>Ga0209085_1001788_pt1 | contig 12813 bp, 9 predicted proteins | sample C_131016_EF_Meta_FD_187310 | JGI IMG/M metagenome (GOLD analysis project Ga0209085, IMG submission 187310) | Freshwater microbial communities from Lake Croche, Canada to study carbon cycling - C_131016_EF_MetaG (SPAdes) (version 2) | ecosystem: Environmental > Aquatic > Freshwater > Lake | place...
AATACAATGAACTTACATATGCTCCATTGTATGAGAATGGAATAGTTAATCTGAATGAGTTTGAAACAGTTGATATGGATATGATTGATATGGATGATATGGAAGTGTTTGATATTCGTAATGAACTCATTGCTGCTTCATCTAATGTGCAATACTGAGATTACTTTTCTCTTCCCTCTCACACTCTTATTCTCATACACATAAGCACAAATTATCATTAGTTACACAATTACGTTACATATCATAACTAAATTAAATGTGTTAAAAAACATAGTTAAGTGTTTTGTTGTGTTATTACAATAGTGTTATATTATGTGTTATATGTTGTTTAAATGGTCTTGGTTCTTGTTGTCTAAGCGAGCATTCTATCATAAATCGCAGAAAAAGTCAAGTAAATTATAGACACTTAGAGGACTGGCACAAGGTATAAACAATTAGACTCCTAAGACTCATAAGATGCATGAGTCTTAGGAGTATTTTGCTATGTATTCGTAAGACTTATGAGACGCAGGACACTTTGAGAACTGGCACAGTGTCTCGTAAGACTCATAGATTTTGGTGTAGACTTATAGGGTCGGGGGGGAGGGAATAGTATAAGAACTGCTGATGTTTATAGTTATTATACCTGTGGAAAAATAGTTTTCCACAAGCAGCAACAGTTTTCTATAGGGAAAGTCGTTAGTTTTCCACAAATAGTTTTCCACAGGTTTATAATGATTCGTAGTGTTTGTAAGGGTTTATAAGATTCGTCCTGTGGAAAACTATTCAAAACCTGTGGAAAACTATTCGTTATTACCTGTGGAAAACACTTCGTGATTGATAATAGTTCGTCATAAGACTTCGTTATATACCGCACTGTGATATAACAGTTCGTTATATACACACTATAAGAATATGTTAGTGTTGTGAGTATAAACATATAATTGTAGTGTGCTATAATGTTTCGTTATATCTTATAGTATAATCATATCATAGTTCTGTGATTATATGACCACTCCCAGGGGGGTTTGCTATTCTTTCAATTATATGTTATACTATTCTTGGTACACAGTTTTGTATAATAACTGGTAGTCCCACTATCTGATACTTTACGAGCACTTCTTCGTTTATGCCCACTCCCTGTATGGTTTGGTATTATAATCAAACAATAATGAATATAAACTATTCGTGATTGTTGATTGTAGGGTACTCCCAGGGGGGTTTCATATTACAATCAAACAATAATGAATATAAACGAATATATTAGTTCGTTTATTCTTATTAAACAGCACTGTTTGACAGTTATATTTTGTGTTGTTGTATTCTTATTATAAACCGTTGCCCCCGTATATAAAAACGCAACACTACCCTAACCTACAACGACCCAAAAACGAGAGTGAGATTGTCTTTCAAATAAAAAAAATTTGCCAAAAAATTTTTACTTATAAGGTTTATAATGGGGCAATTATAATAAATGGGGAAGGGGGGGGGAGAATAGTTATATAAAAAAAGATGAGAGATGTCTTATTAATGTAAAAAATGGGGTTTTGTGGTTGAATATTAAAAAACGATATATAATAAAAAATGCCCTAAGAGAACAATGAGAATCGATTTTGATGATTATGAGAAAGATATGCTAATTGATACAATTCAGCATCGTTTAGATACTGATAAGATTTTAGTTATCAATGATAGTTTAAGAGAAGAGATTGAAGATTTGCTTCGAAAAATAGAAGAAAATGAATACTTATAATATTTCAGTCAGGGGGAATAAAATATTAAATCAAATTCCTCAGAATGATTTACAGGATAATCTGAAAACTATCAGAGGACTTGTATGGACATCTGGGGGGAATGATGAGGATATCAAAGTATCAATAAATAAGAATGAAAACCATTGCAATGAATGATTTGTTGTGGTAAAATAATGTAGTATCGAAAAAAAATTATTTTTTATGGCTAAAGGATTTACAGTAAAAGCAAAACTTCCGACAGCGACACCTGTAGAAGGAGAGTTTAATTTAGAAGCGACAAAGGAAATGATTCGAGGAAAGTCGATTGTTTTTTGCCTTCCAGGACGAGGAGTATCTTATACTTATTTGAAGAACTTTGTGCAATTGTGTTTCGATTTAGTACAAAGTGGTGCAAGTATTCAGATTAGTCAAGATTATTCTTCAATGGTAAACTTCGCACGATGCAAGGTACTTGGTGCGAATGTACTCAGAGGTCCCAAGCAAATTCCTTGGGATGGCAAATTGAAGTATGATTATCAACTCTGGATTGATAGTGATATTGTATTTGATACTGAGAAGTTCTATCGTCTTGTTGCAATGGATAAGGATATTGCTGCTGGATGGTATTGCACTGAAGATGGTCACACCACATCTGTTGCACATTGGCTAGAAGAAGATGATTTCAGAAAGTCTGGTGGTGTAATGAATCATGAAACTTTGGATACCATTCAGAAACGTCGTAAACCTTTTACAGTAGATTATACTGGATTTGGTTGGGTATTAATTAAGAATGGAGTCTTTGAGAGTCTTGAGTATCCTTGGTTTGCACCAAAGATGCAAGTCTTTGAATCTGGTGAAGTTCAAGATATGTGCGGAGAGGATGTTTCATTCTGTCTTGATGCAAAAGAGAAAGGATACGAGATTTGGTGCGATCCTTTGATTCGTGTTGGACACGAGAAAACAAGAGTCATCTGATAAGTGTCTCTCAGGTCTTTCTTGACCTTTTTTGAAACGTTATGATAGAATGCTTCTATGAGGTTTTTATGAGTCTTGTAGAAGCATTTTTAATGGCCTGAAAGACCTTCTAAAAAAACCCGCCCTAAAACCCGTTAGATGGAGAATCAAAAATGTCACAAAAAATTCAGAAGGATATAAAGATTGGAAATACTTCCAAAAATACTCGACAAGGAGATGGAAAAAATACTAAATATAGTGATACAAGTCGTAATGTAGCACGTAAGAAGTATAGAGGACAAGGACGGTAATGTATCTACTAGATGGAAATGATGAGTGGAATAATATTCATCATGACGATCTATGGATTTACAATAAATTATTTTTAAGTCGGGTTTTAGGTTATACTTGTGGTCCTTCTGGAACCACAGTTCCTAAATCCGACTTTTATATTATACGTCCTTCTTTTAACTTACTTGGTATGGGAAGATTTGCTCGTATTGAGTTTGTTTATAAATCAACAGATCAATTTCATCCAGCAGAATTTTGGTGCGAAGTCTTTGATGGAGAGCATTTAAGTGTTGATTTTAGAAATGGTCAATCAGAATTAGTAGTTAAGGGAGAAAAAGATAATGATGATCCTCTTTATAAATGGAAAAAATGGGAAAAAATAGATCAAAAGATTGAATTTCCTTCAGTGCTATCAAAATTGAAAGGAAACTATGAATGGATCAATTGTGAATTTATTGATGAAAAGTTAATTGAAGTTCATTTTCGTCAAAATCCTGATTTTAGATACAATAATACGATAGCAATTCCTGTTTGGAATGATGAGAAACCAAAAAATATAAAAGATTATATTTTTATTGAAGATAAAGATTATTATCGTAAGGGTTTTTATATTAAATAAATAAAATTTCGTGGGAATATAAGAATTGAAACAGTTTTCGATGGGTAGTCACCTTCTTTTAGAAGTTTATGACGTAAAACACAACCTCCTAAATGATGGTATTACTCTTCGGGAAGTAATGGAACGTGGAATTGAACGTGCTGGAATGAAAATTTTAAATATATTTCAGCATAATTTTGATCCTCAAGGAGTTACAATTGTAATTGCACTTGAAGAAAGTCATGTTTCTTGTCATACTTGGCCTGAAGAAGGTTGTATTGCTATAGATGTTTATACTTGTGGTGAAGGAAATCCAAAATTAATTGCTTTAGAACTATTAAAATATTTTAATTCAGAAAATTACAAACTTCGTCAGTTAAATCGTTAAATACTTAAAGGAGATAGCAACCTCCTTAAAAGTTCTGTTTTTAATTGTAAAAACAGAGGAGCTAAAATGGCATTTTATCAAGTTGATAGAGACAAAAATTATATGAGAGAAATGTGGGGAACCACAAAACTCATCACAGATATTGATACAACAAAATCAAAAAGAGTAATTCAAGAAATTATGCATGATTGTGCTCCAAAGCATGATTTAAAGAAGCAAACTGAATTGCACGAAAAAATTAGAAATGATGAAGATTATGATGATTGGGAATATGGGACTGAACCATCATACGGAAAAACAATCTAAAAAGTATTATAGATATATTAAATATACTCATTGTTTAGATGCCTATCAGCATTTCTAGATCTTTTAGAGACATTAGTTTGTCTTTTTCTAGACATCCAGTGACAAATGATATTTTTATATTAAAAAATGAGGATGCGATCAAAAAATCTGTTGTTAATTTAGTTAGAACTCGTATTGGTGAGAGGTTCTTCAATAATTTATTGGGAACCTCTGTTGATAATTCTTTATTTGAACTAAATCAAATAGAAGTTTCGACAATACTCGATGAAGAAATCAAAACAGTATTGAGTAATTTTGAACCAAGAATTATAGTGAAAGATGTAATGGTTGAATCTATGGAAGATTCGCATGAATTAAATATAAAAATTTCTTATGATATTGTTGGACTTCCATTTCCTCTTCAAAATATAGAGTTTCTTTTACAACCAACTAGAATATAATGTCCTTCAATAATTTTACCAATTTAGATTTCCAAGATTTACGCACTCAGATAAAAGATTATCTGAGATCGAATAGTAATTTCACAGATTTTGATTTTGAAGGATCTAATTTTTCGAGTTTGATTGATATATTAGCATACAATTCTTATATTACTGCCTTCAATACGAATATGGCAGTTAATGAATCATTTATTGATAGTGCAACTCTTCGAGAAAATGTAGTTTCTCTTGCACGTAATATTGGATATGTTCCTAGATCAAAAAGGGCATCAAAAGCAAAAGTTAGTTTTTCAGTTAATACAACAGGTTTAAATTCAAAGACAGTTACTCTAAAGGCAGGAATTGTTGCTTTGGGTGCTGTTGAGAATGGTAATTATATTTTTTCAATTCCAGAAGACATTACAGTAGTCGTTGATAATAATGGATATGCAAATTTTACAGGTATTGATGTTTATGAAGGTTCATATTTAACAAAAACATATACAGTAGATAAATCACAACTAAATCAAAGATATACGATTCCAAATTCAGGTGCAGATTCTTCCACAATTCGTGTAAAAGTATCTGGAGTTATTACTGAAAAATATGATTTTTACTCAAATATTTTTCAAGTAGATAAAAATTCAAAAATTTTCTTAGTACAAGAAATAGATGATGAAAAGTATGAAATTTTGTTTGGTGATGATATTATAGGAAAAAAACCAATTTCTGGTAGTACTATTTTTATTAGTTATATTGTTACGAATGGAAAAGATGCTAATGGTTCTGCAAATTTTACTTTTTCTGGAATTTTAACTGATAATAATGATACATCAATTACAAATAATATTTCATTATTAACTACAATTCAAGCATCAGAAAATGGTGATGACATCGAACCCATAGATTCAATTAAATATCTTGGTCCTAGAGTATATGCATCACAGTATCGTGCAGTGACTGCAAATGATTATAGAGGATTGATTCCATATATATTTCCAAATGTAGATACTGTGACTGCATATGGGGGAGATGAATTAGATCCACCAGAGTATGGAAAAGTATTCATTTCAATCAAACCAAAAAAGGGCAAATATCTTTCACAAATTACAAAAGATAGTATTAAAAAAGATTTAAAACAATATTCAATTGCTGGAATTAAACCAGAGATTATTGATTTGAAATATATGTATGTTGAATTGGATACAACAGTTTATTATAATAAAAGTATTACAATAGATTCAAATAATTTAAAATTAAGAGTTATAAAAACTTTAGAATCTTACAGCAATTCAACAGAGTTAAATAGTTTTGGTGGTAGATTTAAATATAGTAAAGTTTCTTCTTTAATTGATAATACTAGCACATCCATTACTTCTAATATTACTAAAATTAAAATTAGAAGAGATTTACAACCAGAATATAATAAATTAGCAACATATGAAATATGTTTTGGAAACCAATTTCATATTAAAAAATTAAATTCTGATGGTAGAGGATATAATATAAAATCAACTGGATTTACAGTAAAAGATACTAGTGGAACTTTGTATATGAGTGATGTTCCAAAAACTGATGAAATTGGAATTATATTCTTTTTCAAGTTGGTTGATGGTGTTCCCGTTGTTGTAAATAATAATGCGGGAACTGTAAATTATATGAAAGGTGAAATCAAATTAAATGTAATAATATTTACATCATCTACAAGTACTGCTGGTATTGAAATAGAAGCATTACCGGAATCAAATGATGTCCTTGCGTTGAAGGATATATACTTGGAACTAGATACTACTAAACTTAATGTAAGTGTGCTGGAAGATGTAATTGCATCTGGTGAAAATACTTCAGCAACACAATATGCGGTCACATCAAGTTACTTAAACGGAAATTATACAAGATAAAATGTCGGAAATTAAGAAAGTAAAAATTCAATCAATTGTTGAATCACAAATTCCAGAATTTTTAAATAATGATTCTCCACTTTTTAAAGAATTTTTAGAACAATATTATATTTCACAAGAACATCAAACTGGTGTTGTAGATTTAGCAGTCAATTTGCAACAATATAAAAGCATTAATAATTTTAATAATGAAACATTTTATAGCACAGTTGGAATTTGTACAATTTCTTCTGATGTTACATCCTTTGATGATACCATTTCAGTTAATCATACAATTGGATTTCCTCAAAAATATGGTTTATTGAAAATTGATGATGAAATTATTACATATACTGGTATTACTACAAATAGTTTTACTGGTTGCGTTCGTGGATTTAGTGGAATTGATCAATATTCAAATGATGAATCTTTTGTATTTTCTTCTACCGATTCGTCGTCTCATAGTGCTGGAGGCACGGTAACAAATTTAAATTTATTATTTTTTAACGAAATCTTTAAAAAATTCAAAATTCAATTCTTACCTGGATTTGAAGATAGAAAATTTATAACTGGATTAAATTTAAAAAATATTTTATCCAGAGCAAAAGATTTTTATACAACGAAAGGAACTGACACATCGTATAAAATTTTATTCAGCATTCTTTTTAATAAAGAAATTCAAGTTATAAAACCACAAGATTATTTGATCAAACCATCAAATAATAATTTTATGACTAAAAATATTTTAGTCGAACAAATAGTTAGAGATAAAACATTTAAAGTTAGTGATTCTAAACTAAGAAAAGAATTAAAAGGAAAAACAATATTTGAAACTTTATCAAATGGAAAAACTGCCAGTTCATCAATTTACAATATAGAATATAGACCAGTAAATGGAAAAGAATTGTATGAAATTTCTTTAGACGCAACATCATTTATATTTAATTTTGAAACTACTAAAAAAACAAATATTTCAGAATCTATTGGCATTGGATCTACTGCTATTATTGTAGATTCTACAGTTGGATTTAAAAATAGTGGCAATCTTTTTGTAAAAACATCAAATTTAGCAAATCCAATAAGTTTAACTTATAAAGACAAAACATTAACTGAATTTCTTGGAGTTTCTGGAGTTGTTTCGAATTTAAATTTTAATGAAGAGATATTAGAAGAAAACTTTTTATATTCATATCTTAATGATGGGTCTAAAGTTGAATTTAGATTAATTAATATCATTGATAATATTGATTATTCGGAAACTTCTAGTTTAAGAGTTGGAGATAAAATTCAACTTTCTTCATTTGGAATTGATTTGAACGATAGAAAAGAATTTGATTTTTGGAATTATAATTTACCAACAACTCATAAAATAAAATTAATTGTTGGAGAAAAAATTTATTTTTATGATAAACCATATTTTATTATTGGAGATAATTTTGATTTATTTAATCCAAATGATAAAGATGATATTGTAATATCTACATCAGTAAAAAATTATGGAGTTAATAATATTGGTCATTATATTGATATTGAAAATAGAGGATTGAATATTAGCAAAAAAACAGAAGTTAGAAAGAAAATTAGAAAAGCATCTAGTGATTTAAATTATTTTCCATCTATTACTAATTTACCAACAGGGGTTCAAAATACTTATGTTGATTATAATTTCGATAATTTTTATGTCACTTCTTCTGGATTACCAAATGTTGAGATATCTGCAACTGACAGAAAAATAACAGTTACCAAAACCACAAATACAGATTGGATTGATAAAGTAGGAATTACAAGTATATTAAATTGCCCCAATCATAATTTTTATACTGGAGAAAAAATTTATTATTCACCTTCATCCAATTCTGGCATTAAAAAATCTATTTACTTTTTGACAAATTTTGATAAAGATAATATTAAACTTTCTTATAGCAATACTGATTTATATACTGAAAATTATATTGGATTTTCAACTGTAGGAATTGCAGATTATTTTGTAAAACTAAATTATGAAAATAAAACATTAAAGCATCAAAAGATTTTTAAAAAGTTTAATTTATCTAAAAAAGAACAATTTTTTGACGACCCAGAGAAAAGAGAAACAATTAATAAAAAAATAGGTATTTTGGCAGATGGAGTTGAATTATTTTCAACAACAATTTTTCAGGATAATATTTATTATGGTAAATTAAATTCTGCAAATGTGAATGCACCGGGAAAAGGATATGATGTAATTAATTTTTCTGGAATAACTATTGAAGATAATTCTGGATCTGGTGCTATATTAAATGGTTGTATAACAGGAAGTTTGGTAGAAGTAAAATTATTATCTCCTGGAATTGGTTATCAATCAAAACCAAAAATAACCTTAACTGGTGGAAATGGATCTGGTGCAGTATTGGAATCAAATTTAATAAAAACAAGAATTATTTCAAATTTTAAAGCAACTAGTATATACAGTGATAGTATTAATTTTTTACAAAATCACAATTTTGATAATTCAGAAGAAATTTTTTATAATAACAACTCAAATACTTCCATATCTCCTCTTATTAATGGTGCTTCATATTTTGTTGGTTTGACTAGCACAACACAAATAAAATTATATAATACAAAAAATGATTCTATATCTGGAATTAATACTATTTCAATTAGTGGAGTTGGATATTCGGGAGTTCATAGTTTAAAAACATTAAATTCAAAAAACACAATAACAAAAATATATGTAAAAAATGGTGGATCTGGATACTCAAACAGATTTGTTTCAATACCATCTATATTATCTGCAGATAGTAAATCTAATGGAGTTAATACTTTTGATAATTATATTTTTGCAAAAAATCATAAATTCAAAAACGAAGATTTGGTTTTATATACAACAACAGATACTATAATTTCTGGACTATCAACTCAAATTAATTACCACGTAACAGTAGTTGATGAAAATAAATTTAAATTATCAGTTGCTGGAATTTCCACAAATATTTCTAGAGAAAATTTTATTAATAAAAAATATATAAGTTTTAATTCAATTGGTGTAGGAACTCACAAGTTCTCATATCCATCAATTGAAATTAGTGTAGAATCAATTAGTGGAATTACTACAACAATTATAGAACCATTACTAGAACCTATAGTTTTAGGTTCTTTTGATAATATTTTTATAGAAAATAATGGAAGCAACTATGGAACACCTGATATTATCAACTTTCACAGAAAACCACTCATTTCTGTAACCAAACAAATATCACCTGCATTATTAAAACCAATAATTTCTAATGGTTTGATTGTTGATGTTCAAATATTAAATGCAGGAAAAGGATATTCAAATGATATTGATATTGTTGTTACTAGTGAAACTGGAAAATATGCTGAACTATTTCCAATTGTAGTAAATGGGAAAATTACACAAATTTTAGTCATAAATTCTGGGATAAATTACGATGGCAAAAATACAAAAGTATCAATAAAGAACAGAGGTTTTGGTGCAAGATTTGAGGGTAATGTATTTGAATGGAAAATAAATCAAGTAGAAAAAAATAAATCAATTATCAATTCTAAAGATGAAGGTATTATTATACCAAGTGAAAATGACGATTTTGGATTACAGTTCATAAATTATTATCCTTCCAAAAAACTAAGAAAAAATTTAAATAATTTTATTAAAGAAGATGGGAAAGAAAATCCTCCATCTGGATCAACCAACCCATATCGAATTATAGGATGGGCGTATGATGGTAATCCTATTTTTGGTCCTTATGGAAAAATAAATGGTACTATCAAAAGAATAAAATCAAGTTATAATATAATGGATAAAAATGAAATAGAGGACTTAATTAATTCAAATTTGAGGCCTGGTAGATCTGATATAAAAAGTAATAGGTTCGATTTTAAATCTGGTTTTTTTGTTGATGATTTTTATTATAAAAAATCAACATCTAACGGAGATTTGGATGAATATAATGGAATGTTTATTGACGATAAAAATTTTCCTAACATAAATTATGGATATTTCTTTACTATTAATGATGAAGGAAACCCACAGTATCCATATTTAATTGGACCAAAGTTTAAAGACACACCAGTAAAAGAAAATTTTGAACCTTCATTTAATCAAGAAATGAATTTAAATGAATTTGATATGGTAAGAAATACTGGCCCATACTTTTTAAATTCTCAATATTCATCATATAGTTTAATTGACAAAATTAATTCAAATTATAAACAAGATTTTATAGTAAAACAAATACAATCCTCTGGTATATCTTCTATAAAAATTTATAATTCTGGAAAAGATTATAAATCAGGAGATGATCTTATTTTTGATAATTCTACTTCTGGTGGAAATGGAATATCTGCTGTGATTTCTAGAGTTAAAGGAAAAGATATTTCCAATATTCAAATTGGAGTATCTACTTTTTCTGATGTCACTTTCATCACCAAAGGAATAAGAGTTAAAGGAATTACGGGAGTTCCTCATAATTTAATCACAGGTGATGAAATTTTAGTTACTTCCATTTCTTCTAGTCCATATAATTATATTCAAGGATTTAAAAAAGTATTAGTAAATCAAAAAAGTGTTAATTTAATAAATGATATTCCAAATCAATCAACTACTGGAGTAACAACTTTTATTGATGTGAATGACATTTCTGGGTTTGAAATAGACAATTTGATTAAAATTGATACAGAAACTCTAAAAATTATTGATATTTTATCTTCAGAATCAAAATTACTTGTAAATCGATATGAAAATTATACTGGAATTCATACTGCAGGAATTGCATCTGTTGTATTACTTCCAAACATATTTACATTTAATGCACCACAATATGATGACACAATTATAGAAAATAAAACTACTTATTTCAATCCCAACAATACAATAGGAATAGGAACAAGTGGAACAACTTATAATAAAATTATTGGAATTAAAACTGATTTTGGTATTCCCACTGCCGGAATAACAAATTACATTGGAATCAGTACCACTTTGATACAAATTGGCGATTATATTTCCGGAAATAATATTTCTGTCGGGACAACAATTTTAAGTGTTGGAATTGGAAGTATTGAAATTTCATCAAATCATACTCTTGTTGCAGGTACTTCTGTTTCTATCCAAAGGTCAGTGTATGATAAATTTGTTCCATCTCGTTCAATTTATATACCAAATCACAAATACTACACAGGACAACCATTAACTTATAATGTTGGATTGGAAGGAACTGGACTTATAGTATCAAATACTGAAACTGATTCTACATTTAGATTAAATCAAAATCAAACAGTATATGCAGTCAATTTTGGAAATGATTATGTTGGTTTATCAACTTTAGGATTTACAACAACCACAGGAATTGGAACATCAAATAACTCATTATATTTCTTTTCATCATTAATAAATGTTGGATTATCACATTCATTAACAACACAATATTCAAAAATCACTGGAACTTTTGAAAATTATTCTGTAACTGTTTCTACAGCACAGACGCATGGATTAAAAACAGATGATAAAATTAAATTTAATATATTTCCAAGTTTTTCTAATGTAGTAAAATTGAGATATGATACTACACTCAGGAAAATTACAACAGATTTAATTAATTTTGATTTTGAATCTAGTGTAGATATTCAAACAAGTGAAATTACTATAATTGGAAATAATTTTAAAACTGGAGATAAAGTTGTTTATTATGCGAATCACAATCCTTCTATTGGTGGATTGAATAATAACAATACTTATTATATTTTAAAACAACATCCAGATAAAATAAAGTTATCAAATTATCTTTACGATACAAAAGTTGGAACTTTTATCAGTTTTACTAGTGTTAGTGTATTTACACACAGTATTGCACTCATCAATCCACCAATTAGTTTAACTAAAGGTGACATATTAACTTTTGATTTGAGTGATAGTACAGTTTCTGGTATGAATTTGAGATTATATAAAGATCCAAATTTTGTCAAAGAAATTGAAAGTTTTAAATATAGTAATAATAAATTAAACACAAAGGAAATAACTGATATTCCAAATGAAATATATTACAATTTAATACCAATTGAAAATAAATCTGATGAAATTTATCAGATTTCATACGACAAAGAAGTTATTGGTAATAATAGAATTAAAATTGTTCCTAGTACATTCAATAATGAATATCCAATTATAGGAATTGGAAGTACAGAATTTAAGTTTAATTTAAACACAAAACCAGAGAATACATTATATACAACTTCGAGTGGAATAACTACTATTTTTTATGAT
>Ga0209085_1001791_pt1 | contig 12803 bp, 29 predicted proteins | sample C_131016_EF_Meta_FD_187310 | JGI IMG/M metagenome (GOLD analysis project Ga0209085, IMG submission 187310) | Freshwater microbial communities from Lake Croche, Canada to study carbon cycling - C_131016_EF_MetaG (SPAdes) (version 2) | ecosystem: Environmental > Aquatic > Freshwater > Lake...
CTTGCCGCCTCAATCCCGCTGCAAACTGATAGAAATTTCATGATGCAACGTGTGGATAGTTTGGAAAGAACAAAGGCCGGTCATGCGGCTCTGCAACATACTGCTGGGCATCACGATGGAACCAAAGCTTCACGGTAGGCTCGCCCTCTCCAGATCCTTCGTAGTTCCGCTGCTTGCGGCACAGAAGGTAATGATCAGGATCGCCATTCTGCTTGGCAAATTCGCCCTGTTCTTTGATCGCATCTTCTTTTGCTTTATTGCGAAAGACCAACATCACATTGTCCACCAGATCGGTAATTGCCCCCGATCCTTTGTTGTCGTGTTTATCGGGAATTGCATGCTCATTAGCTGGTTTCTTTAGATGGTGAACAAGATGAATGTGCATGTCATAGTCACGGGCAACCGATGTCAACTCATCGACAAATAGCTTTTGTCCGTTGTAATCGTCCTCACCCTTCACGCATTTTGCCAAGTTATCCACAAAAACGTGAGTTATCCCCAATTCTTTCGCACAGTACCGCACCATGCCAATGGTGGTAGCAGCATCAGCAGTCCCCATTTGGTCATACAACCACATGTTACCGGTGGTCCATTCCCCAAATTGATCATAAAGACTGTCCAGCGCATCAATGCCTTCGTCACCCTGAAACTCCACGCTAAACGGGTTGCAGCCAATCCACATCCGCGCCATCCGCTGTAGGGTGGTGGCTGGCTTCATCTCAAAGCTAGCTACACACACCTTCTCGCCCTGCCCAATGAGGCTAAGAGCCACCTGGGAAGTCATCAACGATTTGCCATGCCCGTTCTGCCCAGACCACAGGGTAACTTCGCCTTTGCGGAACTCAAAGTTTTCGTTGGTCTTCGCCCACGGCAAGTAGGTCACATGCTGTTTGACCTTTTCCCGCAATCGGCTTTTGATCACATCAACGTAATCGGATGCCTTTTTCACTTTGGTCTTCGCGTCTGTCTCCCGTAGGTACAGTCGGAAGTCAATCGTGTCACTCAATATTTCAGCCATGCCAATCAATCCAGTTATCGCAACATGCAATCACTTTGTTTGCAGAGTGCTTTATGCATAAATCCAAGAGCGTCTTGGCCCGTTCCACGCTGTAGCTGCTGATGTGGACATCTAAGCCAACAGTGTACCGCAAATCAAGTGTATTCAAGTTGTCATTATAGACACAGACCACGGGATCGTCCTGGAACTCTTCCCATGCTGTCGAGCAGGGGTAGTCTAGGAGCCAGATCGCAGACGGCTTGTAGCCCTGTATACGCATCTTGATGATGCCATCGTGACCTTTCATATCGCACCTGCCAATCTATTGCCGGTTACAGGTGCAGCCTTGGTAACCCACTCTGCCTTGAATGATCTCCAGCCCCTGATCACAGTTTCTGTCAAAGCAGCATCCAATGTCCAACCAGCAAGTGCCGCCTGTTTTTTGATGTCAGCAATGACCAGTTCGGTGATGGGTGCTTTTTTCACTTTTCGTGCGTCAACAAAGGACTCCCACACCTTTGGAGACACACCGTCAGGTGCTTCTACCCTATTATTATTTATTGGTTTATGTTTCTTGTTTAGTTGCACAGGTGTTGAACGGGCGTTAGACCTACGTTCAGCAGATGCTCTTCCTGCCTTGCTTGCATTGGAAAGACGCTCCCTGTATTGCGCGATTTCACGGTCACAACGAGCATTTGTCCAACCACTTTTGTCTTCTTTCAACATGAAAAAAGACTCCAAAACGTATTGAACAATGTCCTCATGTTCACGCATGCCTATCTGCCGTGCAACGGACGTTACACCGCTGTTCAACGGCTGTTCGTGAAGGTAGTATTCATCCAATAAACGCCTGTAGGCCAGGTCTTCCAGCAGGCTCAAATTGCGGGTGTGACTGATGTAGTCACCGATGTTGAATTGATAGTAGTGCATCAGTCTTCCCAGATGTTCCAACGTCCCGTTTTGCGGAATTCATCTTCCTTTTCTTGCTCCATTTCCAGCCTCAACTTCATTTCAAAATTAGCCCAAAAAGCGGCTTTCCTCGACTCGCTTGTTTCCATGCCAATCAGCCCACTGCGGTAGGCGATCTGTTCAATTTCATCTCGATTCATGCTTGCTCCTTAAAAAGTTCGTAAATGGGCTTCAGCTTTCGCCCTGTGGCGATCTCCAATGCAGTGACTAAGGAGGCCACAATTGCTGGCTCCAAGTCTTCTGAGCCAAGGTGAGATTCGATGCGGTCCGAGGCTAAACAAAGTAGCTCGTAGGCAAGTTCGGTTTCGATGGTTTGAGGTGTCATCTAGTGACCTTACATCAAAAAACAAGGCTTGCGTATTAGGGAAAACCCCTAGAAGAAAGTTGCCAAAACGCGATTAACATCCGCTCCACTGCAATCGAGCAGCAACCTTAAAGGACACAAAATGGAACTTACTTTGATGTGTGTTACAAAAATTGAACTTGGAGAAATTCGCAACCTTAACAGTTGCTCTACCCGCGCTTTCACTATCACGATGAAAGATGGAACTCAAGCAACCGTTACTTGTTTTGCTGACAATGACGAATACAAAGAGTCTACCGATGCTCTGAAGGTGGCTGTATGAAGACAGAGTACACCTACGAAGGCGCTCTTTTTGAGATTGAATGCGAGGTGGATTGGTGGGATTCCAAAGAAAACACCTATGCCACCATTGTCAGCATCAAACACGCTGGCGTGGAGTTTTGGGACATCCTACCCCGAGACACTATCCAGTTCATTGAAGAACAAATTAACAATCGCTGGGAGTAATGAAATGAAATCAATATTTGAACAGTACCAAGCAGAGTTCCAAGGCATTGACTATTGCTGTTATTGCCTCGAACCTAAAGGCGAAAAGCATTCTTGCTGCCACGAAAACCATTTCATCCCATTCGAAGATTTGGACATTCAAGAGCAGAAAGAAATCATTGAAGGCGAAATTGAACTTGCTGCATGGCAATCACAACAACAGGCAAAAGCATATGGACGTTAATACACTTCTCAAGCGCAATGTGAATGAACACACTGAGAAAAAAGGCAACCTGACCTACCTGTCATGGGCCTGGGCATGGGCTGAGGCACTTAAGGCCGATCCTGCTGCTACTTTTAAGCTAGAAACATTTGGCATGTATGGAGACAAGTGCTACATGGACATAAATGGCACGGCTATGGTCTTTGTGACTGTGACCATGTTTGGCAAACCTATGACCTGCCAGTTGCCGGTCATGGACCATCGAAACAAGCCCATCACAAACCCAGACGCATTTGCAGTCAACACAGCCATCATGCGCTGCATGACTAAAGCTTTGAGTCTGCATGGTTTGGGCTTGTACATCTATGCCGGTGAAGACCTGCCTGAGCAAGATACATCCCTGATTGACAACATCACAGACTCTATTCGCGCCTTGCATGACAAAGGCGATCTGGCAGGAATGTATGGCGAATGGGAATCCATTGCCGACAACGAAGTTCGGTTATCAGTATGGGCATTACTGAAACCTGACACAAAGGTGCGCTCTGCTATCAAAGCGTATAAAGAAAAACTTGAATCAACAGAAAGTAAGTAAATGGAATACGACAACACCAACCGAGGAAACCTCTTCAAGAATGACAAAAAGGAAGAGGAAAAACATCCAGACCTCAACGGCTCTGTCAACGTAGGCGGTACAGACTACTGGATCAGTGCATGGAAGAAGACCAGCAAAGCCGGTACGCCCTTCTATAGCCTCTCTGTGCGTCCGAAGCAGGAGCAGGTAAGGCAGAGTAGCCAGCCTACCCGTAAAAGCAAGGTAGACGATTTAGACGATTTCTTTTGATTTTTGGGGGGAAAGCGGATGCTGTGGTTGCAGACGCCTCAACCAGTACCAATGTGTGCCGTTCAAAGCTGGTTCGCCACAGACGCAGCGAGTACCCCCACCCTTAATTTTTTGGAACTTTTATGACAACATATGCAGATGTAGAAATGAACATTGTGAGATGGGCGGAAGCTCGAAAAATTATTCCGAACAGCAACCCCCAGACTCAATTACTAAAAGCGGTTTCTGAAATGGGTGAACTAGCAGATGCCACTATCAAACATAACGTAGAAGACATTCAGGACGGCGTGGGTGATGTGATGGTTTGTTTGATTGTGTATTGCGCTTTGCAGGACATCAATCTGGTTAATTGCATGGAAATTGCCTATGACGTAATCAAGAATCGCAAAGGCACTTTGTTGCCCAACGGGGTATTTGTAAAGGAATAGCTATGAAAATTGTTTTGGATTTTTTTGCAATGGTGGGTTTTGTGTCTTCAATGTTTGTGATGGGTTACTTGTATCAATACCATCATTTCACACCCAAATGCGGTACAGCTTCCGCAGTATTCACAAAGGACTGCAAATGAACATTTATCAATGCCAAAAATGGGCGCAAAAAAACGGGTTTGATACAGCAGAGTTTTACGCAGATTTCCCTATTGGGAAAAAGAAGTGCAAATGGCTTGATGCTTACTTTGGGTTTTTTGTAGTGCCTGGGTTTGTTGAAAAAGAGTTTTTAATGGTTGACCAAATTGACGAGATGTTTCCACACCTTATATGCATGCCGATTGAAACAGAGCAAGAGGCAACATGAGCGCCGATGATTACCAAATAGGTGGGACTCATTACAAGGAAATGAAAGTACAGCCTTGGAATGTTATGGAATCCATTTTGACCCCAGAAGAGTTTTTGGGATTTATCAAAGGCAACATTATTAAATACAGCATGCGCCAAGGCCGTAAAGACGGCAGCAATGATGACGCAGACAAAGCCATCCATTACATGGCAAAACTTCAGGAAATGCAATGTTCACAGTAATCAAAAAAATCCTACAAACACCCACCCCTATGGAATTGGTGGTCAAAGAATTGGTAGAAGCACAGCGTTCTAAGTTAGCAGCCGAAAGCGCCCAGGACTACGCAAGAAGCGTAGTTCAGTACAACATGGACCGCATCGAACGATTGACCAACACATTGAATGAAATGAAGGAGCTAGCATGAAAAATTGGAATTTATTTGCCCGTATTACATTGTTAGAGCAACAGGTCCATAAATTAACAGACCATATCAACCAATTGTCAGTACCGCCATCACCGCTTGCAGAACGAGCCTTGATTGAGTTTCGTAAAGCCCGCCAACGGGAATATTCGCGTAGGTGGTATCTCAAGCAAAAAGCCAAAGGAGCGCAAGCATGAACGAAGAAGATGAAGACTTGATGGTTACGTTATTTTTTGTAGCGTTCGTTATCTTCATTTTGTTTTTTGTTGGCATTGGATTAGTTGCATTTATATGGAGTTTGTTATGAAGACACCAGAAGACGAAGCGTTTGATGAAATTGAGCGTAGACAAGGCGGCGGGTTTAAGGCAAAACAAGCTATGGCTATGGACAAGGTAAGCCCTTTTGAAAAATGGTGGTATTACGAAGGAAGTGGCCCGCCGCAAAAAGGTGAGGACTACGAAGAACACACCAAACGGATGTGCGAAATTGCATGGAGCAATGGGGCTGATGTAGCAGCACAGCCAGTGCAGGAGCCTGTGGTGGACAGTTTTGAAGAATACTGCAAGACCTTGCCCCCGCTTTGGAATACGCATATCAGCCGCACTTATGCCGAACAGTTTTTTAAAGCCGGTAAATCAGCACAGCGCGAATGGGTAGGGCTGACGGATGAGGATTTGGCTGACTACTTAGGTGACGAATACCACAACATGACCACATCTGAATTGCGATTTTTTAGGCTTGGTGAGGCCGCTGCAAAGGAGAAGAACGCATGATTACGATTCTTGGAGCGTGGATGAGTTTTTGGTTTTTTAACTATGAGCACCGCTACCGTGCCAAATTTAAGGAGAAGAACACATGAAGCTATATAACGTACCTAGAAATAGCACGATCGTGCTTAAAGATGGGCTGGAGCTAAATTTTCACCACGTTGACGGTATGTACAGTGTGTGTACAGATGATGAGGGGAATGTGTACCACATTGCCGCAACTGAAGAGGTGGAAGTTAAAGAAGAGCAAACATAAATGACTTTGGAAAACCAGCACCATCAGCCTAAAGCCCCTGTAATTAGGGCGCTATTAAAAGCTTTCCCGGATGGCTTGAGTGTGAATGAAATAAAGTCCAAGACTAACATTGAGCAAGACAACATTAGAAAATGTCTTGGCAAGATGCCTGATGCTTATATTGACAGATGGAGAACGGGGAAATTTCGTGCTCCACCCGTAGCTATCTGGTGCGTTGTAGAAGTCCCTGAAAACTGCCCTAGACCAAGGAAACAAAAGGAATGAATATGAAAATCAATGCCACATTTCAAGACGAAGAAGAGGCCATCAAAGCTATCCACTCAGGGTATGCTTGGCAAACTCTGCATGAGATAAACGAAATACTGCGCCAACATAGAAAACACGACTTACCTTTTGAGCAAGTCGTGTCCAAAATCCAAGCGTCTGTTCAAGACGCATTGGCTATGATCTACCCTGATTAGGCAGTCTCTTCTTCTTCGTCTTCGTACTCTTCTTCGTCATCACCCCAATCGGCTTCTTCGTCATCAACCAAGAGCCATTCGCCGGTGTCTTCGTTTAGCCAGTACCAAACGTCATACTCTTCGTCATACCAGCAAAAGCACTCGTAGTCTTGATCGTAGACATACTCTTCGCCGTCTTCAAAAAAGCAATCAGGCAACAAATCAAATTCGTCTTCGTCTTCTAATTGCGCCGCACTGTTAACCAAAAATGTGAAATGAAACATAAGAAACTCCTAAAGGTTGATAACTTGTCCTCGAAATTCAACCTGAGTATCGCTCCACTTGTGAACTAACTCAGGCCACAAAAGCTTACCACCCTTGAATGTCAGTACGCAAAACCCAGACCTGTGGTTTAATGGGTTGTCTTCTCCGTATTCAAATTGTCGCCCATAGGGTTCTGCAAGAGTACCAGTATCTACACCATAACGATTACCCGTGTAATCAGCAAATGGAGTTACTTTAAGGCTATGCAAATGGCCTGTGACAATGCTTATGCCAGCGTTTACGGTATTGTTATGGGCTGCATGAACGCCGCTTTTATAACGGTGCTTAATAACGCAATTAGGCGTAGGCCATACAGACCAAGCAAACTCCCAGGCCGGTAAATGGTCTTCTAATTTAAACCCATGCACCTCACGATATTGCGGGGCTTGTACTGCTAATTTGTTGGCAAAGCGGGTGTCGTGATTGCCCCATGTGAACAACAGTTTACAGTTGTGTCTAGCGGCTTTGGCTGTTTCTTCTATCTCACCAAGATGCGCCTGAACCGCTTTTAGCTCTTCAATTACGGAAGGGGTTTTGGACCAGCCTAATGGGTCATGTCTGCTGATAGATGCGCCATCAAATGCATCACCGTTACTGATAACGGCATGAGGCTTTAACTCTTTGATAGCCCATAACAGCCCTTTGTAGGCAGTTGTGTATTCACCGGGCCAAAAGTGGGAGTCAGAAAAAACTATGATTGTTTGATCAAGTATGCCAAGCTCAACGCGATTAAGAGATGTTTTGATGGGCTGCATGTGGGCATACGGCCTAGCCGCCTCATGGAAATTAACAAGCGGCTGATTGGTTTCCGTTTCCAATCTTCTTCTTCGCCGATGAACAGCGCGTTCGTCCATTTCTAAAAATTCTGCTACTTTTGAAGCAGAACCTAGTTGATTCCATGCATGTATAAATTCACTATTAGAAACTTTAGCTTGCATAAGTGACCCCGCAAAGTTGCGCGGAATCTAACACATATCTATTGCATCATCATGCAATCTTTGCGCCAGCTTGAAGTTGGGCCATTGTCAAGCCGCTTGTGTATTGGAAATGCGGGTATTCTTTGAACGTCTTCCAATCACCAGCCCACTCTAACCCGCAGGACTTGCCGATCTCACCCACTTGTTTCCAAATGGTTTGATCGTCCCATACGGCCTTACCGTTGACCAATGGGACAACATCTAAGGCGCATCGATAGTTGTGCCATGACTGTCCTGCTTGGGCTCTGGTCACTATGTTTCCAGGGGTGGTGCGTCCTTGAGCATAGAGCGCGTTCTGGCTCTCGCTATCGCGGTAGGTAGAGGTAATCAATAGGTCAATGCCCTTAGCCTTAGCCGCCTCAACAAAGGCTTGTGCGCGTTGTTTAACAGGCGGTGCTAGGTCATCAAGGCTGCGGGAGTTAATCATATGGATTCCCTGCGTTTAGGTTTTACATCGTTTTCCATCACTTTGGCAGGTGCAGCAATGCAAGTAACCTCTACCGTAACTCCATTTATTTTTGAATATTTTTCTGCTTGTGCAAGTACCACTTGTTTGCATTCCTCTTCATCAGGATAAACAGCAAGCTGTTGCAGAAACTCACAATGCCCGTTCAAGCATATGTATAGAACGGGAATGAACAGGTTCACTTTGCTGCAACGCCGTTAATTTTCTCAGCGGTACGCATACCGGATAGACCAAGCATTCCCAACATCAAAGGCATCATGGTTCCCATGTCCATCTGAGGAAACTTCACAGGATGACCGTAAATGGCGCTACCCCACTCAGCAAGAGGGCCAACAACAAACTGCACGGCAAAGCCTGCACCACAGACCCATCCAATGCCTGGACGCCAGCCACTGACAAACACTGAAGGATTGGCGGCTTCTGCTTTGTTGATGTCCAACTGTCCAGCAATAATTGACAGTTCGCCAGATTGTTGAAGTTTGAACAATTCCATTTTGGCAGCAGCAGCTTGCACCGGATCAGGCCACAGCCTGTCCATGACTTTGCCACCAATGTCGAGAAGTGCGGATACAGGATCAAGTGCCATTTGAAGGTCCTTTATTAGTACGAATGTCTACAATCTTTTCAGCGGTCTTACCCGCAAAGATGGCAGTAATAACAATAATCATGGCTTGTCCCAACAAGTCCACATATGCTCCCCGAGTCTCTAAGTTAAAAACTGATAGCAGGGCAAAAAAGAAATAAGAAAACAACAAGAAAGCCACCGTCACCGGCTGAATGTTTCTTGCTAACCAGGATTCATTTTGCCCGTTCATACAGCTTTTCTATTTTTGTTCTGATACGCATGGTGTCTGATACGCCTAAGACTTGCGCCAGATTTGTGTAAATGAGTCCCAGCTGCTCTTTAGTGCAGACTTGGCCCGAGTCATCCAGCCATTCAACAATTCGATCATGTCTTTCCTTTGGGTTGTTGTTGCTGTAAGCAATGTTTACAAAGTCGCTGACACTACATTCTCGCTTTTGTGAAGCGCCATACACCAAACTGGCACACACAAAAAGAAGTAACCAGCGCATCTCATTTGTCAGCTTTGTTTTCTAGCCGGTCAAACAAGCGTTCTAAGGTGGCATCTATTTTGTCAAACCGGCTTTCAATGTCTTTCTTGCTGACATAGTTTTTAGGCAGGTCAATTTCAATGGCTTTAAGGTCTGCTTTCAAAGCTTTAACTGAATCCCAGATTTCTTTACACCACCAGCCAATGGCGACAAGAAGTGCGCCACCGACAAAGTTGAACATTGCTTGAAATTCCATGATTACCTCACAGGGGGAGCTACACCAATTAGTCTTCGTGGATCATAACCTTGAGCCACACCTCTACCGGCACGTTCTGCATAGTTTCTCATACGCAATTGACGGGCTTCTTCTTCAGCGCTTAAACCAGCATTTGTCCCCATTAAAGCTTGTGCAGCAGTAGCTACAGCAGGGCCTCCAAGTCCCGTACCAACATTAAATGCTGTTTCTAACAATCGCCCTGTATCACCTCTTTGAGCAGCATTGACAAGATCAGCGCCAGCAAACAAAGTTCCAGCTATGCCAGCCACTTTTGCCGCTTTGCCAAATCCACCTTTACCGCCATAAACACCAAAGTCTGAAGGCACGTTTTGTAGTTTGCGAGCATCACGGCCCAAAATAGTTTCAGGTATTTCGGATTGCAAACGCTGAAAGTATTGATTGGTCAATTTAGAAACATCAGCATTTACATCTGCCGATTGACCAAACATTTTTCCGCCAGTTAAAAATTCTTTGGCTTGTTGACGATGTTCTGGTCCAAGAATGTTGTACATGGAACGATCCAAATTACCAACATCAGGTCTAAATACAAAGCCTTCAGGAATTTCTGCCGCAGTTTTAAACGTAGTCTTTTTGGGATATGTAACGGCTGGCGTTGCGGTAGAAGCCAATGCTTCAGGTGGCGTTGGCACTACAGGTCTACTAGGCATGGCAGCACTAGTCTCAGCAGGTGTAGGTGCTATAGGCTTAGGCGCTTCAACCATTGCAGGGGCAACAGCTTCAGGCACAACAGGTGTAGCAGCAGGTGTTACCCCAGCCATACGAGCTTGCGCCTCTTGAATGGTCAGGTTGCGGCTAGGAGCGGCAACAGGAGCAGCGGGCGTAGCAGGCGCAGTACCATCACCCAAAAAATTACCAAAAGAAGGATCACTATGAATGTCCCAATTTTGAATTGGTGATGCTGCTGGTGTAACTACTGGTGCTAGTGGTGTTACGCGAGGGCCAGAGCCGCCTACAAATGGCTGGGGTTGCGGTGGTGCCGCATTAGCGGACATCTTGGAGCCAAGGTTATCAAACAAGCCTAATTTGTTTGCCCCATATGCCAATGGAATAGCAGCCAATGCACCAGTTAATTCTGGGTTGTTAGCAACCGCATTACGAGCGTAATCTAATGAATCTTGAATAGCATTGCCACCAGCGTTAGCTACATTGACTCCAACATTTCCAACACGTTGTTCAGGTGTCAAGCCCATTCCAGTAGGACTGACTGCGCCTGAAGCTATGTCCGCTGGAGTGGTTCCTGCGGGCGCTGTTGGAACAGACAAAATAGATTGCTTTTTAGCAGCAGGGGCAGCAGCAGGACTAGCAGCCACGGCTGGACTTGAATCCGCAACAGGTGGTGCTTCCACCTTGGTGGAGTTAAGGATTGATCTGCGCTCTTCTGCTTTGGCATCTTTTTGTGCCGACAATACTTCTGCCTCTATTTCGGCATCTGAAAAAAGACCAGAATCTTTTAAATGCGACCTAAGCTTGTCTGTATCTAAAGCCATGATTTATCCTTTAACGAGTTGCGGCTTCTCTTGCGGCTTTGGCTGCTGCTGCTTTTCGAGCGGCTAAATCAGGAGCAGGTGGGGCAGCAGCACCAGTTGGTGCTTTAGGCGCTTCTTTACTGGCAGGAAATTGGCTTGCTAAAGGAGCGGCTACGGGAGCAGGCACTGCTATTGATTCAACTCCTGCCGCAGGCAAAGTTGTATTTGTCAAAAACTCTCTAGGTTCACGCAAAATAGCGTCAGCTTTTTGTTTGTATTCTTTTAGCAAATTTTTGTATTGTGGACTTGCTGCAAATCCCGCTTGCAAATCACCCGGACGAGGAGGGCTACCTGCCGCACTTTTATCCGCAATGTCTTTTACATATTCACCATAAGCAGCATTTGCTTGTTGAGTAAAAATACCCTGCTCGGCTTGAATTCTGGCACGATGAAATTCATCTGTTACACCAAATCCAACGGTGGGAATAGCAAAAGGCATAGAAGGCAAAGCAGCTTCTTTTTGAGCCAAAGATTTAGCTAATGCCAATGCTTGCGTAAATTTTAATTGCAATTGACCTGTTGGATCTTTTTGTGCAAGACCACTAGCAAGTGCGTATTTGGCAAAATCATCTTGCGATTGAGTAAAGCTTTTTTCAATGTCTGAATTAACACCAGATGTACTTGTGTTATTTTCCAAATCTTGAAGCGTATATGATTTGCCATTGGCAGAAACAGTTTTGCCATCTGCACCAAATTTTGCGCCGGGTATGTTTAATGCGGCAGCAATAGCGGCTGAAACGTCATCATTTTCTTTGGCATTACCAGATGACATATTTTGCTTTAAACGCTCCAATGCTTGCCGTCTAGATTGGCTTAGTCCCAATGTGTTGTTTGTGTATTTAAAAACTAAAGCAAGTGCGTCTGGAGGCAAACCTGAATTTTTTAAATCATTGGTCATTTGACCTAATTGTTCATATCCAGTTTGCATGCTTGGCGCAGCAGCAGCAACCGTACCGGCTGTTTTGTAATCTTCATTGGCTTGTTTAGCCCAAGCAGAAGCATTTTCTTTTTCAACAATATATTTTTTGGATTGTTCCAATGTGCCTAATTTGCCTACCACCTTACTAAAGTCATCAGGTGACAATTGTTGACCAGTAGTTTCATTTCTTGCCCAATGGTAGTCGCCATTTTGGTCAACGCCATATTTAATCAAATCACCATTGTCGGTATTAATTTGAGTTTTTTCATTAATAGCACCGCCGCTTAACAATTTTTTAGCAGCGTTTACATTGCCAATTGCATATTGAACAAAAGCTTGTCCATACTGTGGAGCGTTATCAGCGTTTTGCCATAAATTAGCATAGGCCAATCTTCCATTTGAAGTAGCCATTCCACCAGCCGCCGTCACCTTATCAATAGTTTGTTTGGCTACTTCTTTTCCTTGTTCAGAATTTTGATAACGAAGCATGGCTGCTTTAGTTAAGTCTGGATCAAATTTAACTAAATTAGCGATTCCAACATAATCTTCTGGTTTAGAAGCGGTTTGCAAACGTGAATTAGCTTCAGCAATTGCGGTATCTTTTGGAGTCGTTAGTTGAACTGAAGCGATAGAAATAGGGCTTGCAACAACAACCGGTGCAGCGGGCGCAATAGAAGCAGCTTCAGGGGCTACAGCACCTTGAACAGGGCGTGTGCCATCATCCACAGAAATATTTTTAGCTAAAATTCCTTTGT
>Ga0209085_1001794_pt1 | contig 12792 bp, 8 predicted proteins | sample C_131016_EF_Meta_FD_187310 | JGI IMG/M metagenome (GOLD analysis project Ga0209085, IMG submission 187310) | Freshwater microbial communities from Lake Croche, Canada to study carbon cycling - C_131016_EF_MetaG (SPAdes) (version 2) | ecosystem: Environmental > Aquatic > Freshwater > Lake | place...
TGATTTCCACCCCCTGCTTTCGCAACTCTCCCTCAACAAGGCGAGGGTCACCGAACTGATCCGACAAAGCCCGAGGACAAGCCGGCACTTTTCCGTGAAGATTCGCAATCACCTTTCCGTGTGCCCAAGCCAGCATCCGATTCAGATTTCCAAATTTCTTATAAAGCTCGCTGTACCTAGCAGGACCGATCGTGATCACCTCCATCCCCCCCCTGACCGTTTTTCCAATCTCTTCCGCTAACTCCCCGATTTTTTTATCGGTTGTGATCGTCTTACTATCCCGCACCCCGATCTCCACCAGCCGATCCGCCGTGTCCTCATCCACATAAACCCCGGCTACCACAAGAGGTCCAAAAAGATCCCCCTTACCGCTCTCATCGATTCCAAAGTGCGGGGCATACATCTCCGGATTCCGCACCTTCTCATACCCCAACCGCGCCTCCCCTAAAATCTCAGGCTCCAGCGTGAACTCCACAAACTCCCGTGCCTCTTTCCCTGCCACTACCAATTTTCCGCTTTGATACATCTGGAGAACGCACTTCCCTTTCCGTGCCGAAAAATGCCCGTACTCCAACGGCCCCAAAACAAATCCTTTTCCCAAAATAACGTCCCGCAACCGGAGGACTTGGGCCTCGGTCAACTTATGGGTAAACATCGTGTCAGCCATGTCTCTGCACCCTAGGTCCTCCCGCCCACTCATCGATTCTAAAATCCGAAGGGCTATGCCCCTTCTTCATCGCTGGTTCAAACACCACCAACGCCCCCTTCCCTGGCGCGCTTCCCCCACCCCCTACAACATCGCCGTCTCCGAATTCATGTGCCAACAAACCCGGATCGCCACCGTTCTCCCCTACTACCATCGCTGGCTACGCCGTTTTCCTAGCTGGTCTTCTCTTGCCCGAGCACCCCAATCGGTCGTTCTCCGCCACTGGGAGGGACTTGGTTACTATCGTCGTGCCCGCTTTCTTCACTCCCTCGCCAAGTCTGTACTCCGACTCCCCCAGGGCCGACTCCCCTCCGATCCTCAAAAACTTCTTCAGCTTCCCGGGATTGGCGACTACACCGCAGGCGCCATTGCCAGTATCGCATTCAATGTCCCCGCACCCGCCTTTGACGGAAACGTGGCCCGAGTTCTGGGCCGACTCCTCGCCCGCAGGCGCCGGTCCCCCTCCCTACCCCAACTTCGTCTCATCGCCGCTGCCCTCGTTCCCAAAAAAAATCCCGGTACTCACAATCAAGCCTTGATGGAACTCGGTGCCCTCATCTGCCTTCCAAAAAACCCGCTCTGCCACTCTTGCCCCCTCCGTTCCGTCTGCCCCTCCCGTCTTCGCCTTCCCGCCCGAACCAACCCTCGCCCTCCCCCCACCCGACTCCACGAACATATTCTCGTCATCCGCAAAGGGAAATCGATCTGGCTCACCCGCCAACATCCCTCGAATCGCTGGAGAGGACTTCACCTCCTACCCACCACGCCCCAACCACCCCGCAGTGCCGAGCCCATCGGCAAGATCACCTATCCCTTCACCCGCTACCAAATCAACGCTTCGATCACCCTTCTTTCTCGTCCCCCTTCAGGATGGAGGGGAAAATGGTACTCACCATCCCAACTATCGTACGCCACTCTTCCCGCACCCCACCGAAAAGCCCTCGCTCTTCTAAACAACCTCGGGAATTTCTAAAACCATAACAAAGGGCGATCCCTCGCCGCCTGCCACCAATACGTGTTCTCCCGCCGGCAACTCTACCTGAGTCACCCCACTTCCCGGCCCAATCGAAATTCCGCTGACCTCGTTGCCATGAGTACTATGTTCATCCTTCAACACCACCACCCCTCCCTGAGCCTCCAGAACAAACTGCAAAGGCACCAATCGTTGTGGCGGATTTTCATCCACTAAAACGATCTCCGTCCCAGTCAATCCCGTCGGCCCGGGATTCCTACCAAATGCAAATGGCAAAACATGAGTACTCTCTTCCTGCGACCAGTTCACCTCATCCCCATTCCTCCAGCCCATCCGCAGTTTTACACGAACTCCACCCCCTTGATTCAGAGTCGCTCCGCCAGACGCCACTTTCTGCGCCGGTTGCACCGCTTGAGCCGAATGAGCAGCCGCCTGTGCACTCTGCAACGCGATACCAAACTCCTTTTCGTTCAACTCCCCCTTTTCCATCGCTTTTCTCAATCTCTGGGCCAATACCCGTGACACCACGCTGCCTGGATGATCCTGACCGTCCGACCTCTTATCCACCAGATCCTGAAGCGTCATCCCATACAACCAGCACTTCCCCTTAGCCGTCGCCGTCGCACTTCTCGATAGCCCCTGCAAAACCCCCATCTCCCCCACAACCTCCCCAGGCCCCACCTTCGCCAACTCGGTTGTGTTTCCATTCGCCTCCCGCGTCAACACCACCTGACCACTACGGATGATATAGAATTTATCGCTTGGTTCCCCCTGACGAAAAATAATCTGCCCATCCCCAAATCCCACCGTCGCTTTTCGGATCTCCGCATTCACCGCCTCCGTCCTAACATACGACCACAAGAATCGACCGATCAACCCCACCGATCCTCCTGCGATCACTGCAATACAGTTCGTTACAAAATCACCCGACCAATCGGTCGTCCGCCCGAAAATTGGCTGAATCAACTCCAGTGCCGCACTCATCCCCGCAACTAGGATCAGTCCAAAAGGCCAAAGCACCGGCCTCAACCCCATGATCATCAGACCCCCTAACATTGTGTATCCGACAAAATGCACAATCTTGTCCGCCTCGATCGCCTTCCCCTTTTCACCCATCAAACTACCGATCACCGCACAGATCATTCCCGCCAATGCAATTACGATCAGAACATTCCTCGTATTCGGGGGGATATCCAAATGCGGACCACTACCTGACCGCTTCGGAGGCCCGCCAGCACCCTTCGGTGCTGAACCCGGACTCACCGACCTAGTTATTGGACCCTTTTTTTCCACTGCTTCAATTCTTTCTGCACACCACTCAAACTCGGGGCTCCCACAACCGAACTTCTCGCATGCAAAGCCCTCTTCAATCTCGCCACAGGAGATCCAGCCAATACTTCTTCCACCACCCGCCCCATCCCAGGAGCCAAATTCTCCCAGACCTGCCGACTCAATCGGTCGATTCGTGTTCCCGCCTCTTCTGCATGCCTCACCGCAGCTCCCACCACTTGATGGGCCTGCCGGAATGCCAATCCAGACCGCACCAACACATCCGCCACATCGGTCGCGAGTAACTCAGGGGCGGAAACCGCATATAAACAAGCCCCCGCATCCACCTCAAGCGAAGCCACTGCTCGAGCCATCACTTCAAGAGAACTTCGAATCGTATCCGCTGCATCAAACACACACTCTTTATCCTCCTGTAAGTCCCGGTTGTAGGTCAAAGGCAACCCTTTGAGCACAGTCAGAAGGGAAACCAGATGACCCGTTAACCTTCCGCTCTTTCCCCTTACCAACTCCGCCATGTCGGGGTTCCGCTTCTGGGGCATCAAGCTCGAACCCGTCGTAAAAGCTTCCCCAAATTTCACAAAAGCGAACTCGGCTGAAGAAAACAGAATCAGATCCTCTGCCAACCGCGAAAGATGAACTCCGGTCAATGCCACTGCCGCCAGGTATTCAACGAGAAAATCCCGATCCGAAACCGCATCCATCGAATTTCTCGAGACCTGCCCGAACTTGAGTAGCTTCCGGGTGATTTCCCGATTCAACTTCAGCGTGCTTCCCGCCAATGCTCCCGAACCCAACGGCATCACATCTGCCCGTTTTCCCGCGTCCACCAATCTTCCATAATCTCTTTCCAGCATCTCGACATAGGCGAGGAAGTGGTGTGCCAAAGTAACAGGCTGGCCCCGCTGAAGATGGGTGTATCCGGGCAACATCACCTCCTGATGCTTTTCCCCCAACTGAAGGAGCACTTTCTGAAGATTTCGGATCGCACTCAAATCCCCAGCGATCTGCTCCCGAATCCACAACCGCAAGTCGGTCGCTACCTGATCGTTTCGACTCCGCCCCGTGTGGAGTTTTGCCCCCGCCGGCACTCTCGAAGTCAGAGCAGCCTCCAAATTCATATGCACGTCCTCTAGCGAATCCTTCCACCGGAACTTTCCTACAACAATTTCCCGCTCGATCCGATCTAAACCCCGTACGATCGCCGACACTTCGTTCCGCGTCAGCACCCCCACCCGTCCGAGCATCGTGGCATGAGCCCGACTTCCATCCAGATCATGTTTGGCCAACCTCTGGTCGAAGTGAACCGATCGACTAAACTTTGCCGCCATCGGATCCGCCTTTTCGGCAAATCTTCCCTTTCCTGCCGCCCTCATGTCTTAATCTCCAGTTTCTTCTGATCGTAGGCTGACAAGACACGCCATCCCCCTGGAACCAAATGGCCCAGCTCCAACCCCCCGATTCGCGTCCGTTTCAACCTTTCCACGGTAAAACCAAGACAGCGGAACATCAATCGGATCTGTCTCTTCATTCCTTGCCGCAAAACCATTCGAACCTCTTTTCCTCCCAAAAGCTGGATCCGCTCCGCCCGGGCCATCCCCTCTTCCAGTCGGACTCCTTTCTCCAACTGCCGCAAAGCAGCTGCGTCTGGCACCCGGTCCAACTTCACCCGATACTCTTTCTCTACCTTGTTTTTCGGATGAGCCAGTTGTTGAGCCAGATCCCCCTGATTGGTGAGAAGAAGCAACCCCTCGCTGTCCGCGTCCAACCTTCCAACGGTAAAAAGCCTTCCAAAGGCCCGCGGCATCAGATCGGTGATGATCGGTCTCTTGTCTTGGGCCGCAGCCGTACAAACCACCCCTCTCGGCTTATGCAACGCGATAACCACCGCTTGAGACGCCCTCACGGGACGGCCATCCACTGTGACCTGGGCTCCTTCGGGAACACGTTCGGCAGGACTCTCCGCCTGTCGTTTATTGATTCGGACTCGCCGTTCGGTAATCAGCTCCTCGCAACCCCTCCGCGAGCCCAATCCGGCCGCGGCTAAATATCGGTTCAGCCGCATCCCTTCCCCGCTGGGGGCGGGATCGGCAGGCATCACTCGGGCTTGGTTTTGGGAAGGCCTGTCGACTTCATTCCAGCCTTCCACTGACCACGCTTCTTCAACAAGGTAACCCGCTCAAAACGCTTTAAAACATTGCGCTTCGCCGCCGTGGAACCACCAGAACGTAAACTACGATGTAAGGACATAGAAAAGTTATATTCAGAAAACCCACGGCGAGCAATCCCGATGACGGCTTACCTTAAATTTGGTAGGGACGATTGTCCCTAATCGTCCGTGCTCAAAGTCCGATTAATTTAAGGCGGTGAATGTGCCTGCGCGAGGCGCACAATCCCTACTCTTGGAAAGGATCTGGCATAGGTCTAAGGGCGAAGGGGGACCAAATGAAGCGCCCCCGCACACCCGCCCTTGGCCCAATCCTCTTTCGCCTACGGCTGTAGGAATCACCGCTCCTCGTCCCGCTTTGCGGGCCATCGGAGCGGTGGGATTTGAACCCACGACAGCCAGCTCCCAAAGCTGGTACTCTACCAAGCTGAGCTACGCTCCGGATTAACTCTTGCAATCTGCCCCGATTACGACATAATGCAAAACAATCCTAAATCATTATGAGAAGCGAACTTGTCAATCTAGCCCTAGCCAAAGTCAGCAGCCCACAGATTCTGATCAATGTAGTATCGAAAAGGGTCCGTCAACTTGGCCTCGGCTATCGTCCGATGATTGCCGTCAGCCCACGAATGACCTTTATGGATGTCGCCCTGCACGAAGTGGCTGATGGCAAACTCGGCTACGAAGTTCTCGGTGGCCCTTCCAAAGACACTCCCGAAAAATCCGCGCGTAAAACCCGCGCCAAGAAGTCCTCCTAACGCCTCCCTAGGCGCCGGGGTCCCGCACCCTGAAAACGATCGAAATCCAGAACCGGAAAGCCGGTCACAACTTCGCCATCTCCGAATCGGTCGAAGCTGGAATCGTCCTCACGGGTGCCGAAATCAAATCCCTGCGAGCAGGCGGAGGCGACCTCGCCCACGCCTACGGTAAAATCGAAAACGGTGAAGCTTGGCTCTACTCCTTCCACATCGCCCCCTACAGCCACGGCAATCGTGCCAACCTGGAAACCGAACGGCCCCGCAAACTTCTCCTTCACCGCAACGAGATCATCCGATTCCTCGGCCAGATCGAGAAAAAAGGAAGTCGCGCCCTCGTTCCCCTCAAGGGATATCTGAAAAACGGTCGCTTCAAAATCCTCATGGGTCTCGGCACAGGCAAAACCCATCGGGACCGCCGCCAAGACCTCATCAAACGACAAACCGACCGTGAAGTGAACCGAGTCCTCGCCGATCGTCGCCGAAAATGAAATCCTCCCTCCGCTCCCTCGCCCGCCTCCTACCGAAAGGTGTCTTTCGCTTCGACCCAGCCACCCTTCAGGCCAACTCCTCCGACGCCTGGGTGGCATCTGCCCTGCCCACCGCTGTCGCCTTCCCACGAAACACCGCCCAAGTTTCAAAAATCCTAGCTTTCACAAATCGTCACAGAATTCCGGTCACCACCCGCGGAGCCGGCCGAGGCTATGTAGGGGGTTGCGTCCCCGTTCGGAGCGGACTTGTTATCTCTCTAGTAAAAATGAACCGGATTCTGGAAATTTCAGCAAAAGACGGCCTCGCCGTCGTTCAACCCGGCGTAATCACAGCCAAGCTAGGCTCTGCCGCAGCACGCAAAAACCTCTTCTATCCCCCTGATCCCGCGAGTCTCAAGGAATCCTCCCTAGGCGGAAATATTGCCACCAACGCAGGAGGCCCTCGCTGCCTCAAATACGGAGTTACTCGCAACTATGTCCTCGGACTCGAGGTTGTCCTCGCCGATGGCACCATTGTGAAACTTGGCGGGCGCACTCACAAAAATCGAACTGGCTTCGATCTCATCGGTCTCCTCACCGGCTCTGAGGGGATGCTCGGCCTTGTTACCGAGGCTACGCTTCGTCTCATCCCACTCCCTCCTGCCCGCTCCGCCTTACGTGCGGAATTCTCCTCAGTGGAAAAAGCGGCAGCTGGGGTTCAAAAGATCCTGACCTCGGGTTTACTTCCTAGTGCCTTGGAAATCGCCGACCCGTTTACCCTCGCTGCAGCCCGAAAGGTGATTCCGAATACACCCAACTGCAACTCGATCCTCATCGTCGAGTTCGATGGTCAACCATCCTCAGTCAAAATCGAACTCTCCTCAGCAGCCAACCTTCTTCGAGGCTCCTCCTCCAAGATCGTCTCTGCGCACGGCAACACGGCCTGTGAGAAGATCTGGGAGATTCGCAGAGGCTTCAGCTACGCCTTAAGGGATACGGGATTGGTGAAATTAAATGAAGATGTGACGGTACCTCGTGGTCGGGTTGTGGATCTCTTTCGGTTGACTGCTCGTCTACAAAAGAAGCACGGCGTACCGATCTCCAGCTTTGGTCATGCGGGCGACGGCAACATTCACGTCAACCTGATGGCCCCTGTTGGAACCAAACCGGACGATCGTCGTATGCACCAAATTCTGGATGAACTGTTCCGTGGTGTCTTGCAAATGGGCGGAGTCATCAGTGGAGAACACGGAATCGGTCTTGCTAAAAAACCTTGGTGGAAAGTTGCTACCACCCCTTCCCTCCGCTTCCTACATTCACAGATCAAACGGGCGCTCGATCCACGCCACATTCTCAACCCCGGAAAATACATTTAGGGGTCTGCCCCACCCCCGTCCCTAGCTTCGACCCCTAGTAGGCGATCGTTGCGCTCAGTTCAGCCCGAGAGCCTGTAACACTTCCAATGGGGGCCTGGTGGAGCTGAAATCCCCAATCAAACCGTACGGTAACGAAGCGATCGATGTTGTAACGTAAACCAGGTCCAATACTCATCAGGTAAATTGTCTGCTCCAAAGTTCCCGCAGGAGCTTGAATATCTTCCACATATCCGTAATCAAAAAATCCAATGAACTGGAATGAATCGTCCACCGTTTGATCACCAAAGATCTTAAAAATACTTCCTGGAGGAGTGCGCAATTCCACGTTCACTAAATACCCCTGATCTCCGTTTGCCGAACGCTCGTCATATCCACGAACCGTATTGTATCCGCCAATTCCATACTGCTCGGTGGGCATCATGGGAGTGGAAGCGAGCTGAGCATTAAAATTTCCTGAAATTGTGAATTTATAAGGAAGGATAAATGTCCGGTTCAGGTTAAACTTTCCGTACACATAGTTATCATTTGCATTGGCCACAACCTGCTCAAATTGATGTTGATTGTTCCATCCGCTCACCCCGCCGGGACTGTAATACACAGCAGCCTCTCCCGAAGTCAGACCCCAGTCATCCTGCACCGTGGCATCATACCCCGCCGTGAGTTGGAATATACTGAACGGAGCCAATCCGCTATTCGCTCCAGCTCCGATGTTTGTTCCGAAAATCAACAATGCGTTCTGGGATTGCTTGAAGTCGGTCCCCGCAAAGACCGAGTGACTCAACGGTCCAAATGTAGGCAGTGGAATGTTGTACCGTTCACTCATCTGCCAACTGTCACCCTGCAGATTCTGGCCGGGAGTCAGTTCTGCATCTGATTTTGTATAGCTTCCGTAAATAGTCATGCTGTTCCTCCAAGGGAAAGGAATGGAGTAAGAACCGGAGTACGCATTCATCGAGTTAAAAATATCCTTCCAAGCGGTGGTGTACTGAAAACCTGCTTGATGATCCAGGCTGAAAAGATTCCCCACGTTAAAGCCCAGCGACTGCCGGTTCTTCCCTGTCAAATCGATGCCGTAGTCATCAAAGGTCGTATAGAGACGCAAAGGCAACCGATCCTTCGTCTGGATCACAAGATCCGTGGTCCCCTCTTTTTCTCCCGGCTCAAAGATCAGATCGGACGTTCGGAACGGATTTGTATTTAACCATTCCACGTCATCCTGCAGTTGATTGGCATCGATCTTGTCCCCTTCCCTCAACCCTACCTCTGCACGGATATTATCAGGACGGAACCAACGAGCTCCCTCCACCTTAACCCGACCCACTCTCGCTTCGATCGCCAGAATCTGGATGACCCCATCCTTCACGTTCTGCTGAGGCACAACCACATTGACCACGGGAAAGCCCTGATCTCGGAAATAGTTGATCACTTCCTTCGTGATTTCATCCAATCCACCCAAAGTCACCGGCTTACCAAAAAACTTCTGCATCTTTGTTGTGAATTCGGGCTTCTGCAACAGATCGGAGCTGACGATGACCCCACTCACTCCCGAAACTCCTTCCGCTTTGATCTGATCTTCTTTCTCAACAAACACCAAACCCTTTAGTTCAGCCGTTATGATCGACTCCCGTCCCCGACTGGATCCTTGAGGTTGTTCCACCTTCGGAATCGTCTGCACACTCCCTGGCTTTGACGTTGGAAGACTGGGTGCAATATCCTGAAACCCTTGACCGAACTGGACGCTGGGTGGCTGTGTTCTAGTCGGCAAGAAAGCGTTGTCGTTCTGAGCGAACGCTATTCCACCCAAGAAGAGAGGAATCCAACCTATAGTCCTTAATGTACACCCGTACCCCATTGGCTGTGATGATCACTTTCAGATTTGAGGGGACAAGTGGAACAGCCACCCCGAAATAACAACTTGTTGAAAAGTTACGAAAAGATGGGGAAAAGCAAAGAAAACGACACCGACTACCGGTTCTGCACAACAGGAGCCGACCCAACACTGACTTCGGCCGCCATCCGCTCAGATTCGATCACCTCGTTCACATTCAACCCAGAACGCAATGCCACAGCCCGTGTGGGCCGAACTTTGAGAATCCGCTTTGCATCCCCTCTTTCCTGATCCGATTTAGCTCCTGCCAAAGGCTTACCTTCCAACAGAACTTGAGCCGTAGGGGGAATGGGAGGCATGGGGCGTTGAGGGCTCGAAGCTTGGGGTGTTCTTCCCTCTGCGGGTGCCCCGATCTCTTCCCCCTCACCGCCCTCCCCCTGGAGAATGACACGCGAAGACATCTGCCTTTGCTGGTTTTCATAAGCTGATCTTTCCGCAGGGGTCATCATCTCGATCTCATCCGGACTGTAGGAAACAGCCTTCGTAAATCCGCTCCCACCCGTCAGTGCCGCAGGCAACATCACCGGAGGAATAGCGGCCTGTTGAGCGAAAATGTAGGGTTGCCCGGTTCCCGTTGTAAATTGGAGAACATAGGGAGCCCCATTCCCCGCCAACAATGTGGTGGAAACACCAATCTGATTTGCCTGCACCAGTGCGGCGTCACTCACCCCATACACAACTTGCAATCCGGGTACGGCACCATTGGAAGGCCAGTTCGAACCAAAGATATCGGTCGTCGCAACGCGAGTATCTGCACTTCGGAACGGATTTCCATTGAACGAATTAATGAAATATCCCCCTGCATCAACAAAGACCGCATCTGGTGCGGTGACAAGAGAACCGATCCGAACATCCCGGCTCGCGATTAAGCCCATCGAGCCAGCCGAAGTTACCGCTCCCAATACATTCAAATTCGAACCCAAACTTTCCAAAGCAACATCACCAGTTCCCGAGATAACGGATCCATTCACTGTCATAGCTTCGACACTTGAAACCCGAACATCCCCAGTTACCTGAATTCCGGAAAGGCTTATTGTGCTCGCCCCATCATAAGAAAGACCTCCCACCCCTAGCACCACATCTTGGAAGGCTTGAGTCGCCAAACGCGCAGTCAATGTACTACCCGTGGCTGTAAGGGCCCCAGCAATGGCCGATCCGCTGAAAACGTTCAGTTGAACCGACTGCGCAACATCAATGTCTCCACCCGTTGTCACCATTCGAAAAGCTCCTGTGATCTGATCGGTATCTCCCAACACCAACTGGTTTATTGTGATATCCCCTGCCGTGGCCACCGTCAGTCCCCCGCTCGTGCTAATTCTGCTGATCTCTGTGGCGTTCAAGAACCCAGGAGCAACCCCACCCACGGTTAAGGCAAGCCCATCCTTCTTGAACAACGAAACCACACCACTCCCCGTTTGAACCGTATTCCCAACCGTAAGATTATCTGTGGTTATCGTCAGGTTGGATTTTTTCCCTGTTACAGACCCTGAAAGTGTTGTTGTCCTGGCTAGCCCACCATCAGTCATCGAAAGAGCCGCATTTAGGGTAGTGGCTGAATTAAGGGTGATATCTTGACCTGCGGAAATTATAGTTGCCCCACTAATGACTGCTGTGTCGGTTCCTGCATTACCGAACGTCAGAGTTGACCCCGTGCTGGTCATAGTGAGCCCATCTAATCCAAGATTTGAGTTAAATACCCCAGCACCCGACATCCTAACATCCTCAGCGAATGTGACTAATCCTGAAGCATCGTTCTGCGTTATCGTGGTCAGAGCTGTTCCTGTGCCGACTGCCCCAGAAAAGGTTTTGGCCCCTGCACCGCTCAAGGTCAGGCTATTGGCTCCATTGAGTGTCCCGCTTAACTTATAAGCGCCTGCCCCACTTAAAGTAGTTCCCTGCCCGAGCAAAACCGCACTTCCCATGGTCAGAACCCCAGAACTGGAGGTTACAGCCGATGCTGTATTCAGCGTGATCAACCCCCCTGTCAACGTAGTCGCCCCTGTTGAAGTCAAAGCTCCCGTAACATCCGTTGTTCCTGAACTAAAGGTAATCCCGTTCAAGGTTGTGCTGGTTCCCCCTAGCGTGCTCGCCCCGGTAAATGTTCCGTTCCCATTCAACACCGCCACCCCCCCAGATTGATTGAAGGATACCCCCGATACGGTCTTGTTAAACGTCCCGGTTCCAGCAGTTAAAGCGAGGGTACCCAAGCCACTCGCCGCGCCAGCAAATGTCTTTCCGCCCGCCCCGCTCAAGGTCAGATCCTGTCCGCCTCCCACAACAACTCCATTGAGTGCAAACGTCCCGGTTCCAGTCAAAGTGACTGCCGCATTTGCCAGGGTAATCGAGTCGGTCAAGGCGCTCCCCAGAGTGACCGTTCCCGCTGTACTAAAGATCATTCCATTCAGACCTACATCTCCATTCAGAGTCATGGATCTGGCAAGAACATCCAGCGTCACATTCTCATCAAAGCTGATCTTTCCAGCAGTTCCCTCCTGAATGAAAGAGGTAAAACCAGCGTTATCGGTCACAGCACCTTTTACAGTTACGGCCCCAGTGCCGTTGACGCGAACCGCACCATCCAGCTTCACTGAATCAGCAGCCGCATCTCCTAAGGCAATGGTACCCGCCGAGGTCAGAGTTGCTCCTAGTAAATCTACGTCGGAAGCCAAACTACTGTTCTTATCAATAAATCCTAAGGTGGTTACCCCAGAAAAAGTAACTTTCGCATCTGCCGAAACAATCCCATTCACCGTTGTCAGGGCCCCAAATGTCACATCCCCGCCAGATATCACAATTGCCTCTTCACCCCCAAGCACGGACCCCAACGCCGTCGTCCCCCCTACAATTCCGCTAAACGCTTTTGTTCCAGCACCAGATAATACGAGCTTTTGAGCTCCATTTATCGTGCCCGCGCTGGTGAGTGTATAATTCCCCGGACCACCAAACTCAATCGGTCCCCCACTTAAAGTGGTTGCTCCAGAAATCCTCTTATTCCCTGCGCCCAGGAAGCTGAGTTTAGCGGTTAGATCACCATCTAGATAAGCCTGATTATTGAAAGTTATCGTTCCCCCAAGGTCAGTGGTGATTCCCAGGTCTGGATTAGTCAACGTGATATCGTTGTTAAAAGTTAGATTGGAATTTGCTCCAGATGTGAAGCTACTCGCTGTGAC
>Ga0209085_1001796_pt1 | contig 12774 bp, 8 predicted proteins | sample C_131016_EF_Meta_FD_187310 | JGI IMG/M metagenome (GOLD analysis project Ga0209085, IMG submission 187310) | Freshwater microbial communities from Lake Croche, Canada to study carbon cycling - C_131016_EF_MetaG (SPAdes) (version 2) | ecosystem: Environmental > Aquatic > Freshwater > Lake | place...
TTTTTTTTTTTTTTTTTTTTTTTTTTGTTTTTTTTGTTCTCTTTTTTTTTTTTGTTTTCTTTGTTCTCTTTGTTCTCTTTGTTCTCTTTGTTTTTTTTGTTTTCTTTGTTCGTTTTGTTCGTTTTGTTCTTTTTGTTTTTTTTGTTCTTTTTGTTTTTTTTTTTTTTTTTTTTTTTTTTTTTTGTTTTTTTTGTTTTTTTTGTTTTTTTTTTTTTTTTTGTTTGTTTTTTTTTTTTTTTTTTTTTTGTTTTTTTTTTTCGTTTTTTTTTTTTTGTTTTTTTTGTTCTTCCACTAACATTTTGTACAAAAGTTGATCTTCTCGGAAATTCCAAATTCATTAATGCAGAAGTTCTTTGTCCTCCAACATTTGCACCCTCGGATACTACTCCAGTGTTTCCAACATTTGCAACGGCGGAGCCTTGATCTTGGATAGAATTTTCAAAATGTTGGATAGAATTTTCAACATTATCAATATTATTAATTTGTATAAATTTAGATGAATCATTTGGAAAATCATCCAGTATAATTTTAGCACCAGCTGTAATGTTTATTCCAGTAAACATTATTTTGAACAACAAATTTTTATTATCATCCGTCAATGGAACAGTTTCATATCCGCTACTTGGTCTATATACAGAAACTTCTGGTAAAGATGTTAGAGCTAAACTATGTGTATTCCAAGAATTTTGAAAGATACCATGTATAGAACCATCCGTTTGTATTTCAATGTTTACTAATACCATAGTATGCATAGATTCCTCAGTTCCGAGACGAAATGGACGAGTCAGACCTATGCCTTGTCGTGTTGCATAATCACGACTGGCTCTTAAATAATCATTAATTTTAAAAGCTACAGCTACATAAAGTTCAAGTCTAAAAATATCAGTTAGTTTAATAATATCACTTTCCTCAATTGGCATAATTTCATTATAATTTCTAGCAAAAGTTGATGAATCTATTAAAAAATGAAATTTGTCATGATTTTTACATAAAAAATTCATACAATCTTCTTTTTGAGCACGAGTCATAATTTCATTTTCGGGATCTAGTTGTTCTAATACATGACGATTTGTGTAATTAGTTAAACAATATTCCAACGCATGTCTTTCTAATCCACCGTCTTCATTCATATCTACTTGTAAACCATCTTTTAAAACTACAACTTCAATTCCACGCATTGCAAGAACAAATCGTTTCTCATTTAATGCAAGTAATGTTAAAAAATTATACAAAATAGTTCTAAGATATCTTAGTGGATTTCTTGTTATTAATTCATACAATTCTCTTTTATGATTAGCCATATACCTAAAATTGTAATATTTTGACGGAACATCTGTTTGGTCAGTACCTTGTACTCCAGTATATACTACAAACCGCATTAAAGCTCTACCAAAAACATGCCCAGTTGATATAGCCCAACAAATTCCTAATCGCCCTTGATCACGGGTTTCTTCTGATATTTGTCTTGTTAACCTAGTTGGCAGAGAAGGTTCAATATCATTATCTGAATTTTGTTTTTCATGACTTTCATTATCTGAATTTTGTTTTTCATGACTTTCATTATCTAAATTTGGATTTTCATTATCTAAATTTTGATTATCTAAATTTGGATTTTCATTATCTAAATTTGGATTTTCATTCACATTATTATTTGCTTCATTTTGACGATTATTTTCTTCATCTTGAATTGAATTTGAGTTCATTATGTAATTAATGTATATATTATTTTAATTCTTCTATTTGTAAAATTTGTTCTTTTTGTTTCTCTCGTTGTTTCTCTTGAATTTTTTCTTGAATTAATTCTCTCATTTTGTTTTCTAAATATATAATTTGATTTTTTAAATGATTGTTTTCTAATTGTAATTGATTGATTTGTTGATGTTGTTGATTTAATACATTTTGTACATTTTGTTGTTGATTTTGTTGATCACGCATCATTTGTTCTCTTTTTATTTTGATTTCTTCTAATTGTTTAGTAACATCTTTTTTATGTTCTACTTTTCCAAAATCATAATTTTTCAATAAATCATCAATATCATGCATAAAAAATTGCAAAATATCTTTTTCAAAAACCAAATCGGTTGGAATAATTGAAGTATCATTAATAGTTGGATTCGGCATTTGTTTTAATAATTCTTTTTTATCAAAAGAATTATGTTCATGAGAGAAAACCAATATAGATTTTTTAGGATCAAGTTGTACAAAAGGTATCGTATAATCTTTCAAAAATTGTTTTTCTTCTGCAACTGCCGAAGATTCATTAAAACGAGTAATACGCAATAATTCTTTTTTAAATGCAAATGTTGCGGCGGTTGCATGATTTGGTCCATATGGCCCAAATTGATACATTTTATTTATATGTTTAAAAAAAATAAACATTGCACTAGAGCCAGCACATAATGCATTTGGTGTTTGTGTTAATCGTTCAACTGCATGACTAATACGTTCCGGTGGATAATAATCATCATCATCCATATATACAATAATATCTCCCTTTGCGGCATCATTCATTGCATTTCGTTTTGAACCAAGTGTCATTTTTTTATCATATTTCAAATATTTTACTTGTGGTATATGTTTGACTAATTCTTCTATTTTATCAGTTCCATCATCTACTATAATCCATTCTATTCTCTCTTTTGGATAAGTTTGATGTTGAAAACATTGAATCATCATTGGTATAAAAGGACGTCTATTAAATGTTGGGGTACATACAGAAACAAAAGGTAGTTTAGCTATAGCTGGATTAATTGCGGGTGCAACAACAGAAACAGGAACTGGAACAGAAGAATTTGTTTTTACATTTTTGTTTTTTTGTTTTTGATTTTGATTGTGATTTTTATTTTTATTTTTACCCATTATAATAAAATATGTATATTGCTTTTAAATAGTTCTTTTTTTAAAAGATTTTAAAAGAATATTGTTTTGTTGTTTGTTTTGTTGTTTGTTGTTTTATTTGTTTTATTTGTTGTTTTTATTTATATCCAATTGTGTGTAACATTTTATAGAAAGAATTATTTTTATATTTATGTTTTTTATTTTTTCCGCCAGATTGAGCTGTTTTTACAGGATGTGAAACAACATGACTTGCTGCAGAAGTAATTGGAGCATAAATTGGATGCATGAAACTTTGCCATCCTAAAATTAAAAATAAAATACCGCATACAACACCATAATAAGTACCTAATATAGAAAACGCATGCATAGTTAATATAAAACAAATTACTAAAAGTAAAGTGTTTGAATAATATTTAAATGCATATTGTACAAAATTAAATACATTTGCATTCATATTATTTATCACACTAAAAAAACTAAATAGAGAGAAAATAACCCACAAAAATACAATTGTTACAGTTGGTAAAGCGCCAATAAGCCATGTAATAATAAAACAAAATACAAGTATCCATGCGATGCATATTCCGCGAAAAAAATCAAACCCATCAAAAATACATATATCTTTCCAAGGTGCGCTAATATTACATGTTTTATATTTAAAAAACCATCCTAATTCAGAAAAATATAAATAAATAAAATATATATTATTGATTATGTACAAAATTATAAATAAAATGAAAAATATTATTGGTGCAAGTATAATAATAAATAATTCAGACATGTAATAGTTGATAATATTATTTATAATGTAATGCAAAGTAGAGTAATTAAATACTATGATACTTATTAATATTGATGAAAAATACATTTTAAACACATTTGTAGTTTTGTATGTTTGATAACTTCGTATTGAATCAATCAAATTATTTTTTACATTTATATGACTTACTGGAAACACAATTTTTGTAATACGTTTAAATACAGGTTGTTGTACTTCTGTTAATTTTCTAGGAGTATTTGTATATGGTTGCAATTTTTCATCAATAGGAAGCAAATTTGATCCACAAACTTTACACATAAATAAACAAATAATGCCTAAAATAAAATAAATCAACAATTTAAGTACAGTATGAGAAACATTATAAATATATTCTTGTATATTAGGTGGTAATGGAATTTTAAATGACATCTTATATTACCTCAATATAATATTATTATATAATAATATTATAACATGAATACCAAATATTTTATTTTATATTTAGCTATTTTTACTTTATTATTATTAATAGGAATATTTCAATGGGGTAGTTATATAAGTTATTATTTTGCTATTTCTATAGAAAATTTTTCTCTTTCATCTTCTCCATCTTCTCCAGAGAATAATTATAATAGTTTTAATAATACAAATTCATATAGTCAAACCATAAATATGCCATTATTTAAAAATACAAATAGTTGTGATAATTTTTGTGGACCTTCAGCTAAATGCGCAAAAACAGGAGATCAATGTACTTCTGATAATGACTGCCCAGATTGCGCTAAATCGGAATCCTCTATAACCGCGGATTCAAATATTGTTGCTGCGTCGGATGCAGGTAAATTATCTTTATATGCCCCACAATATTCTTCATTAACGAATGGTTATGGTATGGATCAAAAAATAATTATTAAAAATTATAATGAAAAACCGCCGGAGCCAAATTTAGGTTTAAATGTATGGTTTTCTAGTTTTTCTGAAGGAGAGAAATTATTTAAACAACGATATGACCCACCAAATAATTTAGGTAATATGCCTAATTATTCTCAATATTATAGCTTAACTGGAGAATTTAATGATACTGGTCCGTTGCCATCTAATACATATCTTTAAATATTTTATAAATTAAAATATTTTATAAATATATATATATGAATAAATATACCAAACGTAAAAAATACAAGAAAAGTAAAAAATACAACAAAACTAAAAAATATAAAGGCGGGACGGATGCATTATTTAAATCATGGGTTGATACTTTTGCTAGTCCTGTTGGTAATGCGATGGCAGATGAAGCTAAATCTGCCGCAAGTGGGATTGCTGCAGATGTCGCAAGTGGTGTTCCCGAATATTTATCTAAAAGAACAACCCACCCTGATGTAGCTAAATATACAACAAAAGAGTATGGTATAACAATTTTTAGATCAATTGATGATGCTATGTTTAATGAAATATTTAATGTATTAGCAGATCATTCTATTACAACACCAGAACAATTATTATGTATGAACCCATGTGCAATGTTTCAGATACCTTTCAATAAAATGAATACAACAAAAATTACATCTTTATTACAAAAATATGATATAAGTGAAGTCAATTTAAAAGAATTAACTGAATCTCAACAAATTGCCTTACTGTATCCTATTAATATATATTTGGAGACCAATGGATTTCTAAGTATGTTTGAACAAACCGCACATGCGCGTGTGATGCGTGATTTTCATCCAAATAAGATGGCAATTTATGATCTTCCAATATATTACCCATTACGAGTTAGTAGAGAAGTTCTAGAATTAGAATATTATATAGATTATTATTATGATACTAAAGAAGAATTACAGAATGCTGATAATTTGCCTGCACACAAAGATGATAAAATACTAGTATATGAGGATAATTCATACTTCCGCACTCAAAGTAATAAATATGTCAGAAGAAAAACCATTAAGCAAAAATATAACTTTGTAGATATGTATATTGATAGATTAAAAACATTAAAAAATATTATAGAAACAAAACGATTAAATAAAATATTCTCAAAGTGCAACACTCTTTATCGGTCAATAGAGTGTGGAAAAGGTATCTCTCTTAAGATTGCGAACCTTAAAAAAGAAAAAGCAGAAATTCAACAAAAATATAGTTGTTTTTCACAAAACAAAAAAAATGAACAATTGTTTGTAACACAAGGACAAATAGCACAACAACAAGTAGAACAAGTACGAAAAGAACAAGAACAATTACAACAACAAATAGCAAGAGCAGAAGAAGAAAAAGAACAAGCAAAACGAGAACAAGAACAAAAACAAAAAAAAACAGATGTAATAAAACATGCAGCACAAACTGCACAAGACCGAATGGAACGATTAGAACAAGAACGATTAGCGCAAATAGCAGAACGAGAACGATTAGCGCAAATAGCAGAACGAGAACGATTAGAACAAGAAGAAGCAGAACGAAAACGATTAGAACAAGAAGAAGCAGAAGAAGCAGAACGAAAACGATTAGAACAAGAAGAAGCAGAAGAAGCAGAACGAAAACGATTAGAACGATTAGCGCAAATAGCAGAACAAGAACGAGTAGAACGAGAACCAATAACGCAAACAGAACAAAAACAAATAAACCGAGATGATCTTTTTTTAGATGAGATGGGCACTTTATTTAAAGAAAAACAATGTAAAAAAATTTGGTTGTATGGAAAACAAAGTGATGAATGTAGTAAATTACAGAGAAAATCACAAAAAAATAATTATTGTAAAAATGCAAATATACAAAGTAGATTGAAAAAAATTACAGAGACTCCTAATAATCTTATGGATAAAAATACAAAAATTCAAAGATTGGTAAAAGATAAAAAAAAATGTTTTACGTATGATAGATATAATTTACTTGGTAATAAAAATTTAACAGAAATAAATAGATTAATTAAAGATTATGAGTTTCAACCGGATACAATTGATTCTGTAACAAATAATATTACTTCAATTGATCATCAAAGAAGTATAAATGAATCAACAGGTGGTAAAAAACAGAATAAAACTAGAAAATATAAAAAAATAAATCATATGAAAAGAAAAAAACAAATGACAAAAAGAAGAACCAAAATAAAAAAGAGAGAAAATAAATGGTCAAAGAAATATAAAAAAAGTATTAATTGTAAAAACCCTCGTGGTTTCTCTCAAAAACAATATTGCAAATATGGAAAAAAATAAAAAACAATTTAAAGACCCATAATAATATATATTACAAAACAATTTAAAGACCCTCATTATGTTGCATATAAAAGTCCAGCATTGCCGCCGACAAATACTACCATATTTATTCTCTCTTCAATTAAATACATATCAAAATTATAATCATAAATACGCCAGGTGGGTTTATTAATACCAATTATATCACCTGTATTTGGATTACATATAGTCAATACTTGTGCATAAGGATCTACTGGAGGGATGATAGTCACAAATTCCATTTGAATATTTGTAAACCGGCTCATATTCATTGCACCCGAAGGTTGAACCATGAATGGATTTGTATCTAAACAAAAATTGTAACAATATAATCCTTGAGGTGCATTTCCAGAGGTTCGTACATATTTTTCAACAAAATCATATACACCAGCTGGCAATAAATTCTCTCTATATTGTCCATCTAATAAAATACCTAATGCGATTAAAATATATTTTATATTTTGGGGATTGTATATTCCTGTAATATAAAGACCTGAATTTTGACCAGTAGGATGTAACCCCGGCCCAATATATGTACTCATTTGGTCATTAGGGTTTTTTGCATTTCCTACATGAGATGCTAGGTCAATATCTTGTGGTAAATATTTATATGGCCAATTGGTATAATTTGACCATTGATTACGTAAATTTACATCACTTCGTTGAAAATAAAACATCCAACTAATGACCATACCAACCGTAGTAATATCAATTTTGTTTGAACCAGTAATATTATAATATGGTTGTTCATAGACTTGTTTAAATAAATATTTTTGTTCATTTTTAGCAAAAATTTCAGATTCATCATTAGAGAGAAAACAATACGTACAATTCAAATTAATATCTGCATTCCAAGTTACTCTAGTATCTGTATAAGAAGTAATTCCTAATACTTCATCGGGAGGCGTTTGTAAAAATCTATAAAATTGCATATAATATTGATTAAAATTAGGAGCGACAACTGGAAAATTGTTTGCATAATCCATTACATCACGTATAGTAAACCATTCATTTACTGGTCTAAAAGAGACACTAATTTGTAATTCATTATATTGGAGAGAAACTAAAGGAAATGCTTGTGTGGTATTTAGATTGAACCATGCGCCTAAAGGGATGTATAAAGTTCTGCCAAAAATGGATGGTTGTGCACCGGCTACACTTGTAGTATAATAAGCATTTGGATAAGAATTTACACGAGGTCCATAATTTGCGGGGTCATTCAGTTCTCTTGTATTTCCAATCATTTCATTAAATAATTCTAATTTTTGTGCATTAAAGTCTCTTTGTGCAGAAGCCAAAATATATCTTCCTGAATATTCTTGTAATTTTTGATTACCACAATTGATGGTAATTCGGTTAATTATTTGCGCGCCAATATTTTCAATCCATTGAAAACTATAAGGAGCCCAATCAGTATATTTAGTAGTACCATCCGGTAATTCTATTGCACTTGGTGGAAATATAGGGCTCCAAATAGTAGGTAATGTAATACAAATATAACAATCCATCAATAAATCCGCATATCGTTTTATTTTAAATGTAAATGTAGATTCGGTTGTCATATTTATTGTAGGTGTTCCATCATAATCAATTCTAAAATTTTGCTTACCAAAATTAGTATATTTTTTATATGTAGCTTTCCAAAAAGTTTTACTGGGGTTTCCATTTAATATGACATTTTGTTGTCCTATAGATATTAAATTTAATAATCCTCCTGCCATCAATATATAATATATAATAATACAACTTACTTTTATATTCTATAAATTCTATAAATTCTATAAATTCTATAAATTCTATAAATTTTATAAAAATAATAAAACAATAAATGCCAGTTCTTTTTCTAAAAGAACTATATATATGTTAAATCAACAATCTAGTCAACCTATTGATCATATTGGACATATTGGTTCTTCAGTATATTCAGGAGTAAAACATGTTTACCATTCAATGAGTCCTTTAAATTTATTTTTTATTTTTATTACAATAACAGCAGTAATATTATTTGTGATATATCTTATTTATATGAGTCGTTTAATGTCAATTGAATGTAATAATATGAATTCTTTATATTCTTCAGTAAATACTTCTTTAAAACCAATTAATAATATAGATCCAGATTGTAGTGGTAATTTGTGTGAATATTTTATAATGACCGCATTCAATGCATGTAGTGGGGGCAATTATAAGAATGATTATGTAAATATATGTAATTTAGTTGCAGTGATAAAAGAAGGTGTTAGATGTTTAGATTTTGAAATTTATGCAATGGACGATGATGAGCCAGTAGTAGCAACAAGTACAATAGATAATACTTATGTAAAAGAGACATATAATTATGTTTCTTTTTCAGATGTAATGAGTACAATAAAAAATTATGCTTTTGCAACAAATGGGTCGGTGACTTGTCCTAATTTTACGGACCCTTTAATTATTCATTTAAGATTTCAAAGTAATAATCAGCAAATGTTTACTAATTTAGCCAAATTATTTGAATCATATGATTCTATAATGTTAGGTAGTGAATATAGTTATGAAAATCATGGTAGAAATATAGGAAAGCAACCATTGCTTTCTTTTCGCAATAAAATAATTTTGATTGTAGATAGAAGTACAAATTCATTTTTAGAAAATAGAGCACTTTTAGAATATGTAAATTTAACAAGTAATTCTTTATTTGCGAGAGAATATGCTTATTCTGATATTGTAATTAATCCTGATGTGCAAGAATTAACAATTTATAATGAACAATGTATGACTTTAATCTTGCCAAATCCAAGTGCTGAACCGTCCAATCCTAGTGGTAATTTATGTCGCGAATATGGTTGTCAAATGGTTGCCATGTGTTATCAATTAAATGATCAATATTTGCAAACAGAAATTAATTTTTTTAATACAGCACATTATGCATTTGTATTGAAACCTGCTAATTTATTACAACAAAATACTACAATACCTGAACCTGTGCCACAAATACCAGAATATTCTTATCAACCAAGAGTTAGTTCTACAGATTATTACAATTATACTTATTAATAAATTTAATAAATTTAATAAATTTAATAAAAAATTTAGAGAGAGCAAAATTTTTATTAAAAAAAAAGGAGGTATTTGGGTTTTTTTGAAAATAATATTTGTGAATTTCTTTTTCTCTCTTCAAAAAAAAGTTTCAAAAATGGATATTTTCAATCTTTTTTGAAAAAACAAAATATATTTTAAAGAAAGAGATAAAACAAAGAGAGAAAAGAAAGAGAGAAAAGAAAGAAGCCATGTCGGATATCTATCGGGCCGAAGGCCTATCCGATATCCGGTTGTGCGTAGCATTTTTCTGTAAGTTCTTTTTCTAAAAGAACTCTGTAAGTTCTTTTTTTAAAAGAACTATGTAAGTTCTTTTTTTAAAAGAACTAAAGAACTAAAAACCCCATTTAAAGAAATCAATATCTGAATTTAAATATTTGTCAGAAATTTTTTTGCATAAAAGTTTGATAATAAACAATTTCCGAATCTCTCTATAATATTTCATTTCTTTTATTATATAAGAAATTGTCATAGTTCCTAACCAATTTTTTGAATATGTACAAGTATTACAACAAAAACAATTTATGTTTGCCAATTCTTTAAGTTGTTTTTTATTTGATTCAATTAAAAAATCTGTATATGCAATATTATCTATTTTAACAATGGGAGGATGAAATGGATAAAATAAATTTAATACAAATTCATAATTATTTCTCTCTTTATAAAATTCATCTTTTATACAAACAATAATATTATTATCTTCGGTATATTTTATGGATTCAACTATACAGTTGTTTAAATGATTATTTAAATGATTATATTTCATATTTATATGATTGTTGATGGTTGAATCAATTAATTCTTTAAATAGTCTGCGTTTAACAATATTTGATCTTTTGTCATCTAATGATTCCATTTCTTTGTTTATTTAATAAATAATATTTATTTTATTATTTATTCTATTGTATATATATAATAATATTATGCAACAACAAGAAATTATAGAAGATAATGGAAATAATAATAATAAAAAATCATTTACAGATGTAGAGTTAGCTATTTTACGTATGGCGGTTAATAAAGCAGAAGAGAAAATAGGTAAACGTATGTTAGAAACTGATGAAATTAAAAATATTATAGAAATAGTAGAAAGTTTTATGAGAAGTAAAGATATAATATGTTATGGTGGAACTGCAATTAATAATATATTACCAGAAAGCAAACAATTTTACAATAAACAAATAGAATTGCCAGATTATGATTTTTTTAGTCCTAATGCATTAAAATATGCAAAAGAGTTGGCAGATATTTATTATAAAAAAGGATTTATTGATGTAGAAGCAAAATCAGCAAAACATTTTAGAACATATAAAGTATTTGTTAATTTTCTCTCTATTGCAGATATAACATATTTACCTGAAAGTATTTTTAATTCATTAAAGAGAGAATCCAAAATGATAAATGGTATAAAATATACTCCTCCTAATTTTTTGAGAATGGCTATGTATTCTGAATTATCAAAACCAATGGGGGATACTACTCGTTGGGAAAAAGTATTTAAACGATTAACTTTATTAAACCAACAATATCCAATTACTACTATAAATTGTAAAACTGTAAATTATAAACACCATGATTCAAATAATGCAAAAGAACAATTAATAATTAAAACTATAAAAAATGCATTAGTAAATCAAGGCGCGGTTTTTTTTGGTGGATATGCTGTATCCCTTTATAGTAAATTTTTACCTTTACATATACGTAATAAATATGAACATGTTACACAATTTCAAGCATTATCTACTGACCCAGAAGTAGTTTGTACAATTGTAAAAGAGAGATTAAAAGATAAAAATATTAATAATGTAAATATTATTAAACATCCTGAAGTGGGTGAACTTCTTTCAGCTCATTATGAAATAGAAATAAATAAAAATAGTTATGCTTTTATTTATATGCCAACGGGATGTCACAATTACAATTCTATTAAAATAGATAATCATCAAGTAAAAATAGCAACGATTGATAGTATGTTAGCTTTTTATTTAGCTTTTTTATATACAGATCGTCCTTATTTCAATAAATTTACAGATCAAATTTTATGTACGGCAAAAATGCTTTTTGATCTTCAACAAAAAAATAAAGCAACTCAAAAAGGTATTCTTAGACGTTTCAGTATTACATGTTATGGTCATCAAGAAACCGTTGGTGAAATGCGTGTACAAAAAGCATTAAAATATAAAGAACTTAAAAACAAAGGAAATAAAAAAGAATTTGAAGAATGGTTTTTAAATTATACTCCAACAGGTAATGTAACTGAAACTCAAAAATCCCATAAACTTGTAAAATCTGCAACATATACAAATGCAAAAATCAAAACCAAAACATATTTACAACCAAATAATAAAAGTAAACATAAATTTACAAAAAGAAATAAAAGTACAAAAAGAAATACAAAGAGAAATAAAAGTACAAAGAGAAATAAAAGTACAAAGAGAAAAAAAAATATAAATAAAAATACTTTATTTGGGTTTGAATTTTAAAAGTATCAAAAGAGAGAAATAAAAATATTTTCTATACTTAGTAAAATGGCGAAAATAGAATTGTATGTACACCAATTTAATTCGGACCTAATTGGTAATATTACTGTTATGAATACAGACACTGTAACAAATCTTATTGAATCAATTAAAAGACAATTTCCTAAATATGAACATCGTAATTTAGCATTAGTTTTTAAAGGAGAAAGAATAAGAAACAATAAACAAACTTTACACGAACTAGGTATAAAAAATAAATCAGATGTTTACATATTTTTCAATTTAGAACTACGAGAAACACCAATAGAAGAAGTACCATTAAAATTATTACCACCAATTAATAATTCTTCATCACGGTCACTTGAACAGTCCCCTCAATTTATACCGA
>Ga0209085_1001797_pt1 | contig 12774 bp, 9 predicted proteins | sample C_131016_EF_Meta_FD_187310 | JGI IMG/M metagenome (GOLD analysis project Ga0209085, IMG submission 187310) | Freshwater microbial communities from Lake Croche, Canada to study carbon cycling - C_131016_EF_MetaG (SPAdes) (version 2) | ecosystem: Environmental > Aquatic > Freshwater > Lake | place...
GGGTATCAACCGTTCAGGATGTTCAAGCATGTCCTTCTCAAGAAAATCCAGCCACTGATCGAATATTGGGTCGAAATGCTCAGTCTCTGCTGCCTTCTTACTGACTCGGATACCACCAGATTCATCCAGTATCCACTCCAGCTTGTCTCTCTTGTTTAGACCTAGGAGTTTGCGTATCCTTGCTGGAACGGTGGTTTGGTAGCGATCGGTAAGGCTTGATTCAAGTTCGTTTTCATCCATGTGGATATGGTAATGCATATGCATTACCTCCACAAGATTCCAGATCTCCCTTTGCATTTAGCAGGGTTCGGAGATAAACTCCTAGGAGGTAGTTTGACAACTGCCCCAAGCCTAATCTGGCAAATTAATCACTTTAGATTTCAATCTATTAGTGTGCCCATTTGCCTCCTTAGGGCAGTGGCTCAATTGGTAGAGCAGCGGTCTCCAAAACCGCAGGTTGCAGGTTCGAGTCCTGTCTGCCCTGCAAGCACTAGCGTGCGAGCGTTAGTGAAAGAGCAACAAAAGTATTACTGAGAGAAGAGAAATGTCAGAAGAACTAGAGCAGCACTCTGAAGACCTCGTCGAAAAGTCGAAGGCTAACAAAGCAGCTGCACGCGGATTCATTGGTCGCTTCATTCTGTTTATTCAGCAGGTGATCGCAGAACTTCGTAAGGTTAACCGTCCAACATTCCAGGAACTTCGTAACTACACAGGCGTAGTCCTTGGTTTCGTAGTCGTAGTGATGGTAATCATCTTTGGACTCGACTATCTTTTCGGTTCCGGTGTCGGCTGGCTATACACAGCTTTCAACACAACCAAATAATTTTTAGTAATACCTAACAACAAGGAAACAAGTGACCGATTTCGAATCAGAGCAGAACCAGCCAGAAGTAGAACTTCAGGTGGAGTCAACCGACTACGCCGAAACTGATCCTGCCTACATTGATGACACAAACGCTGATGAGCAATCAGCTGAGGAGCTAGCTCTTCACATCGAAACTGATGTTGAGGTTGCTGCTGAATCTGAAACTGCTGCTGCAGCAGATATTCACGATGCAGCTGTTGCTGAAGAAGAAGACCCATACGCAGTTTTCAAGAAGGAACTTCGCGAGCTGCCAGGTAAGTGGTACATCATTCACTCTTACGCAGGTTACGAGAAGCGCGTTAAGCAGAACATTGAAAACAGAAAGCTTTCTGTTATCGGTGGTGAGTTCATCTACCAAATCGAAGTTCCAATGGAAGAGTCCATTGAAATCAAGAACGGTCAGCGCAAGCTTGTTACCAAGGTTCGTATCCCAGGTTATGTCCTAGTCCGTATGGAAATGAACGAAGACTCATGGTCACTAGTTCGTGGAACACCTGCTGTTACTGGTTTCGTCGGTCACAGCGAATACCCAAGCCCACTTCGTCCTCAAGAAGCATTTGACATGTTGAAGACCCTATTCGTTCTTCCTGAAGAAGAGGCTGCTAAGGCTTCTGTCAAGGGCGGATCAGGTAAGGCTAAGCAGAAGTCAATCCCTGTTAACGTCAACTACTCACTTGGCGAGAGCATCATGATCAAGGAAGGTTCATTCGCTGGCCTTCCTGGAACCATCAGCGAAATCAAACCAGAAAGCGGCAAGCTAACTGTTCTTGTTTCACTATTCGAACGTGAGACTCCAGTAGAGCTAGCATTCGACCAAGTTTCAGCACTCGTCTAAAGATTTACTAAACCTAACCAACTAAGGAAAAGAAAATGGCACCGAAGAAAAAAGTAACCGGCATGATCAAGCTACAGATCCAAGCAGGAGCTGCTAACCCAGCCCCACCGATTGGTCCAGCTCTAGGTCAGCACGGTGTTAACATCATGGAATTCTGTACTGCATACAACAATGCAACTGCAGACCAGCGTGGAAACGTAGTTCCAGTTGAAATCACTGTCTATGAAGACCGTTCATTCACCTTCGTCCTAAAGACTCCACCAGCAGCTGAGCTAATCAAGAAAGCAGCTGGAGTAGCTAAGGGCTCAGCAACCCCTCACACTGTGAAGGTTGCAAAGCTAACTCGCGAACAGGTACTAAAGATCGCAGAGTCAAAGATGTCTGACCTCAACGCCAATGACGTTGAAGCAGCAGCAAAGATCATCGCCGGAACTGCCCGAAGCATGGGTATCACCGTCGAAGGTTTCTAAACAAAAAATAAAGAAACACTAGTGGGAGAGTCGCGCGCGACTCGTCTAACCACGAACTGTGACCAATAAAGAAAAGGAAAAGCAGAAATGGCAAAGCGCTCAAAGGCATATATCGCCGCAGCAGAAAAGATCCAAGAGGGTAAGTTATACACTCCTGCAGAAGCAGTGACCCTCGTTAGAGAAACCAACACCTCAAAGTTCGATTCAACTGTTGAAGTTGCAATCAAGCTAGGTGTTGACCCTCGTAAAGCAGACCAGATGATCCGTGGAACCGTAGGTCTTCCTCACGGTACCGGTAAGACTGCTCGCGTAATCGTATTCGCAACCGGTGCAGCTGCTGATGCAGCTCGTGAAGCTGGAGCCGACGAAGTCGGTGGCGACGAACTTATTGAGAAGGTAGCAGCTGGTTGGGTTGACTTCGACTCAGCAGTTTCTACCCCTGAGCTTATGGGTAAGGTCGGTCGTCTAGGTAAGGTTCTGGGTCCTCGTAACCTAATGCCTAACCCTAAGACCGGAACTGTTACACCAGATGTTGCTAAGGCTGTTACCGACATCAAGGGTGGAAAGATCGAGTTCCGTATCGACAAGCAGTCAAACCTACACTTCATCATCGGTAAGGTCTCATTCTCTAAGGAACAGCTTGGCGAGAACCTAGCAGTTGCTCTAGATGAAATCGTTCGTCTAAAGCCTTCTTCATCTAAGGGTAAGTACTTGCTTAAGGGTGCATTGGCAACAACCTTCGGTCCTGGTGTTCCACTAGACCTAAGCGTTACCAAAGTAGAGTTCTAAAAAGATTTACCTAGCATTCAGTAACGAAGGCTAGGCTGAAGGACCAGGGGAAACCCTGGTCCTTCTTCATCTGTTAGCAGTTCACATTTATGTGAATGTAGTTCGAAAGGTTGGGATATTGGCAACAGAGGCATTCGGCGCAGCAACATTGCTTGATTCAAAGGACCCGATGGGTCTTAGATCAATAGCACCATTACTAGACGCGTGGATACGCGACATGGAGACAGATAGATCTCCCTTCCAAATACCAGGCCACAAAGGCCGCACTAATCTCACCGGTCCTATCGTTGACGGTGACATTCCAGTTCTTCCTGGTAACCACCCTTACCGCATTTCCCCCTCACTAATTCTTGAAGCTGAAAAGCTAGCCGCTGATCTTTGGGGAGCAGACCTCTGCAGATTCGGTGTGAACGGTTCTTCTGGTTCTAACCACGCAGCTGTAATGGCTGTTGCAGGACCTGGAGATAAAGTAATCGTCTCTAGAACACTGCACAAATCAGTGCTAGTTGGAATGGTCTATGCAGGTGTAATCCCAGTTTGGGTAAGACCTGAAATCAACCCAGATACAGGACTACCTGAGTATCTACCGTCCACCAGACTTAAAGAAACCATTGAAGCCAATCCAGATGCAAAGGCAGTTCTAATTGGTGAGCCTTCATACGTTGGCACCATGTCTAACATTCCAAGACTGGCGAAGGTCTGTCACGATGCTGGCATCCCACTTGTCGTTGATGCTGCCTGGGCGGCTCACTACGGGTTCCACCCAGAACTACCTGAGCACCCACTAGCCGAAGGAGCGGATATCGTTGTGACATCTGCTCACAAGACCCTACCGGCTTGGTCACAAGCCAGCTTTGTCTTGGTTAGAAAAGGGCTAGTTGATCTAGACCGATTCAATAAAGCTTTTGACTCTACCCAGACAACTTCAATGTCTGGAAGAATCCTTGCTTCTATTGACGCTTCCCGTGCATTACTGCAGAAGCACGGTTACGACCTGATTGACCCAATCATTGACGCAACCGAAAAGGGAAGAGCAACTCTAGTTGCTAACGGCATCGATGTAATCGATGGTGAATACATTGATCCACTGAAACTAGTTATCTTGCTTCCTAAAACTGGAGCAGATGGCAACCTAGTTGAACAAGATCTCCTCAAAGCAAACATTGATGTTGAGATGGCTAACAGAGACCTAATCATTCCAATGATTACCTTTGCTGATACCCCAGAACTAATTGAAGATCTAATCAGCAGAATTATTGAATCTGTTGACAGACACAGGGGAGAACCAAGACCAATAGCAACTGCTGCTGCCTTCTCAATCATTCCTGAAGTTGTTGTGAGCCCTAGAGACGCTTTCTTCTCAAAGCATGAAGTTGTTCGAGCACAGGATGCAGTTGGTCGAGTATCAGCAGAGATGATCTGCCCTTACCCACCAGGAGTTCCAGTGCTATCCCCTGGCGAGAGAATCACTCAAGAAGCACTAGATGCACTATTTGAAGCTAGAGACAGCGGAGTAAGAATTGCTTTCGCAGCAGATAGAACTCTAGATACTTTTGTAGTGCTGCCTGAGTAGTTAGTTATAGACATGTTTTCTATGTCCAGCTCTAACCAACAGCAAAGTTAGAGTCTCGCCTTCAACGTCAATGATTAGCCTGTAGTCACCAACTCTTAGTTTGTAAAAAGGAACCCAGTCTCCCTTCAAAGGAGTCAGATAGTTAATTGGGTTTTCTTTTAGGGCTGGCTGATCTAGTTGGTTTCGCATTCTTTGCACTTCTGGCTTGGGGAGTCTTTTTAGTTGCTTGTTTGCCGCTGAAGTTATCTCCACTGTCCAGTTCGTCGAGTCCGAGTTCAACACTCAATTCCTTCATGCTTATCCTCTTTTGGTTACGCCCCCCTGCGGCGAGGTATTCGCGAATAGCCTCAAGGTCACGAAGGTCCTCTTCAAATTCCTCTATTCCCCTGATAATCAATTCCCGAACAAAGTAAGACTTAGGTCTTCCTGTTCGTTCGGCAAGATTATCGATCCGAGCTCTAAGCTCATCAGAAAGTCGCACGGTTACCATGGCCATAAGTATCTCCTGTCTTACTTGTCTTACATGTAAGACTAAATCAGAATGTGGATAAGTCAAGCCAAGCGCTATCCTCATTCGAGACCGCCATCGGAGCTACTTTATGAAGGTGACTCCACCTTCTTGACGCAATCGACCAAGCTTAATTCCGTGCTGTTCCGCATCGAAAAGTCTCTTTTCGATTGCAATTGTCAACCGGGTAGTTCCGAAGGCTAGAGCAGTCTGCTTGCAAAGTTCGGCGGATTGCATTCCGGCAGTCTTGGAACATATTGTTGCCATAGCGTTAGCAAGTTCTACTAACGAAATTTCGCTTATAGCTCGTTGACTCGAGTCTGATTGCTTTGCCCAAGTGTCAAACTTCTTCGGGTCGATGCCAGCAGGGAAAATGAAGTCCTCGGGATCTCTCTTGAATTTACTCACTGGTATGGCTTCTAGAATTTCCTCTTGTCTTGCAGCTTGAACAGATTTGAGCCCAAAACACTTGGCAACAAATGAAGTTGCGCGCTTTGAAGCCACTGGACCCTCAACTTTTGTGAGTTCATTGATCAACATAACTACGAGTTCAATAACTTTTGGATGATGCAGGAATTGAATGTACTTCTTGTCATCAACCATCACTCGATCGAGAAGAGTGGTGAAATGTGGGATTTCGTCAATGTTCACTCCAAGTCCAACTGCTTTGGAAGTCTTAGCTTGGGGAGCGACTTCAAGTTTCGGCTCATCAACCATTGACATTAAGTCATCGAGTTCAATCACATCATCCGATTCAACCTCTTCAGGGGCTTCCACAATTGAGGCTTTTAACTCATCGGCTGCCACGGCAGCATTAACGGCTGCCACAATTCGCTCAACCTCGTGTGCTGGATCTCTGAGCCACATAGGCAGCCATATTCTCTCGATTCCAGGCCACTTCATGTTCTTGACCAAGACTGTGCTTGGCAGCACTTCTCTGTCTGCTGAAGTTTTACGATCTAGCCATCCCCTCCCATCGAGAAGGATTCCCAGGATGCTCTTGCTTTCATCTCTCGGATCTGCGATAGCCAGATCTACGCGAAATTTGGACATGCCAAGTCGCTCTACAACCTTTAGCCCCGCAGCAGATAATGCCTTCGCAATATCTGAACGGTGTCGATCTTCAGCTGTCGCGTTAGAAGCGGTGCGTAAATCAATATTGCCCTGGCTAGCAAACTCCAGGAACTTCTTGAGAAGTTTCATACCTCTCGAAGCTGTTTCTGGCAGGTCCATCTGTTCAGGTCTAAATGATGCGAAAACCACCATCTCTTTTCGAGCCCTAGTAATGGCCACATTTAGCCGTCTTTCGCTACCACCTTTGGTAAGCGGGCCGAAGGTCAGATTCAACCGCGCACCTTTAGATTCAGGAGCGAAACCAAGAGAGAACAAAATTACGTCGCGCTCATCACCTTGCACTTTTTCCAGCGCTCGCACGAATATGTAGTCCTCAGGGAAGATTTCATGGTTCATCATTCGACTGAGAGTGGCGTCTTCTGTCGCCTCAAGCAGCTTTTGAATGAGGTTTCGCTGCTGCTCATTCATGGTAATCACACCAACGCTGACTGGTCCGGATTTACTTGCCTTCACATACTTTTGGACTTCTTGAACGACACGCTTGGCTTCAGCCAAGTTCGTGCTTGGCCCTGCTTCCACTTCTCCGTCGTCATCCGACTCTTTGCGCTTGCGGGAACTCACATAGTAATTTCCCTCTTCATACTCAAACCGCAGTTTTCTCTCTGATAGGGGTTGCTCGCCCATTCTCGGTGATGGGAAGGATGAAAGCTTGCCCTCATAGATTTCCTTATTTGAGAAGGCAATGAGGATTTCATCTTGGCTTCTGTAGTGCCAGCTAAGCATGATGTCTGGGATTTGGGAGACTGTCGCCATGGACAAGATGCTCTCTTGATCATTCAACCCGTAGCTGTCTTCTTCATCGAATTCAATCTCGCCTGAGCCATCAGCTTTTCGGAAATTCGCTGTCGGGGGCATTTGCTTAGAGTCTCCAACAATGATTGCCTGCTTTGCACGACCCAAAGCACCGATAGCTGTCGCTACCCGAATCTGAGAAGCTTCATCGAAAACGACTAAGTCAAACTTTGCAGTATTTATATCCAAAAACCTGGCAACGGAATCGGGGCTAGCGGCTACGATTGGCGCTACCTGGGTGACTGTCTCCCAGAACCTCTGCAAGAGAACTCGAACTGGCAGCTGACTCTTTTGCTTGCCAAGTTCAGTTCTAAGAGCACCGCTTACTCCGACTCGGGCTGTAGATTCAAATCCCCTACCTGCAACAACTTGAGAAGCGATTAGTGCTTGGTTATATTTTCTAAGGTCGGAAATAGCCTTATCGAGTTGGACTATCTTCGAGTCATGCCCAACGCCGTCGAAGTTGTGAAGATCCTTGTCATCCAGAAGTTTCCAGAACAAGTGTGATAAAAAGCCACGCTCAAAAGCGTTTGAAACCGCGTCATACGCGACAGTTCCGCTTAGAACCTCTTGCACAGCATCCCTCTGACCTGCTTCAAGTAGTGGATTCAACATTTCTACAACAAGAGCCCATCGAGTCAATTGACGAAGGTCGGTATTATTCGAATCATCTAGCCAAGATTGGTAGCAGTCAAGAATTGCCTTTCCAAAGGTTGCCTCATGCTTCCAACTGCCGATGCTTTCTTCAGTAGCCTGCAATCCTTCAAAGATGCTCACAACCAGTGTGCTTACTCCTGCAAGTGCTTCAAACTTAGACAAATCTCCAGAAGAGATAACTGATAGAAGAAGTTTCGCGTTTTTATTTGCAGTTTCACTTGTAGCTTCGATTACAGATTCGAGACGAGCTATTTGTTGTTCAAGATCGCTTAGCCCAGATGTTGAAAATACCAGCTCTTCGTCAATAGGCTTCAGGCCAATCGTTCTTCCAGCTAATTCAAGTACTTTGCGCGCTTGCTCGACGAGGTCTTTAATTTGCTTATAGGCAACCGAAACAGTTTCCTTGTTTACTTGCGTGGCGAGGTGCAGATTGAGTTTCTGGGCTACCCCTTCAAGTTTCTTACCTTTGAATAACTTCGCGCTTTCGGCTTCATTGAGAGCCGCTTGGATCAGGTCTAAATCAACTGAAGTTAGTTTCTCTTGAAAATAGGTAGATTTTGATGAAGCAGCTATCAACTTAGAGAGAGCTGCTTTTAGTTCGTGTCGAACAAGACCTCCCTCGTTGGATCTAGCAAGCGCTAGATCAGCAGAGTTGGGAAGATCCTGCAGACTAAAAGGCACGAGGTTCCTAAATTCAGAGAGGCTCTCCAAATTTCCTAGAAGAGAAATTGAAGAAGAATCTGACGCCAGTTGATTTAGTAACTTGGCAAGTACGGTGACTTCAGATTTAATCTTCTCCTTAGCATCCAAGGAGAGAGTATTTGTTGTTACAGTGCTGAAAGACCAGCGGTTAGTTGAGAATGTTCCAGCTGAAGTTCCGACTTCAGGCAGGTCCCTTAGCTTCTCAATAAATTCACGCAATGACTTGTTGTCAAGCTTGTTAACGATATCTCTGGACAATGTGAGGGTTTGAGAACCCGGGATAGAGAGCATTCGGTCTCTGGTTGAGTAAATGGATTCGTTGTGCTTTGGGTCTATATCGTGAAGCTTCTTTGGGTATGTAGCGAGAGTCCTAAGAGCAGTGTCGTAGGCGGCAGTAGCAGCATCCAATGCAGTTTTGTCCGCCTCCGGTGCGGCATCAAGGGCATCCAGAAGCTGACTTCTAATTGCCGATGGTTTCGTACCCTTGTCATGGAGATCCAGTACAAATTTTCCAAGCCCGATGCCATCAAGTCTTGTCTTCACAACTGCCAGCGCAGCCGGCTTTTCCGACATAAACAAGACTTTCTTGCCTTCTTGTAAGTTTCGGGCGAGAAGGTTAGTGATGGTTTGAGATTTTCCAGTTCCCGGAGGTCCCTGGATAACAAAACTCTTGTTTGATAGAGATTTAAGGATGGCGCGCACTTGTGTTTCATCGCTTGGTATCGGCAGCTTTTCTATCTCCGCATCCAGTTGATCCGACGTGAACTCCGCATCTTTACCGTCACCTTCTACGAACGGTTTTGTGCCATCAGTATCAATGAGGTGCTTTACAAGAGGTACCTTGGCTAACTCAGCCCAGTTGTTGTTCAAGTCTTTCCACATATGGAAGCTGCTGAAGTCAAATGTGCCGATAGTTGCATCTTCTGAAACGATCCAGTTTGTCTTTTTGTTTACAACTAGCACTTGCTCTCGAACTTGGTTCAGCAACTTAGGAATATCGATACCAGAGCTGTCTGATTCAGGATTCGAGAGTAGTGGGATGTTTATCCCATACTTGGACAGTGCAAGAGCTAATGTTTCGTTGGGCGTTGTGTCTTCTGTGTCATCCAGTTCGAATGTGAACCTATTTTTACCCAAATGCTTAATTGTGATTGGAAGCAGAAATAGGGGCGATGTCACCTGCCCTGCTGCTGGGCTTTCTGGGTCTTTGTCCCAAGTCAGTGATCCGAAGGTCATGAAGAGGTTGTTGACACCGGTCTCTTGAATAGAAGCTTTGGAAGAGCTTATAAGTCTCTTCAAAGTGGCTGCTACCTGTTTTTCATTACCGCTGACACCTAAGGCCTTATCCGCAACTAGAAGTTTGTTCAAGGTTTCATTTATCTTCTCTGGAAGATCGTTGTAAACCGATAGCGGTATGGCATTTCCATCGAGATGAAGAGGCAAGAGATTAAGAGAGTTCCCTGGTATTTGGAGAAAGTCTTCAATTTCCCCAAGCTTCCCCTTAGGTATTGCAATCCTTGCTGAGCCACGACGATCTCGATTCAATAGAGGGTTGTTGAAAGTCATATCTAACAAGGAGGATTTCCAGATTTTTACACGCTCAGGGGAATTGTCATCTTTCAGGCTGACCTTTGGGGTTGCTGTGGTGCCTGTGAAGTTGAACTCGACCTTTGGAAGAGCAGTTTCGACTACTGTAACCTCACCGCTCTTAGAGATTGAAATGCTCGGCAATGGTTTGATGTCAAATTGCGCTTTTCGAATGTCAATTGCCAAGCGGATATCTTGTTCGGGAACATATGCATCGGGACTAAAAGGATTTAAGGTTGGATCTAAGTAGTCGTTAACAGCGACCTGAGCATTTTCAAATGAAACAGTTCGTTGTTTCACGCATAGAGTGGTCGTTTCAAAAATAATAATTTTGCCGCCTCGAATAAGGCCCGCTATGTCAAGCAAATCGACAACAGGGTTTGGCAGGAAGTGGTCAGTTAGCCACACCCCCACGAAAGCATGTCCAGGCACAACTATAACTAGAGGGTGAAGTCCCACAAATGTGAGACAGGATGACATCATCATGGCAGTGTCGAGACAGGTAGCGCTCTTGTCTGCAATAATTTGGCTAACTGTTCTAATAGGTTGGCCTTGTAAGTTGAAGTTGGGGAACGGATTCGAATATTCAAGGTTCAATTGCTGGATTGCCTCGTAAAGAGCTTTAGTCTCGGCAACCACTGACTCAGGTCCAGCCTGGTATCCAACGCTATCTAGACCGTAGGCCGTTCCTGAGCCGTCAGTCATTTTGTTCTTAATGGCTCTGGATTTAGAGACGATATCTGGGATTGCCTTGTCTCCTGGTTGAGAGAAAGAAGCGAGCAGCAATGCATCTGATCTCAGAGCTTCAGACCTTCTCCAAGAGTTAAGGGGGTAAAGTTCTGTTGAAAAACTGCTTGCCCCTAATTTTGTGTCTGACTGATATATCGTGAAGGAAAGTTCAGCGAGTTGATTGGAGACAATGGAGGCGAAAAGTTCAGGCATAAGCTTGATTGGAATAAGCTCTTCTCGAACCGCGGGACCTATGTCTCCCAAATCAAGTTCTAGAGTCTCGGCAAATTTAGTTGTTCCGGACACCAGGTCGACGACAATCTTGATGTCAGAGTGAGACTTCCCATCGATTGCCCGAATTGAGAATTCTGGAATTATCGGAAGTTGGTTGTGATAGTGCAGGTATGAGACGTATGGAAGAATCTCCGCGCTAATCTCTATCTTGTTGTCCAAAGTCTTTTGAAAGTTAGCGCCCATCGTTGTGGCCTCTCCTACGGTGTTATGGTATCTCTGTCATCATAAATCACTTTTTAGGAGTGTTCTCACATGGCTCTTAGCCGGGACTTTTACCCTTTATTGGATGCAGTTAAGTACATATTCCAAGCCCCAGGCGGCGTCTTCATGGTCCGTGCAATAACGCTTGAGAATCAAGGTGCAGAAACCTTGACTATTGCTCCGCCAAGCTCGATGAAGGCCTTCGAAAAAGCTGAGAACAAGGCAGAGCTACTAAACCTAGGGTTAGTCGGGAACGGCTACCTAAAGAAAAAGATCTCGCCAGAATCCTTGAAATGGCTCAAGACCCATGGTTGGGCTGATCCGCAAGAACCTTTTAACCCTCACCACTCGGTATCAGGTCGAGGGGACTTGTCTCTAGATGCAATTCTGGAGTTTGCCTTAGAGTCGTGGGTGATTGCCTATGCTGTAACCCCTCAAACCCCACTGTCTCTGCATGTCAGCCTCGAAGATCAGGAATATATTGCCGCTAAGTTCCTCACGCTTGATCGGGAGACTTTCGCGTTCATGATTCCAGGGTTCACCCCGAATCTTGTTTTAGAACCAGCACCACCTAAGCGAAAGAGAGCGGCGAAGAAGGAAAGCAAACCTGAGACATCAACTCAGGAGAAACCTGTTAAGGAGGTGCAGAGTCCTTCCCGAGAGACGAAGCCCGAAGAGACTCAAGCTAAAGGGGCTTTAAAGGTTGGCAATTTGGCTTCAATAAAGGTGTCAATACAAGGCGAGAGTCGAAAGATAACTGGAACCATCCTTGGCTTCGAACGAGGAAAGATCAGGTTGGAAGTTAAAGGCAGCCCGTACGTAAAGGATCAGGTCTTTCTGGTTCCGGAGGATAAGGTTTCCCCAAACTAGCCTTTATTGCAGCTACGAACAACTTGGATTTCCCTCGGAACTAATAAACCCTGAGTGCTTCCACCTATAAGTGGGTATTAGGCCCGCGAAGGGAATCTTTGTCTGGGAACTAATAATGAACTTAAGAACTGACCCTATGTAGTGGGAATAAACCTGATCCATATCTGGTTCTAAGAAATACAAATGTCAGTGGTCTCGGTTAGAGTCCTATTCCAACGATTTCAGTCAGGAGCAGTTATGAGCAAGAACGCCAAGAAGTTCCAAAAGCACCAGCTAAGTAAGCACACCCAGAGATGCGCACCAACTCCGGAGAAGCGTCGCTACCGCGACAATCAGGAAGCTAAGCGCGATCTAAGAAACTTTAGAGCCCGCGCTGCCCAGGAACTAAAGACCCAAGGCTATACAACCTACAACCAGAAGAGAACCTACGAGTGCTCAGCTTGTAAGGGCTTCCACCTAACCTCTCAAGAGCTAGGAAGAGTCGAGTTCGAGGTCGTTAGAGAACTCACAATCCAGGATCTAATTCTTTCTGCCTAACGGGAATAAATCCCAAGCCATTTAGGTATCCATTACAAACACCAACTTTTCAAGGAGCCAGCCATACCAGAAGACACCCCAAACATCATCGTGCGAGACCTAGACGGCAACGTATTACCTGCCGCCAAGATCTACTACATCGAAGCTAGAGACTCCTCAGGGGAGATTGCATCCAAAGGAAGAGTCTTAGCCGAGAAGGCTCAGAGAGCTCTAAGAGTCTTCGTTGATGAA
>Ga0209085_1001800_pt1 | contig 12762 bp, 12 predicted proteins | sample C_131016_EF_Meta_FD_187310 | JGI IMG/M metagenome (GOLD analysis project Ga0209085, IMG submission 187310) | Freshwater microbial communities from Lake Croche, Canada to study carbon cycling - C_131016_EF_MetaG (SPAdes) (version 2) | ecosystem: Environmental > Aquatic > Freshwater > Lake...
GCCCGTGGCGGGCGATTTGTGACGGATACATGTTGGTGCATGTTGACCGAGCCGGTGATCCCGCCATCAGCAAAGGTCATTATGACCAATTCCGGCAAATATGCCCATTATGCGCCGGGCTTGGTTGGTCGGGACATGCGCTTTGGCAGTTTGGCGGATTGTATCCATGTTGCCTGTGGTGAGGCTGTGTCGTCGGCACCGCCTGCATGGCTTGGGGCCTGAGATCCATCACGCTACAGGCTTTGCCAATGCTCATTTGTGAACCCTGAGCTGCTTTTTGCCGTCTTGCTTTTTATCCGGAAATACGGTCGGCTAGAAAATCAATATAAAAACAGGGAGAGGGACAAAATGCCGACCATGTCAGTCACGCTTTTATGTCTGCGATGCTTTGCACTCTCCGATCTTTTGAAACAGTGTAATAGCGAGTTTTATGCATGAATGGCGCGGAGAGTCTGGTCCATACTTTGCTGAAAAGCGGTGTGGATACGTGTTTTACCAATCCCGGTACATCTGAAATGCATTTTGTGGCGGCTCTGGATCGTATTCCGGGCATGAAGTGTGTGCTTGGTCTGTTTGAAGGTGTGGTAACCGGTGCAGCCGATGGCTATGGCCGTGTGACAGGCCGCCCTGCCGCCACTTTGCTGCATTGCGGACCGGGGCTCGCAAACGGACTTGCCAATTTGCACAATGCGCGCAGGGCAGGGTCTCCCATCGTCAATATTGTCGGCGATCAGGCAACCTATCACCGCCCTTTTGATGCGCCTTTGACCGCCGATACGGAAGGTTGGGCGCGTGGTGTTTCCGCATGGGTGCGCACCGCTATGGATGTGAAAACAGTCGGGCAGGATGCTGCCGCAGCCGTGCAGGCTGCACAAACCTCTCCCGGCCAGATCGCCAGTTTGATTTTGCCGTCGGATGTGTCGTGGAATGAAGGCGGTTTCGTCGGGGATGTCTTGCCGGTTCTCGAGACCCCTTTGGTTGACACTTATCAGGTCGAACAGGCCGCGCGTTTATTGCGGCAGGGCGGCCCCGATATTGGGTTGATGATCGGCCATGCGGGACTGACCGAAGAAGGTTTGTTGCTGGCTTATCGCATTTCACTGGCGACGGGTTGTCGGTTGATTGCCCAAGGGGCCAATGGCAAGTTATCGCGCGGCTATGGCCGTGCTGTTGTTGAGCGTGTGCCCTATGTCGTTGATCAGGCGGTTGCAGCCATGGCAGGTCTGAAAGGCTTGGTGCTATGCGGTACCCACAAGCCTGTGACGTTCTTTGCTTATCCCAACAAGCCGCAATCCCCGATCCCGCATGATGCCGCCATCCATGTGATGGCGCGTGCGGAACAAAATATCATCGAGGCCTTGCAAAGGCTTGCGGATATGGTTCAGGCCCCGCAAGCAGTGGTGCCCTTTCATGGCGAAAAGCCCGCAGCGGGGCGAGGAGCACTGACATCGGCATCGGTGGCTGCAACAGTGGCGCGGTTGATGCCGGAGGGAACCATTATTTCCGATGAATCGGTTTCATTCGGACGCGATTTTTTTGCCCATAGTCAGGCTTCAGAGCCGCATGAATGGCTGAGCGTAACAGGGGGTGCCATTGGTCAGGGTATTCCGGTGGCAACCGGTGCTGCGATCGGCGCGCCGGGGCGTCGGGTCATCAATCTGCAGGCTGATGGCTCTGCGATGTATACGGTTCAGGCGCTGTGGACACAGGCTCGCGAAAAGCTTGATGTAACAACCGTGATTTTATCAAACCGTAAATACCAGATCTTGATAGGCGAGCTGGCCAATGTCGGTGCCAATCCCGGCCGCACAGCCATGGATATGTTTGATCTTGGCAATCCCGATTTGAAATGGCCTGAGATGGCGCAATCCATGGGGGTGGAAGCCGCCCAAACCGATTGCGTGGAAGGCTTTGCCGATTTGCTGGCGCATTCACTTAAACGCAGCGGTCCCTTCCTGATCGAGTTGCTGATTTGAGGATTGTCTTGCTGATGAGAAACGACGTTCCAGGAGGGTATCCATGCGCCAGTCCCCAGACAAAATCATCATTACCTGTGCGGTTACTGGTAATCTGACCAAGCCGGAACAGACACCTTATTTGCCGATTACGCCAGAGCAGATTGCCGATGCCTGCCTGGGTGCGGCTGAGGCCGGCGCGGCGATTGCCCATATTCATGTGCGTGATCCCGCAAGCGGTGCCCCTTCGATGGAAATTGAACTCTATGAAGATGTGGTTGCACGGATTCGCAAGAAAAACACGCAGTTGATTTTAAACATCACAACAGGGCCGGGTGGGCGTTTCGTACCATCATATGACGAGCCGCGCGTGGCTGCTGCCGGTACAACGTTGATGAATCCGGAAAAGCGGGTTGCACATATCGAACGCCTTAAACCCGATATTTGCACGCTTGATCTCAATACGATGAATTCTGGCGGGCAGGTGGTCATCAATACACCTGCCAATGTCAGGCGGATGGCCAAAGTCATTCGTGCCTGCGGGGTCAAGCCTGAAATCGAATTGTTTGACTCTGGTGATATCGCAATGATGCATGATTTGCTGAAAGACGGCACGCTTTCAGGCCCCCAATTGACGTCCTTCGTGATGGGGGTGTCTTATGGGTTCCAGCCCAGTCCCGAAACAGTTCTTTATGCGCGTAATTTGTTGCCGGTTGACGCTCAGTTCACCGCTATCGGCATTGGGCGGTCGATGTTTACAATGGTGGCCCAAAGCTATTTGGCGGGCGGCCATGCCCGTGTCGGTCTTGAAGACGGGGTTTATCTCGAACGCGGGGTTTTGGCTGAAAGCAATGCGCTGATGGTGGAAAAAGCAAGGCGCATTTTGCAAGATCTCGGCGCGCAGATTGCAACACCACAGCAAGCCCGCGTCCAGTTGGGCCTTGCGTGAGGGTGCCTGACACTCAAAGGCCGCGTCCGGCATCGGCAATGATGATCTGACCGGTCACCATATGGGCCGAAAAGCCCAGAAATAAAACGACATCGGCAATGTCATCAGGGGTAGCGCGTCTTTTCAAAAGCGATTTGTCGATTGAAAATTGCTTTTGTTCCGGCGTCCATTCCACCATCCAAGTGGAATCAACCGCACCCGGTGCGACCCCGTTAACCCGCACATGGGGTGCCAGCGCGCGAGCGAGATTTTGGGTAAGGCTGACAACACCGGCTTTGGACGCGCCATAGGCCATACTGCTGCCGACCTGCCCCATTCCGGCGGTGGAGGCAATATTGACAATCGCGCCTTGCGATGCGGTCAGGGCAGGGGCTGCGGCTTTGCTGCAACGAAACACGCCCAGCAGATTAACCTCAAGCACGGTGTGCCACAAAGTCTCGTCGACAAGGTCGAGATCGCGGGGTTCGATTTTTTTTGTGGTCCCCGGTGTCCCCGCATTATTGACCAGCAGGGTCAGGCCTCCCAATTGCTGGAGGGCACGATCCACCATAGTGCGGGCATGATCGGGATGGCCAACATCGCCGGGGGATGAAAAAACGCTGAGCCCCAGTTCTTGTAAATGCTTCACCGCAGCCTCAGCGCGCGCGTCATGCGCAAGATGGTTGATGCAGACATCAGCGCCTTGTTGGGCCATGCGTGTGGCTGTGGCCAAGCCAATCCCTGATCCGCCGCCCGTTACAAGAACCTTTTGTCCCGCCAATGCATACTGCGCTTGCATAAAAACACCCTGTTATTTGAAAAATTTTATGCGAGTATGGTCCTTATAGAGCCAAAATTCAATAAGGGACGAGACATGCAAACAGTGACCATCGGCGATGTCACCATTGATGCCGTGATTGAACGTGAAGGCCCGTGGCGCAAACCAGATGGGTTTTTTCCCGATTTTGATCAGGCCGTGTGGGATCATTATCTGCCAAAAATGGAATCTGAGGTCTTTGACCGTGAATTGGGATTGATGCTGATCACCTATCAGACATTTCTTATCCGCACGCCGCATCACAATATCTTGGTGGATACATGCACGGGTGAAAATAAAGGACATCCCGCCCCTTTTGATTTTCCGGGCAAGGAGCGTTGGAAAAGCGAGCTTTTGTCTTTCGGTCTTTCTTTTGACGATATTCATTATGTCTTTTGCACGCATTTGCACATTGACCATACAGGCTGGAATACGAGTCTGCTGAACGGTCGATGGGTGCCGACATTTCCCAATGCCAAATATATCTTCCACCGCAAGGAATATGAGATTTGGGAGCAAGACTCAAAGAAAGAAGACACCATGACATCCAAGGTTTTCAGAGATAATTGTTTGCCCATTGTTGAGGCAGGACAGGCGATTTTGGTGGATGACGACTATTGTTTGGATGATACAGTCAGCCTCATTGCGACACCTGGACATTCGCCCCATCATTGCTGTGTCGCGGTGCAGTCCAAAGGTAAAAAAGCGATCATCACGGGGGATCTTTTTCATCATGCGATCCAGTGCTGTGTGCCGAAGTGGTCGAGTTGTTTTGATTGGGATGCCAAACAGTCGGCAATTTCGAGAGAAAACTTTTTGGCCTCTGTTGCCGATACCGATGTTGTGATTTTACCAATCCATTTTCCAAAACCAACAGCCGGATTTATCTGTTCGGCAGCAGACGTGTTTCACTATCGTTTCAAACGATAAAACCCAGCCCTTCAGCGATTGTATGACCCATGAGGAGTGACCATGCCGGAGATGAAACTGGACGGGAAAGTCGCCATTGTCACCGGCGCGGGATCGCGCGGTGACGGCATTGGCAATGGCCGCGCCGCCGCAATTTTATTGGCGCGGGAAGGCGTGCGCGTTGCTTTGCTCGATGCCAATAAGGACTGGGCAGATGCCACCCATGCGATGATACAGGCGGAAGGTCACGAGGCCTGCGTGGTGATGGCTGATGTCACTGACCCGGCCTCTTGCGAAGCTGCGGTGAAAACGACAACCGATTTATGGGGCAGGCTCGATATTCTGGTCAATAATGTCGGCATCAGTGGTCCGCCCGGTCATGCGGTGGATGTTGACCCCACTGCATGGGACGAGGCCATGCGCGTCAATGTCAGCTCCATGATGTTGATGGCGAAATATTCCATTCCGCATATGCTCAAGCAAAACGGCGGCGCTATCGTCAATATCGCCTCCATTGACGGGTTACGCGGAGGCAATCCCAATTTGATGTATAACGCCTCTAAAGGTGCCGTGGTCAATATGACGCGCGGCATGGCAACTCATCACGGCCCGCAAGGGATTAGGGTGAACTGTATTGCGCCCGGTTATGTCTATACGCCCATGGTCTCGACACGCGGCATGAGTGAGGAGCTGCGCGATAAGCGGGCCCGTAACAATCTTTTGCTCAAAGAAGGAACAGGGTGGGATATTGGCAAAGGCGTTGTCTTTTTGGCATCCGAGCAGGCGGCATGGATTACCGGCGTGGTTTTAAGTATCGACGGTGGTTCTATGGCCGGCACCCTGAACACGGTGACTGTTCAGACTTAACCGCTGCCACGTTGAAAGCGATAGAAAGCTGGGCCTGTTAAGACAGAGGGGGCAACAGCTTTTTGGCCAGCATGCAATGCACACCTTTTGATCCGTTGACGGTTTGTGTGATGCGTAAATCAGCGGCCAGCGAACATAACATATAGGCATCTTCGCGGGTCAGCGGGCTGAGCTCGCAGATCAGTTTGATCATGTCGCGTAAGGCCTCTTCGGCGCAGCGGTCGAGGTCTGGATGCACATGCATGGTGATGTGATGCGTGGGTGTTTCGGCCCGCGGCATTGGCAGCGAAAGATCCTCGCGCAAAATGAAGGTGAATGTGCCTTCGAGGGCGGTCTCAATGGCGGTGATGCAGACCTCGCCATCTCCTTGGGCCGCATGTCCGTCGCCACAGGAAAAAAGCGCACCCTCGACAAAGACCGGCAGGTATAATGTGGTGCCAGCCACCAGTTCTCTATTATCCAAATTTCCGCCAAATCGTCTTGGGATCAGGGAAGTGAGCCGCCCCCAATTTTGCGGAGGGGCTGTTCCCATGACACCAAAAAACGGCGCCAGCTCCAACGTGCCGCCCCAAGGAAGCTTGGCGGTTAAGTCCTTTTGATCCAGCGCAATATGACGCAAGGTAAAGCTATGAAAATCATCGGGTAAGGTGCCTGACAAAGGTCGGATAAAGGTGTAACCCCAATCCTGTCTCAGTTTTACATCCTCGATCCGAACTTCCAATACATGCCCGGGCTTTGCGCCCTCGATCGCAATCGGTCCTGTGAGAATATGGCCGGGCAGGGTCTTTTCGGCATGGGCATGCACATCGACAATTTCGGGTGGCGTATAAAAGCCTGCTTGTGCGGGCGGGTGCATCTCAGGTCCGCCGGTGACTGTTTGAATGGTAACGCTGTCACCGCTTTTGATGGTGAGGCGGGGCTGCAATGTGGCATCAAAAAAGCCCCAGTGACAGGTTTGGCCGCTGGCTTTGAGAAGATGATGCATGGTGATGGTTCCCGCTTGGTCGGCTGCGCGCCGATGTCTGTGATTGTTTAGACCTCAAGCCTAGTGAACAGCTTGTCAGATGACAAGGCTACCACCCTCAGTCGGGATGGTGTGCGGTCTAGCTATTGGTGCGCGGTGCCCAAGGAAGAGCTGCAACCTCAATGCCTTCCTCAACCAGTTCTTGCGCCTCGTCTATTGTGGCCTCGCCATAAATGCCACGGGCATCTGTTTCGCCATAATGAATTTTGCGGGCCTCTTCGGCAAAGTCGTTTCCGACATAATCGCAATGCATTTCGATCTCATGGCGCATTTTCTGCACCAATTCGGCCAGTTGTGTGCTGGCTTCGCCGCCCTGCAACGCAAGGGATGTGGGAACTTGGGTTTGCACGACTTCGGAAAGTTCAGGCGTGTTTGATGATTGGACCGGTTCGGGCATGCGGTTGGATTTGCGCCCGAGAGCAGGGGCCATCAAGGCACGATGAACCTTGGTATCCGCGCAAAAGGGACAGGAAATCAGCCCGCGCTTTTGTTGGTCTTCAAACGCTGCACTGCTTGCAAACCAACCATCGAATTCGTGGTTCTGGTCGCAGTGCAATTGGTAATGGATCATGGGTGAACTCTAACCTTTTGTTCCGTGGGTTTTAAAACATCCATGCTGGAATGAAAAGAACGGGGCTGACGGGTGCATCAAAATGCTGGGAAAAATAAGTTTTTCAAGCAGCCCCACGGCCATAAAAGCTGCCAACCCCTGCAATTCGGCAGGTCGGGCCTTGCTTTGCGGCTGGCATTGCGTGAAAATAGACACAAATCTTGCTCGATTGTGCCTGTGAGGCCGTTATGACAATCAATACAGTTGCATCAAATCTTTCTTCCAATACCAGCGCGGGGGCCCAGCAATCGGCTGCCTCTGCTCAAAAAACCACTGTTGTCGCAAACAATGCATCGGCTTCCAGTGCGACGGCCACATCAAGCAGCTCGGGATCGGGCGTTGATGTTTCGGTATCAGCCAGCGGTGTGGCCGCTTTGGTGGCTTCCTTGAAGGCTGCAGGGGCCGCCGGTTCAAAGGCTGCTTCCTCATCGGCTGTTGCAACACCCAGTCCTGCTCAATTGAAGTCTTATTCGGACAAGCAATTGTCTCAGATGCCTCTGGCGCAATGGAAAGCACTTTCCCCTGAACAGATCGCAGCATTGTCGCCGGTTGCCATCAAAGGAGCGACCCAATCCCAGATGGCCCTGTTGAGCACAAAGCAGATAGCAGGCTTGACCGTGGCGCAAATGGCCGCTTTGACAAAAACCCAAATTGCCGCACTGACGCCGCTGTCCATCCGGAGCCTATCCAATAACCAGTTGGCGGCAATTTCGCCTCCATCTTTTGCAGGGATGAGTGTTTCGCAATTATCGGCACTCAGTGTGCAACAAGGGGTATCCCTCAAGCCATCTCAGATGATTTATCTCGGCGCTGATCAGAAAAGCGCCCTGCAATCAAAAACAATGCTCACGTCTAAAGCCGGTAGTTTGTTTCAGATCATGGCGATGATGGGCTGAGAAAAGTCTTTGCTTTGAGGGCAGGCTCTCGCTTGAATTGTTACCGTTATAGTTTATGCCCCTCCCGCTTGTTCACAGGGCTGATGATGGCATAGTGTATAGTTTCAGCTGATCCCTCTTGGTATTGATTTGACTCAATTTGCAGGCAAGCGATGAAACAACGTCCGTTTCAACAAGTCGATGTATTCTCGAATACGCCCTATTTGGGAAATCCGGTCGCGGTTGTTTTGGATGCGGATGATTTGAACGATCACCAAATGGCGCAATTTGCCAATTGGACCAATTTGTCGGAGACAACATTCGTTCTTCCCCCTATCCATCCGGATGCTGATTATCGGGTGAGAATTTTCACACCTTCGCAGGAATTGCCGTTTGCGGGTCATCCGACTTTGGGGACCTGTCACGCATGGTTACAGGCGGGCGGAAAACCCAAATCTACATCAATTTATCAAGACTGCGCCGCAGGGCTGATCGAGATCAGGCAAGAGGGCGATATCTTGTCTTTTGCAGCACCGGTGCGGCGTAAAACCGGTCCGCTTGGCCAGCTGCATCTTGACCAGATCATTGCCGGACTGAACCTCTCCCCAGAGGATGTGCTCGATCACCAGTGGTGCGACAATGGGCCGCCTTGGCAGGCACTTTTGCTTCGCAATGCCGAACTCGTCCTCAATGCCCGTCCCGATCCCGCGATCATCAAGGATGTGGATTTTTTGGGGTTGGTCGGACCATCAACTCAAGGCCCTCATGCCTTTGAGATCAGGGGCTTCTTTCCCGGACAAACACGGTTTAGTGAGGATCCGGTGACAGGCAGTTTGAATGCGGCCGTGGCGCAATGGCTGATTGGCAAAAGTCTTGCCCCGCCCCACTATCAGGCTCGTCAGGGGACTGTTTTGGGGCGTGATGGCCGCATCTTCGTTACAACAGACCACGCTCAGCAGATTTGGATAGGCGGGGCATCCATAGCCTGTATTGTGGGTCATGTTATGCTATAATAAACAGTGTTGATCGGTTGTGAGTCCGCGTAATGGCCATTTTTGTGAAGTTTTTACCGGCTTATCAAAATTCCCTTCGAATAATGACGGAGGGTATGCGTGAGATTCGCGTGCCCCTGTTATTTGTCGTCGGCTTTTTATTGACATGTGGGGTGACACTGGTCGCCTTTTGGGATGAAGCCTCTTTTATAACCGTCTCCTATCATTCCCTGTCATTGGGCATGGATATGCAGACGGTGGAATATGTGATCGGCAAACCCACGCATCTGGTTGCGGGTAGTCAAATCAAGGACTATGCGCAGGAAAAACAGACGGATAAAAATTTTAACAGCCACGCCTTCAAAATCTGGAAATATCCCGATGGGCTTGTGGTGGCGTTTAACCAGCAAAACAAGGTTATCAAGGTCAGTTGTTTTGGGAATCAGAACCAACACCAGTGCGAGCCGCTCTACGGTCTGAAAATTGGCGATTCAGAAGATGTGTTGATCGGCAAACTGGGTGATGAGTATGAAAGTAAAATTGAAGACGGTAAAAAATTGATTTTTTATGCCTCTCTCAATGGCCAATTCGAGTTGGAAAAAAAGAAAATCATTGGCCTTGAACTATCAGATTTCAGTGATGTCTTGAAAAAATAAGTATGCAATAAGCCCGCTTGTTGCCATGAAATACGTGTTGGAAAACGCCAATAAAAATTCCGAGTTCAAAATCAATCTGTCCCCGTTCGCCTGAAATCATCGGACTGAGGCCTTAGTACTGGCAGGCCTTGTTTTAGTAAGGCTGCAAGCGTCTGCCGCATGGCTGTTTTGCGGGTATTGCGGGCCTTGGGACACTCTTTGAAAAGACAGTTAATATATTTAGGTAATGATATCAGTGTGTTATCATTATTCAAGAGATCTTGCCTTTACACCCCATTATCTCTTAAATAGCGCCATAAAATTCAGTGTCTCTCTAACAATCCATCAATGGGGAAACGACCATGAAAATAAAGCTTTTGGCGACGGTAGCCGCTGTCGTGATGTCTGGTACGGCCTTTGCCGCAGATCCGATTAAATTGGGTTTGACCGGTCCCTTTACGGGGGGCTCCTCCTCCATGGGCGTGAGCATGCGCGATGGTGTCAAACTGGCGGTTGAGGAAATCAATAAAGCAGGTGGTGTCTTGGGTCGCAAGATCGTGCTGGTTGAGCGCGATGACGAAGCCAAGAACGAGCTCGGCGTGCAGATTGCGCAAGAATTGGTTAATAAGGAAAATGTTGTCGCATCGCTCGGCTTTATTAATACCGGTGTGGCCTTGGCCTCACAGCGCTTTTTTCAGGAAGCAGAAATTCCTGTCATGAACAATGTGGCCACCGGTTCGGTGATCAGCAAGCAGTTTTCTCCGCCTGATCACAAGGCCAATTATATTTTCCGCACTTCAGCCAATGACATCATCCAAAGCGGCATGATCGCGGAAGAAGCCATCAAGCGTCAGGGTTTCAAAAAGCCTGCGATTTTGGCTGACAGCACCAATTATGGCCAATTGGGTCGCACAGATCTGACCGCCGCTCTGGCCAAATTCAATGTCACGCCGGTTGTGGCTGAAAAATTCAATATCGGTGATACCGATATGACAGCGCAATTGCTGCGCGCCAAAGAAGCCGGTGCCGATGTGATCCTGACCTATGCGATCGGACCAGAACTGGCCCAGATTGCCAATGGAATGGCCAAGCTTGGCTGGAAAGTGCCGATGATCGGATCTTGGACCCTGTCTATGGCGAGCTTCATCGATACCGCCGGTCCGAATGGCGATGGTGCCATGATGCCGCAAACCTTCATTCAGGTTCCGTCCACAGCCAAGCGCAAAGCGTTTATCGAGGCCTATCAGAAAGCCTATAACGTGGATCGTATTCCTTCACCCGTGTCCGCCGCTCAAGGCTATGACTCGGTTTATCTGTTGGCCGCTGCGATCAAGCAGGCGGGTGGAACAGATGGCCGCAAGATCCGTGAAGCCCTTGAAAACCTGAATGAAAAAGTCGAAGGCGTTGTTACGGTTTATGACAAGCCATTTTCGGCAACCGATCATGAAGCCATCACCGATAACATTCCGGTCTTTGGTCTTGTCAAAGGCGGGCGTGTGGTTCCGGCCCATCCCGAAGATCTCGAAGGCGACAAGGTTGTTCGCGTCAAAAAGAAATCCTGATCGCGTTTGATGCCATCTCTGAGAACCCGCCATTGGCGGGTTCTTTAGTTGGTAGAGGGTTTTGGATCGCGTTTATTTGTGGGGGAAATCTCAATGTCCATATTCATGCAGCTTATTGTGAGCGGCATATCGGTTGGTATGATTTATGGTGTGATTGCCTTTGGCTACCAACTCACATTCGCGACATCCAAAACGCTGAATTTCGGTCAGGGCGAAGCCTTGATGATCGGGGCTCTGGTCGGTCTGACGACCATCAATGTTTTGATTGGACAGTCCCTTGGGACTTTTACAGCCTATTGCCTGATGCTGCCGGTGGTTTTAGCTTTCGGCGCGTTGCAAGGCACGGTTGTTGAGTGGCTTGGTGTGCGTCAGGCTATTAAAACCAAATCCGAAGCGGGCTGGATTATGGCCACCATTGCTTTGGGTATTATATTCAAAAATGTGGCCGAGAATGTCTGGGGCCGTGATGCACTGAAATTTCCATCTCCCTTGGCTGAAGCCTCGCTGTCTTTCTGGGGCATCCGTATCCAGCCCATGGAAATTGCCATTGTGATTGGCGCCTTGGGCATGATGCTGGCTGTTGAATTTTTCAATCGCCGGACTATTCAAGGCAAAGCTGTTGTCGCAACCGCCAGCGATCGGGATGCCGCGGGTCTGATGGGCATCAATACATCGCGGGTGATTACCTTTTCTTATGCTTTGTCGTCGATGACCGCCGCTTTTGCAGGCGTGCTTGTGGCGCCGGTGACATTGACAGGAGCCACCATGGGCGCCGTGCTGGGGTTGAAAGCCTTTGCGGTGGCCATCATCGGTGGTTTGTCGAGCGGATTGGGTGTGGTTGTCGGCGGCCTTATTCTTGGTATCACGGAAACCATGACCGGTTTTTATGTCTCGACCGGATATAAAGATGTGCCGGGGCTTGTTTTGCTCTTGCTTGTATTGTCCCTGCGGCCCTCAGGGCTGTTTGGTAAAACGACGATCAAGAAGGTTTAATTCATCATGCGTGCATTTCCCTATATTCTCGGTCTTATCGCGCTGGCTGTTTGCCCCTTCGTGGTCACAAGCCCCTATTATCTCCACCTTCTGGTGACGATTGCGATTTTTTCAATTCTCACGCTCGGTCTGGATGTGGTGTTTGGCTATACGGGCGAGGTGTCGGTTGGGCACGCCTCCTTGTTGGGCATCGGGGCTTACACCGCAGGTGTTTTGGCCTTTCACTTTAATCTGGGGTTTTGGGTGGCGTTGCCGCTGGCGGTGATTGTCACGGCCTTTTTCGGACTGCTGCTGGCTTTGCCTGCCTTGCGGGTAACAGGCCCTTATCTCGCGATGGTGACCTTGGCCTTTGGAACCATTGTCCAGATTTTGATCAACGAAATGGTTGATTTGACCAATGGCCCTTTGGGCATCAAATTTTCAACTCCCTTATTCATTGATCTGCGGGCTTATTCCGATGTCATCCCGTTCTTTGACATGTCTTTGAAACGGATGAAGGAGCTTGAATATTTTTATATCACCGGCATCGCGCTGGTTCTTACCATTGTCATTATCAATCGGGTTCTGGCATCCCATTACGGGCGGGCCTTCGAGG
>Ga0209085_1001801_pt1 | contig 12757 bp, 14 predicted proteins | sample C_131016_EF_Meta_FD_187310 | JGI IMG/M metagenome (GOLD analysis project Ga0209085, IMG submission 187310) | Freshwater microbial communities from Lake Croche, Canada to study carbon cycling - C_131016_EF_MetaG (SPAdes) (version 2) | ecosystem: Environmental > Aquatic > Freshwater > Lake...
ACTAACTTACAAAGAAGTGGATGAAATGTTAAATACTGCGTATAGTTCCTCTAATTCAAATAATAGTATGATTTGTAGTATTATTGGTATTTATTTGAAAGGGCAAAAACTGCTATATGCAGAAGCAAAAACACATTGTGAACAAAAATTACACTATTTAATGCTTCCTTCGATCTTTTTTACGGTTTTGGGAAGTGTTCTCAATTTAACGCTCAAAGAGGAAGCGTATGGAACAACACTTGTAAGTGGCTTGAATGCCTTTATTGCCTTTTTACTTGCCTTAGTCAATTATTTAAAGTTGGATGCACGAGCGGAGGCACATCGTACAACGGCATACAAGTTTGATAAATTGGAATATAGTTTGGTGTTTTCATCGGGGAAAAATATTTTTATGAGTTCGAGTCGTGAAGAAATGGAAGCCTTGATTAAAAATACAGAAAAAGAAATATGCGAGATCAAAGAGACCAATCCATTTATTTTGCCTGAACATATTCGTTATTCCTATCCCATCTTGTGTGGAACAAATGTGTTTACAACAGTGAAAGAAGTTCAGACACGTGAAATGATTATGGTAGATCAGTTCAAAGATTTGATGAATATGTTGACGGAAGCAGAGGAAATTCAGCCGCAAACAACGGCTCAAACAGTTCGAATCAATACCTTGAAAGAACAACAACGTGCTCTTGTAAAAAAAATTATTGAAATACGTAATGAATATTTGAATATTGATAATAAGTTTCAGATTGAAATTGATATGAATCGTAAGAAATGTTGTAATCGGTTTCAATTATGTGGCTGTTTAAAAGTCTAAGGCATCCTCATGGCTCATTCCAAGATGAATCGCAATATGATATCGAATCCACCATTGCATAGCAAGAATCCATGCCTCTTCAGGAGTTTTATGTTCAAGTTGAATCAAGGCAGAATAACGACGTTGGAAGATCCAGATAGGATTGGATCGACGGTCATGTTTCAATCGTGCATCTTCTTCCCAAAAACAATCTGCACAAAGTGTATCCATTGTTGCATTAGAATCTTTACATATTTCACATAATTCAGACATTTTTATTATGTAAGGAATAAAAAAATCATTATATCAATTTTATACACCCAATTAGAACACTATGCGTATCCTTTTCATTCTCGGACTTCTTGCCAGCGTAATTGCACACCCAGTGACCTATACAAATACATCCCTAATGATTGCTCCTCCTCCTACCTCATCTCCGAGCTCTAGCTCTACAGGAGGATCCTCCACGGGATCTAGCAGTGGATCTGGTAGTGGATCCGGTAGTGGATCCGGTAGCTCTGGTAGTGGATCTGGTAGTGGATCCGGTAGTGGATCTGGTAGCTCTGGTAGTGGATCCGGTAGTGGATCCGGCAGTGGATCCGGTAGTGGATCTTCCTTTGATCTACAGTATACTCCTCGCTACCAACGGTTGCGATCTCTTAAATATATAGCTATGTAATGATAGGTTAAATCTATTTCTCTCATATAATTAGGATGGGAGTCCATGATGAGGATACATGCGGTGTCACCTTTTCTGATCTAGCAAATTATCTTACAACAATGATACGTCAACAAACAATTCGGCAAGCAACACAACGATTGCAACGCTGTAAGGAAGCAAGACTTGATGCAACTAATTTGCATGGTGAAATGAACGATGCACATGCAAGTGTGTATAATCTCATAGAATATTTACAAGATTGTATTGTGGAAATCAATAAAACAGTTCGATTTGCAGAGATATACGGAGGTAAAACAACAATTACATACGAAGATCGTCCTATGCGATTTATTGTCGAATTATCTGTAAAAGGTGGAAAAAGGATCTATACAATCAAAGCGAAAGGATATGAATATAGGGATATTTCAAATGAGTAAGGTATATTTTCTTTATAAACAGTGTATCGATCATTTTGTAGTATATGCACAAGGCTTACCTGTTACAAATATTCATGATCTTTCTGAATTTCGAATTGTTCGCATGTATCCCTCTCCTATGAAAGATCTTACACCACGGTTAGTGCAATTACAAAAACGATGGAAGGAGCGATGTCATTATCGACGTTGGTGTGCATACCCCCTTCGATTACACTATCGAGAAATATATGGAAAGTATCCTAATATCTAGATCGTGCACGTGCACGTGTTCGAGGGGGAGGTGGTTCATTCATATGATCCTGTTGTAATTCATGGAATTGTACCCGTACAATTTCTTTTATATCATCAACAGAAAGATGTGGAACTGATTCATGTACAATTGGCTGTAATTGGATCGGTTCTATGACAGGAGGAGGTGTCTTTTTGGATACTTCCGATTCATAAATAATTTTTAATTCTGGTAATTGAGGGTTTAATGCTTCTTCAATCTTTTTAATGGAAGTTTTACCATCTGTATACATTGTTATAATCCCTTTGTAAAAGGCAAATAGAATTCCAATCACAAGAAGAACAGACACTAAATGTCCGAATGAATTCGTTAGGATCCATAAGGATAGAATATATTTATCAAATATGTGATCCCATGCAAACGTTGGATTCTGAATCAGTTCTGTTGCATAGGTCATTACAAATCCTGCCATTAAAATGGCTACCAATGATATGCATGTGTATTTTATTGTAATCATTCTTAAAATTGATATAATTGTATATTATATCTTGTATATCAATTTTAATAGCATAAAAATTGATAAATCCCTTTTTTATAATCTACAATTCTAATAAAGATGGATCATAAAGCAACCATTTTAGAAGCATTGGAGACCCTTCGTAAGAAGGAACTTGCGGAAAAGGAACCTTTCAAAGCAAAAGCGTATAAAACGGCAATAGAACACCTTTCTGCACTTCCATCTATTAAGTCAATGGACGATGTGAAAGATGTGGAAGGCATTGGAAAAAAGATTCATGCCAAATTAGAAGAAATCTTTGCCACAGGATCTTTGAAGGCAGCAGAAGCTGCGAAAGAAACAGTTGCCGCTTCTGAAGAATTATTACATTGTTATGGAATTGGACCGATGAAGGTAAAAGAGCTTCGCGCTCATGGAATTACAACCGTGGCACAATTACGAACCGCAATTGTAGCCAATCCAGGTCTCTTGACACCAGCGCAAACGCTTGGGTTGATGCATTATGAATCGATTCTTCTTCGCATACCCCGTGCAGAAATGGATCAGCACGCAGAGTTTCTACACACGGCGCTAGCTCCTTTCCAAAAAGGAAAGGTGGTGCGTCGTGCCGATCTGGTGGGATCCTACCGTCGTGGAGCTTCCAGTAGTGGAGATATTGATATGCTTCTAGAAGGAGAGGATCCTACCATTCTAATGGATTTGATCTATGATTTACGAATTAAGAAATATATTGTAGGAATTTTGGCACATGGAGCCAAGAAGGTGATGGCAATTGTCAAATTACCTCATTATCACCATGCGCGTCGATTAGATATTCTTCTAACGCCCTATACTGAATACCCCTTTGCATTAACCTATTTTACAGGATCTGACAAGTTTAATATTGAGATGCGAAAACAAGCCATCTCTTTAAATCTGACCTTAAATGAACACAGTCTATCCACAAAAGCAGGAGTTCCTGTGCACGGAATTGCAACTGAAAAAGACTTGTTTAAAGCCTTAAAGATGGAATGGAAGGAACCCTTTGAACGTGGCTAGTGCTTTATCCAATGCTTTGCTAGGAGTAGGACTACATTCTTTTTTGAATGTAAGAGGCTGAGGAATGGTCTCCAAATGGGTGACACAAAAGGTTGCATTTCGAAATGCAAATTGCACCGGTGTATCTTGATACAATGTAACAGTTATAAGAATCTCTTCATCTTGAATCAAATGTGCAAAGGAATTGTATACATCAATGTTAATACAGCCTGATTGTAAGGGAGGACGTAGTTTGGGAGACCATTGCTTCCAAGAGTTGTAAATTCCAAATGGATCTCCTTGATTATAACTATAGAATTCATAGATATTCATTTCCCGTAGTAATAAATTATCCCCTGATGTAATGTAGAATGTGTCAAACTTGTTAAAACATATCTTATAACGACCATGTTCCAATGGAATAACAAATCCAAAGTAGAGTGGATCTTCTGCGTCCATATGATCTGAATAGCATTCTTCTCCATAACATATCATTATAAACAAATATGTTAGAAGTTTCCACATTGTATATACAATTTATATATACAATGTGAAATATATCATTTTTTATAGAGGACGAATGGTTCCTATTGCCGAAGAAGACCAGTACCGTGACCAGGTACAGGCAGTTCTCAACACTTCTTCATCAATGACACTGCATGTTGATGGAAAAGGACCAAGCACAGGAGGTACCGACATCCAAAAGCCCCATTCACTTTGAAACGAGGGAATCAAGATATGATAAGGCGTTCCTGGCGCTGGTTGCATCGATTTTACAAAATGAAGACCGCTTCGATATTTCTCTTCGTCCGCCCCTGGTGCTACAGGACCAGTGTGCGTCACTAAGGCTCCTCCTGGAGCCAGGTGTGCATATATTAGATTCCAGAAGGAACGATTGTACAATCCATCCGTTTCAGTTGGATCTGGATCTGGCAAATCTAATATGATGACATCAAACCTTCCAAAGCGGGGAAGAATTGTGCGTATATCTTCCGCTATAAAACTCACCTTTGGATCATTATAGAGATCATTTTCCACCCAGTCTAGATGACGCCGGCAAAGATTGACTAATCCTTCATCAATATCAATCCATACCACATGTTGTACATCCTGCCAGCGAAGGACTTCTTGCACCGTGGCTCCTTCTCCTCCTCCTACCACCAAGACCTTTCGATTCGGAATAGCAGCAGTGGCTGCCATGACTGGTTGGACCAGCATTTCATGATAAATCACTTGATCCGTTTCTGCTGATTGAAGCTCTCCTTCTAAAAAAAGCATTCGTCCATAGGTTGGACTATCTGCAATGACCACATCTTCACATGCATCTGTTCGACCAGCAAAGGCAACCGTTGATAGTTTATAAATGGTAGGTGTATCAGAACTGCAAGCATGTTCCACATAGGACCCATTGGTTAATGTGGTCATACGTGGTACATCTGCATAACAATGAGAGGTCATCTTAATTATTTATTGAGATGTAAGAGGCTTTAAGAGGAATACGAAATAGATAATGTTTCGCTTCTTTTTGTTGCAGCAGCCTTTCCGTCAGCGGAGCTGACGGAAAGGCTGCTACTGCCACCCCCCGCATTGCGGGGGGTGGCTGCAATAAGGTGTGGTTTTAAGGTCATTCGATAGTGTTTACGGCAGAGGGGAACATAGGCATCACCTGTACCTACACAAGGAGTCCCAGACGAAGCAGCACTTGCCGCATCTTCCCGTTTGGCATAGGTAAAGATTGCAGCCGTTCCATCTTTACAATAGGCACAAAAGGCAGTCAGTTTAGTAATTTTATCACAAAGCGGCAATAAAGATCCAATCTGTCCAAAGGGTTTGCGTTCTGCATTTCCATCTAATCCCACCACAACAATATGTTTTTCATAGACATCAAGTGCCGTTATGACAAACTCTAATAGATCATCAAAGAATTGCGCTTCATCAATCACAATTAATTGTGCATAGAGAAACTCCTGTTCTTTCAACATAGGAATTAATTCTTTCACACTAATGGCAGGTACAACTTGCTTATCATGATTTATGACAGAGGAAGAAGTTCCATAACGAATATCTAAACTATGATTTAATACCAGCATGTTCCATCCTAAGGATTGGTGACGTTTTACAATGGATTGTAAGGCAGAGGATTTTCCCGCAAACATGGGACCGACTAATAATTCGAGACTCATGATTCTTGAAGAATCCCTTCTTCATTCTTTATGTACAATCATTTTTTAAGAGACCAAAGTTTTGTTGAAGCATTAAATCGTGCTTTGGATTCCATAAATTCATGAATTTCTTTGTTTTGATTAGCACGAGATAGTGATGCAATATGATGATAGTTAAACTCGTCGTTGTGATCTTTTTTCCACTCCTCAACATCCTTTACAATTGTATCATACCGTTTTTTCAAGGGGTAGAGACTATATTCTTTAATACTATTCCCACCTCGTGCATTTTTTGACCAATGGAAGTATTTTGTCTCTTTTGTTGGAAGCTTGGAAACAGCAGCATGAAAGGTACGTCCATCAGTTCCACTAATTTGTTCGGCTCCCATAATATGAGGATTTGTCCGTAGAAAAGAGGATGTAAAACAGGGATCATAGGATCGACCTCCTACTACGACCTTATCACAATTGGTAAGAAATTGATTTTGCATACGAGCAGCACGTGTAAATCGGGAGGGACTAATCAAACTCACAATCGAAATATCACGCAGTGTTTCATATATTTCTACAGATTGATTGTAGTGAGCTGGATCATTATAATGAGCTGGATCAAGATCTGCAATAAAGGGATAGGGGTAAAAAAAGACATTGTGATAGGGAGTGAGTTTATAGGTTCCATCAGGCTGAGAAATTCCTGCAAAATCACTCTTTACATCTTTCACACCACGAAAGAGGAGTGTTCCCTTTGGGATGACTGTATAAGGAATATGTAATTTCTTATATGTCAAGGTTCTATGATGTTTATGTTGTTTGCGAGTCTGCATTTCCCTACTTTCCACCAAGAACATTTCCAGGTCCAGTAAAGTAATTTTTTTGAAACCGTCCAACTGGTTTTGGTTTTACAGACGCAACAGAGGCTTCTGGTTCAACAGGAGCAGATGCCGCTGCTGAGTTACTACTTGTTGTAGGAGGAAGTGGTAAGGGAGCATCTCGTGCAGGAAGCATATCGATGCTTAGCTCTATGCCTCGAATGCAAAGGGGATCCTTTGTATCGGGAATTGTCACAGGAATTGTAATCCAAAGAGTTGGTAAATCTTCTAATTGAAGAGGATAACTTTTTCCTTTTTGAATGCAGCTATAGCGTTCTAAGGCATTGCTTAAGGCAGTGCGAGGATCTTTGCACTTGAGTAATTCCGATGTATGAGGTTCAAGGGCAATCAACGATGCCATAGAGGGATAACAGCGTTCAAGCATGCAAAATCCATCTTCTGTATGTAATTGAGTCCACATCCAGTCGGGTATATAGAGAATCGTCTCACCATCGATATGAGGTCCAATAGGTGTCCCTACAAGAGTTCCAAGAGGGGTTTTCAATTCATACAGAAGTAGTTCTCCAGCAGCTCCTTCTCCTAGGGTATCAAAATATTTAGAAGGAATATAAAACCCGTTGGAGGCTTCCAATTCAGGCGTTAATTCCAACGAAGGATGATAACAGAAAGGAAGAATTGTAAAGAGTACTTCATCCATTCTAAAATTGTATATCTATTTTATAGCTATACAATGAATATTATCAATTTTATACATATAATATAGGGATGGCAAAAACCATAAAAAAACCGATCCCCCGTTGTCAATGTTACAAACGGGGAACACAGCCATGCAATAAACGGGCAATGAGAGATTCTGTTTTTTGTAAGGAGCATCAAGACTGTCCACTTCCTCCTTTATCAGGAGACGAACCGCTTTACACTCCTGAGAAATGGAATCAGGATCCTGCAATTCAGAAATCGCACAATTGTTACAGTTTTGCAATGAATTATATGGATAAAGCATTAGCAGATAAGTGTCGAGAAGATAATAATGATAGTGATAAATGCCGCGCTCGATTTCATCAACCCGGTAGTGTTCATGGAGAACGAAATGAGTTAGATGCCAAAGAACGTCGTAATTGCAAAGCCTTGGATCGATTGATTCGTGCGGATAATCCCTCTGTTACGAAAAGTAGTTTCTATGGGAAGTGTCCTTCTAAGACGAGTAAAATGTATATGACAGTGGACAAAGGGGAAGATTTTCATTTTTATTTACAGAATCCTTCCGAAGTTCTTGCTAAGAATGCAAAACGCACCCTGGATACACTTCCTCTTTATTCGGACAAGGGAGGATCCAATCCGGCAAAGAAAGTAGATGCAATTGGAAGACCAATCTTTAATCCAGAATTGGCATCACGTGATTTTCGTTGGAAGGGAAGTGATCTTAATTATGAGGATTCCTGCGGGTTTTATTGCGTTCCCCGCGACGGATCGGTTCAGTTAGCATCAGCCGCCCAGAATGGCGGGCTGCGACGTCGCAGCTCTTCCCAGGACGGATGGCAGCGGTCTCAACAGAACCGGCGGGCGCGGCAGTCTCGACGACGGGTTCGACGCTAGGAAGAGTGCGTCCTCGCAATTGTAGCATCTTTGAAATAGTTTCAAAAAAGAGATCTTTTTCAGGAAATGGTATTTCTTTCTTATAGAGTGCATCAAACATACATAAATATGAAATCCCTAACGACCAAATATCACTTTGTTGTTCGGGTATAGGAGTTCCAATCAGTTTTTGTAAAGCTCGTGTTGAATATCCTTCTGCTACAGATGGAATCCAGTGTTCAATCCAGCGCATTGCAACAGAGTCTTGTTTCCAAAGTTGAACTGCTTCTTCTGGTTTGTATTTTTCCACCACTGCAAGACCGAGTGCAACTTCAGGAGCTGCATACATTATATCTACAGATCCTTCCAGAATCTCATAAGGATGTTCTATCAAAAGATTTAGAGGATGGATCGCTCCATGAGACTCTCCACGTGTATGAATTTGTTGAAGTATTCGTATCGAATGGTTCAAAAAATAATATAAGGAATCAAGTGTGGTAAGATCTGTCAAAGTCTTCATCCTGTTTCTACGGAGGAGTTTCTTCTAGAAAATCACACGCGATACTAGGAACATCATGGAATGGATGATTTATACCGTTCTCGTCACATTATTAATCATTGTTTTATGGGAGTGGTTTTATGGACATTTACTATATGAAGGGTATGAAGATAATGTACCTGCTTATTTTGGTAAGTTTTTTCCTAAACGATCGGATGTTGTTCCTGGACAGTTGGAAGAGCAAGATGGATATGTCCGAAACAAACGATATAGTGAAGCATATGCCGATATTCAAGGGTTAGGATACAAAGCGGATTTTTGTCGTGTGGTAGAGCGTCCCGATGATCCAGGCAGTCGAAGAGTGGTCTGTGCTCTTGCCGGTCAAGAAGGGCTTGATACCTTTGCTTATTCGTCCAAGTCAGCACGCTCAGGAATTCGATTCAGTCGTGATGACTATTACCGTGATGTGAATGGAGACAAGCGTGATGATTATTGTCGTATCTTAAAAGTGAAAGAAGCACCCTTAGATGCATGGGAAGCTCGTTGTATTCCTTCAGGTTTAATTGAGTTTAAACATGAGTTTGAACTTACCGATTCAAAACCTCCTGCGGATATTGCTGAATTGCTTCTCTTTTTTGAAGGAATTATGGTGTGGTATCGGTTTATTGATGATATGGTCGATTATGCTGAAAATAGTAAATTGGCGTTGGCAGGAGATATAGAGATGGACGAAACGCCTGTACCGCGAAGCGGGACAGGCGGTGAGTTGCCGCAGCTGGGAATAAATGAAACTGCAAAATCCAGAAATCCACAGCCTCATGTAAATGGATTGGAGATCAACAAGCTACCACCACTTACAGAAGAGAAACCCCCTGCGGAACAGTTTATTCGAATTGGTGAAAATGATAAACTGGAGTGGGAATCAAAAGTGCGATTGCGAGATTTACGGGCAATCAGTGTCTGGGTCTATTTTGATGAGTTTACACAAAATGCACCGATCTTTGATTTTGGAAATGGTGCAGGAAAAGACAATGTACGGTTGGCGATTGAAGGAAAGGGAAACCGTGCAACAAAGTTGCAAGGTGTGATGAAGCCGCGACCAGATGAGTTTGCTAAAGTCTGTAATGCTAAAGCAGCAATAGAAGTAAGTCCTAAATTGTATTTAGCAACATCGGATGCCAATGTTGATATATATGAATGTAAGGGTCCTGAACCAGTTGAATCAACCTATCCAGAGGATGATAATCCTCAAGAAGCAGGAGTTCCAAGTGCAAATCTGATTTTTGAAATATGGGATACCCAACAACGAAAAATGAGAATTCGTGCCATTAATGCTATACCGTTAAAACAATGGTGCCACGTGGTTGTTACAACAACGGATGCAACTTCTTTCAGACCTACATGGCATGTGTATATTGATAACAAGAAAGTGTTGGAGCATGAAGATGGACATATGCCGTTGAACTCGTATACGACTCTCAATTACATTGGAAAAAGCAATTGGGAAGATGTTGGAGTGGGGCAGTACGATGATCAAGATGGACGTTTTAGAGGATCTTTATTTGATTTTAGATTGTATCGATTACCGATGTCTTCTGCAAAGATTGCAAAGACTTACGCGTGGGGGCACGCACGGTTAATTTAGAGCGTTTACGAGTTTTACGGAATCCGCCTATTTTTAATCTGGCATCACGCAAGCCTAACACTCCTAATCTTTTAATAATTGCATCATTATGTTCTTTTGTACCTGTAATTATAAAACATCCATTTTTACCTATATTGCATCCTTGTAAGTCAATTTTATTATTAATATTATAAAGAGGACCCGTATTAATACCACGTAATTCATTCATAAATCCTCCTTTTCCACTTGTTCCTTTTACACGAGCGCACCAATTATTAGGACTACTTTTTCCAGGATTATTATTTTCAATTCCAAATTGATTTACAAATAGTTTTGTTCCATCTGATGCTGTAAATTGTGTTTTTACTCCATCTGGTAATGTGCAAGGATCTGTTTTAAGTTTTTTTCTATATGCATCTACTTTTTGATTATATTCCTTAACTTTTTGATTATATGTAAATCTAGCTGCAGCATTATCTTTGGTAAGAGGTGGTGGTGGTTTTATGAATGAATTAAATAGGCTAAATTCGGTTTCTGTTGGAACATTCGGCTTGTCTAATGTGAATGATGATTTTACGGGCGGTGGTGTTACTAGCGGTGGTGTTACTGGCGGTAGTGTTACTAGCAGTGGTGTTACTAGCGGTGGTGTTACTGGCGGTAGTGTTACTAGCGGTGGTGTTACTGGCAGTGATAGTGTTGGTTTATAGTCTAAAGAGGTTAAATATTCATCTAAATCTTCCTTCGTATATTCTCTTATTTTCTCAAATATAGGATCTATTTCAGTTTTTTTACTATTTTTACGTTTATATTCTGGCAATGATATAATTTCAGATTCAAACAGTTTAAACTTTTCTAGGATTTCCTGCATAGCATTAATACCAGTTTCGATCGATTTATATATATCATCTTTCTTTGTTTTTTCAGATGTATCGAATATAGCAATATCACTAACAACCTTAGTATTTGTAGTTATTAGAGTATCTCGTAATCTAGTTAGTTCAGCAATATAGTCATCTATTGATTTTTCTGTCGGCGGTGGTGGTGCTCCTTCTGGTGACGGTGGTGCTTCTCCTGATGGTGGTGGTGATGGTACTCTTTTCTTATTTACTTCAGATATAAGTTCATTTCGTTTGTCTTCTGACAATGCTACGATCTGTGAGAGATAGGATTCGATGTCGTTTATGTTTGGTAGAGGTGTTTTTGATAGATCATCCTTTCGAATATCCTCTTTCATATTTGCAAGGCTTACAAGTCTACTTACAACATCTGGCGGAATATTTGCTAAATCTTTGATTAACATCTTTCGTATAAGGTCTCCTCGCTTCCCAGTTGTTGATGGTTTCTCTGTTTTAGTATCTGCTCCTCCTGGTGGCGGCAGCAGTGGTCCTCCTGGCGGCGGTGGTCCTCCTGGCAGCAGTGGTCCTCCTGGTGGCAGTGGTGGTGGCGGCGGCAGTGGTCCTGGAAGGGCATCATCGACAGATACTGTGATCATACTTGGCGCAATACTATCTACTATAGCTGTAACGGTAGAACGACCCTTTCTAACTGCCGTCAAAGTTCCATCTGCAGCCACAGTTACAGTTTGTTTGAGAGAATTGGGAGGATTTACGACATAAATAGCAGGTGCGCTTGCGGTGGCGCCAGGAGGAAGAAATTGAGGCTGCAGTTTAACTACATCACCTACACGAAGAGGACCTACTTTAGGAAGTACAATGCTTTGGAGGCGGACACGTGGAACTATTGTAAGGGGAAACGTTGCTGTCTTATTACCATCCTGTGTTGTCACTGAAATCTCAGTCGAACCAGGAGCAAGGGCGGTGAGCAGTCCATGATCAGGATCTACGTAGGCAATATTCGGCATACTCGATGCGTATTGAACAGCTTGATTGGTGGCATTAATAGGGAGAATATGATGCGTTAATTGAATATTTTGTCCAATATAAAACGATCCAATCGGATCTAATGTAATACTTGTGACTGGAATTTTTCCTCCAGCTTTTGATTCATTATAACGTGTGGTTACTGACGTTAAATAATCATCTAAATCTTTCTTCGTATATTTTTTTATTTCATTAAATATAAGATCTATTTCAGTTGTTTTACTATCATATTCTAATTGTGATGATGGAATACCAGGCGGGAGACGCTGAACATCTTCTAGGATTTTCTTCATAGCATTAATATCTTTTTTAATAGATTCATATATGGTATCCTTATCTGTTATTGCAGGATTATCTAATATAGCAATATCACTAACAACCTTAGTATTTGTAGTTATTAGAGTATCTCGTAATCTAGTTAGTTCAGTGATATAGGTATCCATCGATTTCACGGGTGCTGACGGTGGTGGCGGCAATGGTTCAAATTCAAATTCAGGCGCCGATGCAGGCAATTGACGTAAATCATCCAAAAATAC
>Ga0209085_1001803_pt1 | contig 12752 bp, 13 predicted proteins | sample C_131016_EF_Meta_FD_187310 | JGI IMG/M metagenome (GOLD analysis project Ga0209085, IMG submission 187310) | Freshwater microbial communities from Lake Croche, Canada to study carbon cycling - C_131016_EF_MetaG (SPAdes) (version 2) | ecosystem: Environmental > Aquatic > Freshwater > Lake...
ATGTCGAACGATAGTGGGCGACTTCTTTTGACGACCGGCAACAAAAGCGAACTGGCAGTCGGATACTGCACTCTTTACGGGGATATGTGTGGGGCGTTGGGGGTGATCGCCGATGTACCGAAAACCTTAGTCTACAAGATCGCGTCTTGGATAAACCGAAAGAAGGAGATCATTCCTCGTAATTCGATTGAGAAAGCGCCAAGTGCGGAACTGCGCCCCGATCAGAAAGATCAGGACAGTCTGCCGCCATACGAGGAGCTAGATCGGATTTTGGAGAGTTATGTGGTGAATGAGGGGTCGATCGGAGCAATGGTCAAAAAAGGGATCAACAAAAAGGTGGCGGAGGAGATCGTCCGAAAAATCGATACCTCGGAGTATAAGAGGCGACAAGCGGCTCCGGGATTAAAAGTTACGACCAAGGCATTTGGAGTGGGGCGGAGGGTGCCTTTGGCTCAACGTTTCGATCCACGGACGGCAGGCACGGTCGGGAAGGAGAACTTGTAGCGTCTCATGAGGCCGCCGACCTCTCGTTTCACCCAATCCCGGCTAATCCCATATTCTTGAAGAGTATAGCGGTGGGAACTTTTGTATTCGAGGGCGCGCTTTGTTTCGGTCTGGATTTGGCGTGCGGCCCTGGGAGTCAGTGGAATTCCAAAATGTTTGTAAATCGAACGGGCGACTGAATCGGGATTTCGAACGAGATCGGTGTAAAAAATCCGGAGGTAGGATTCGGATTTTGAGGCGATGTCGTATTTCTCCAAATGAAGAAACCAAGCGGCAGCAAGTTCTGCGTACTCGCGGGATTCGGGTCCATCCTTTTGAATCTTCGGATCGACCCAGTTCCAGACCGTATAAAAAACACTGATATGGGATGGGATGGATTCCACCGGATTTCGTAAGATATTAATGATGCGGGCATCGGGAAACTCTGCCCGGAGGGATTGGATCGATCCCGATAGTTGGGTGGCCTTGGATAGAAGAACCTTGTCCGGTCCGTTCAGATAAAGGTGTCGCTGTAGACAGGAGCGGTAATAACGCATCACGCGGCGGCGTTGGCGTGGAGGGAGATCGTCGGCAAACCCGGCCCCCCAAAGAGCGCGGATATAGGGAAAAAGAAGATAAATGGCCTCGGTGACAAAGGTGTAAACGAAAAAGCCGTCGTCCTCTTCGGGTTCCGCAAAACGCATTTTATGCATTCCATCCCAACCCCCAAAGCAGTGGCGTTCGATCCAGGAGGAAATGTCGGAAAGTAGGCCTGATTTTTGTTGGCTGGCGTCGGCGACCGCGTGAATCAGTTTCTGGATCGTGATGCTGGGAAAGATGGTCTGATACATCAGAACCGGTGCAAACGTATTACGATTCTTCGCAAGGAGCTTTTGGAGAAACGTAGTGCCACTTCGCGGCGGGGCGATAATGAAGACGGGCTTCTGGATCTTTTGTTGACGAAAGCCGGGGTAAAGGAGGTGATCTAAGGCGCGACCGATCGCAACGACGATCCAGAAGGTGATAAGCAGAAGGAGAAAGAACGTTACGATGATCCAGCGGCGTGCCTGAAATGGGCGTCCCAAGTACGACAAATAAAGAGCTTTGGCGGTTAGGCCTACATTGATGTACATAGGAGTTACCTTTTTTAGTGCAAAAGCCCCTTTGGACAATGCAAACCACCCTTTCCCTATGACCCTCGATTTCCTGATTTCGGCCATCTCCGACTTTCGGTATTGGGCGATGGGTGGAATTCTTTTTGTGTCTTCGATGGGAGTTCCCATTCCCGAGGAGCCTTTGCTTGTGGCGAGCGGATTATCGGTTGGTTGGGGAACCTCGAACTACTGGCTGACTTGTGGGGCGTGTCTTTTGGGAATCCTCAGTGGGGATCTCTGGGTCTATTTTCTTGGGAGAAGGGGCGGGGAGTGGTTTTTGTCGACTCGATTGGGTTCTGTGGTCTTTTCAGAAAAAAGGCAGGCCAGAATTGAACACCTTTATGAACGGCATGGGATGAAGACAGTTTTTCTTGGTCGCTTTGTGCCGGCGGTTCGGTTCGGTGTTTTCTTTTTCGCTGGCCGACATCGAATGGAGTTAAAGAAGTTTATCGCACTGAATGCGGTTGGGGCTCTGGTGTATGCCCCGTTATGGATTTGGCTCAGTGCATTGGCTGGGGAGAGATTCGCTCGAACACCTGCGGCTTCTCGATTTGCAGAGCAGTGGGTGGGGCGAGGTAGTATGATTTTAATCGGACTGGTTGTCTTGATCGTACTTGTGATGATTTGGGGAGCGGGGAAGCGTAAGCCCTAGGTTAACGGGCAAAGTTCCAGTCCCGGGTGCCATATCGCTGAGTCTCCAAGGAATCGGCCTCACGAAGTTCTGCCGGAGTTAGTTCCGAGGCCGAACCACTTTCACCCAGACAAGAGGCGATGGATTCGGAAAGAAGTTGTCCAAGTTGAAGTGGGATTTTTTGGTGGAGAAGAATGCTTCCTTGATGGAGACACCCTTGTTTGGTTCGACGTTGGGCGGCTCCCGCAAGTTTTCGACCTTGGGTGTCCAGGACATCTGCGGGTACAGGTTTAAGAAAACAGGCAGGGTCATCGTTCTTGGGTTGTGCTGTTGCAAGTCGGCATGGAACTCCACTTTCCTGTAAAGCGTGAGCGACGGCTTGGTGGATTTTTTGATAGGAGGGGAGGGTGCCTGCCGTTGTGAGGGGATGAGTGGGGGGAAGAACCAGTGTATAGGTGAGATCGTCACCGTGCTCGACCAGACCTCCGCCCGTGTATCTTCGGACCATAGGTCGATCCGCTGGGGCGATCGTGGCTTTTTGGAAGTACCCAATTGATACACACGGCTGGTTCCAAGAGTAGATCCGCAGAACGGGAAACTGGGCATGTCGAAGAAGGGCTTCATCGATCGCCATATTGCGCGCAGGGGACGCGTGAGGGTGGAGGAGAAGACGGAAAGTCATGTCCTACGATGGGAAGATCGGGTGGGGCGGGCAAGAGTTGCCAGCGTCTCGTGGTTTGCTAACGAGAGGACATGAAAATTTTGTTTACGCTTTGTGTTGGGTTGATTCTCGGAATGGCGGGTTGTGCTGGGACGGGTGGTCGGGATGCCGGAATGGCGATGATTCTTTCCGATGTGCCTTTCAAGGAGGCTGGTCCCAACCAGGTTACCCCTGCAACCTCGACCTTGCATCGCGGGGATCGGGTGAGTGTCCGACGGGTCATCGGAGAATATGCCGAGGTGGAGACGATGGATCATCGTCGTGGCTACGTTCCCACGGCTGTTTTGGAAGATCAGTAACTTAGGGAAAAGGCTGGAACGACCCTCCGGAAGCCTTATTCTTTCGGATGCGGGGAGTCCGGACGGCCGGGCTGAGAGTCGGGAACCATGGTCCCGAGACCCTTAAAACCTGATGCGGATCATGCCGCCGGAGGAAAGAGATCAGTGATTTTTTTCTCCCGGGGATTTGTTTAGCGGAAGGGGAAAGAGAACCGGATGATCGCCAAAACCAGCAGTACAAAAATCGAAGAAATCGACGCCTTGGAGGGGATGCAAAGGGTGTACGTCCAAGGGACCCGGCCTGATCTGAAAGTTCCCTTTCGTCAGATTGAACTCCAACCAACTCGGCAGTCGGATGGAAAACTACAGCCGAACGATCCTGTACGGGTTTATGACACCAGTGGATCTTGGGGGGATCCGAATTTTCATGGGGATGTGAGACAGGGTTTGCCCAGTCTTCGTGCCGAATGGATCGAGGAGAGAAAAGACACCGAGATGTATCAAGGGCGCGGAGTTCGTCCGGAAGATAACGGGCATCGAAATGGCAGCGGGCAAGTTACGGAGCAGTTTCCCGGGGTTCATCGGAATCCGCGGCGGGCCAAAAAAGGCTCTGTCTCGCAACTGAACTACGCCCGCAAGGGGTTGATCACTCCTGAAATGGAGTTCATTGCAATCCGGGAGAACATGAAACTGCAAGCGGTACGGGAGTCTGTGGAGATGTCGCCTAGTGCACCGCGGGACAGTTTGAAGTTCCAGCATCCGGGGCAGGCCTGGGGAGCGGCAATTCCGAAGGAAATTACGCCCGAGTTCGTTCGAGACGAGGTGGCAAAGGGCCGAGCGATCATCCCGGCGAATATTAATCATCCTGAATTGGAACCGATGATCATCGGTCGCAATTTTTTGGTGAAGATCAACGCCAATATCGGAAACAGTGCGGTGGCTTCGTCGATTGAGGAGGAGGTGGAGAAGTTGAGATGGTCGATCCGCTGGGGGGCGGACACAGTGATGGATCTTTCGACTGGAAAAAACATTCATCAGACCCGGGAATGGATTCTAAGAAACTCGCCTGTACCAATCGGTACCGTGCCGATCTATCAAGCTCTCGAAAAAGTGGGGGGCAAGGCGGAGGATCTGACTTGGGAGATGTTCCGAGATACTTTGATTGAGCAGGCGGAACAGGGGGTGGATTATTTTACCATCCATGCGGGAGTACTTTTGCGATTCATTCCGCTAACAGCAAAGCGGATGACGGGAATTGTGAGTCGGGGTGGTTCGATCATGGCCAAGTGGTGTCTCTCTCATCACAAGGAAAACTTCCTTTGGACCCATTGGGATGACATTTGCGACATCATGGCGGCCTACGACATCAGTTTTTCGATCGGAGATGGATTGCGTCCCGGATCTCTGGCTGATGCCAATGATGAGGCCCAGTTCGGGGAGTTAAAGGCGCAGGGGGATCTCACTAAGCGGGCGTGGGAGCGCGGGGTCCAAGTGATGAATGAGGGGCCCGGTCATGTTCCGATGCATCTCATTCAGGAAAACATGGAGAAGCAGTTAGAGTGGTGTCACGAGGCGCCGTTCTACACTCTCGGACCGCTGACCACGGATATTGCCCCTGGGTATGATCACATCACTTCGGCAATCGGAGCGGCGATGATCGGTTGGTATGGATGTGCGATGCTTTGCTACGTCACGCCCAAGGAGCACTTGGGATTACCTAATCGGGATGACGTGAAGGCGGGGGTGATCGCCTATAAGATTGCGGCCCACGCGGCCGACTTAGCCAAAGGGCATCCGGCGGCGCAGTACCGGGACAACGCGTTGTCGAAGGCGCGGTTTGAGTTTCGTTGGAGGGACCAGTTCAACCTCGGATTGGATCCGGTCACAGCCCGTGAATACCACGATGAGACCTTACCCAGCGAAGGGGCAAAGAGCGCCCACTTCTGTTCCATGTGTGGGCCTCAGTTCTGTTCGATGAAGATCACCGAGGATGTGAGAAAATACGCTGCCGAACAGGGTGTGAAGCAGGAGCTGGTCTTGGAGAGAGGAATGGAAGAGAAGTCGAAGGAGTTCGTTCGAAAAGGGGCGAAGGTCTATGCCTAGGGCATATTTAAGAACCCATCCGAACGATCGCGGAAAAGAGTTTCGGTGGGACGGGCATGACGGAAAGGCGAGATTGGCGGAGAAGAAGAAGTTCGGAGAACCTTTTATCGGACTTTAGTTGATCGAGTGTGACCGGGTGGGGTAAGCCTCGTACAGCGGTGAGCATGACGGAGGTCCACTCTTCTCCCTTGGGCGAAGTCGGATCGGGAAAAGCCGTCCGGGTAACCTTCGCTAAACCCACCACAGCTCTTTCATCCACGCTGTGGTAGTAGAGGACGGAATCTCCGATTTGCATCGCACGGAGAAAGTTCCGAGCCTGATAGTTTCGGACTCCGTCCCAAACGACCTTCTTATCCTTTAGGAAGCGGGAGAAGGGGTAGGTGGAGGGTTCTTGTTTGACGAGCCAAGTGGACATGGATGGAAAGAATGAACGGAAAAAACGGGCTGCCAAGGCAGGTTCTTTCGGACTCCCCCTTTGGATGAAATTTGGTAAGATGATGAGATGCATCGCTTTCAACGCAAGGGTGGCAAGCTTTACGCCGAAGGTGTCAGCCTCGACGGGTTGGCCGACCGATTGGGCACTCCTCTTTATGTCTATTCGGCGGGAACGATTCTTGATCACTACCGTCGTTTGCGGGGGGCGATGAGGGCGGTCGATCCACTGATTTGTTATTCGGTGAAGGCAAACAGTAATCTCGCCGTACTATCCCTGTTGGCAAAGGCAGGGAGCGGGTTCGATGTGGTGAGCGGGGGTGAGTTAGAACGGGTTCGCAAGGCGGGGGGCAAGGCCTCCAAGTGCGTATTTGCTGGAGTGGGAAAAACGGATGAAGAAATTGAGGCGGGACTTCGTCACGGTGTGAAGGCTTTTCATGTGGAAAGCGAAGAGGAGCTCGAGCGGATTGCGTGGGTTGCGGGTCGTAAGAGGGGGCGGAGTGCCCCTGTTTCCTTGCGGGTGAACCCGGATGTGGAGGCTGGCGGTCACGCCAAGATCACTACCGGAACCTATGCCAACAAATTTGGAATTCCGTTTGAGCAGGTGGCGGGAGCTTACCGCAGGTATTCCGAGGACAATCGACTCAAGTTGGTTGGAATTCAGATTCACATCGGGTCCCAGATCACTCGTTCCGCCCCCTTCCGGGCCGCGGTGAGAAAGATGATTCCTTTGGTGGAACGGTTGCGCGACCGGCACGGGCTGGAGTATTTCGATCTCGGAGGAGGTGTGGGGATTGTCTACGAGGATGCTTTGGCGAGTGGTCGGGACGGATGGTGGAATACACGCAAGTCGGAAAGAGCCATGACGTTGACCGATTACGCAACATCTGTGGTGCCGATGTTACGCAATCTTAAGATGCAGATCCTGCTCGAACCTGGTCGGTTTCTGGTAGGAAACGCGGGGGTTTTGCTCGCTGAGGTCCTTTATCGCAAGCAGACTGGGAGAAAACATTTCACCGTGGTGGATGCAGGGATGAACGACCTCGTTCGTCCGGCGATGTACGAGGCCTATCATCAGATTGAGCCGATCGGAAAGCCTCGGCCTGGTGCGATTTCAACTGATGTGGTCGGGCCGGTTTGCGAATCCGGCGACGTTTTTTGTCATGACCGCTCGATTTCACCACTGGAGAGGGGCGATCGAGTGGCCATCCTCAGTGCCGGGGCATATGGTTTCTCGATGGCCTCGAATTACAACACGCGCCCGCGTCCAGCAGAGGTTCTTGTCTCAGGCACACGCGCCAAAGTGATCCGCAAGCGGGAGACGGTGGCTGATCTTTGGCGTGGGGAGAAGAAGTCATGAGCCGAGCGGTGAAGTTTTTGAAGTTGGAAGGTGCGGGAAACGACTTTCTTGGTTTCGACGGAAGGCGTGGTGGACTGGGTCTTACGAAGGCAAGAATCGCAAACTGGTGTGACCGTCAACGTGGAGCCGGTGCGGACGGGGTGTTGGTGGTGGAGAAGCCGGGGGGTAGCGGGGCGGATTTTCGGATGCGCTACTACAATGCCGACGGTGGGGAAGCCGAGATGTGTGGAAATGGAGCGCGATGTTTTGCTTTGCTAGTTCGCGAAATAACAGGTTGGCGTTCGAAGATTATTCGGGTGAAGACCAAGGCTGGTCTGGTCCTTTTGGAGATCGTTGGCAAGGAGGTGAAAGTTTCCATGTCCGAACCTGGAATGCCCCGATTAGGAAAGGAGATCACGGCGGCCGGAAGAAGGGTGAAGGTGGATTTTCTAAACACTGGGGTGCCTCATGCAGTGGAGTTTGTACGTTCGGTGAGTCGGGTGGAGGTAGAGAAGAACGGTCGGGCCATACGCTATCACTCGGCCTTTGCCCCTGCGGGCACGAACGTAAACTTTGTTGCGGTCGGAAGGGGGAGTCGGCTGGAAGTAAGGACCTATGAGCGTGGGGTGGAGGGAGAGACGCTGGCTTGTGGAACTGGGGTGGTGGCTGCGTCGATTTTAGCCTCGGTTCGGAGAGGGGTAAGGCCTCCCGTGAAGGTGCGAACCCGCGGTGGAGATATGCTGAAGGTCGATTTCACTATGGAGAACGGTCGTCCCCAAAAAGTTACACTCCAAGGTCCAGCACGGATCGTCTATGAAGGAGTCCTCCATGTTTGAAGGAACCTATACCGCACTTGTCACACCCTTCCGCAACGGGCAAGTGGATGTGAAGGCGTTTGAAGCTCTGATTGAGCGGCAGGTGGCGGCTGGGATTGAGGGCATTGTCCCAGTTGGAACGACAGGTGAGTCACCCACGCTCAATATGCAGGAACATGTTCGGGTGATTGAACTGGCGGTGCAGTTTGCGCGGAAACGGACAAAGGTTTTGGCGGGCACGGGCTCGAACAGCACGGCGGAGGCGATCGAGCTTTCGACGGGGGCACAGATGGCCAAGGCTGATGCCCTGTTGCTAGTGGCTCCGTACTACAACAAACCTAGTCCGGAGGGGATGTTTCAACATTTCCGCGCGATCGCTCGTGCGGTCGATCTGCCGATTATGCTCTACAGCGTTCCAGGTCGGTGTGCAGTGGAGATTACAGTTGATACGGTGAAGCGCTTGGCAAAGGAGTGTCCGAATATTCGTGCTCTCAAAGAAGCGGGGGGAAAGCCGGAGCGAGTGGATGCGATCCGTAAAGTTGTACCGGTGGATTTTGAGATTTTGAGTGGGGATGACGGCATGACGGTGGAGTTTATGAAGCGAGGTGCACGGGGGGTGGTCAGCGTTGCCTCCAATCTGATTCCGGCAGAAGTGAAGGCATTGGTCGACGCGGGGACCCGGAAGGATTGGAAAAAGGCCGAGGAGTTGCATGAGAAATATGCAGGGGTGTTCCGTGATCTCTTTATTGAAAGTAATCCCGGACCGGTGAAGGCGGCCATGGCAGCCAAGGGTTGGCTTGCGAATGAGTTGCGTCTGCCGTTGGTGCCGATTACCGAAGGAAGCCGGGAAAAGCTTTTCGGTACTTTGAAGGAAGCCGGTTTGGCGTAATCTTGAATTTAGGAGATTTATGGCAATCAAACTCACCATGGTTGGAGCAAAGGGACGGATGGGGCAGGCGATCTTAAAGTTGGCCCGTGCCGACAAATCCTTTGAGCTGGTGGGTGAGTCGGATCATGGGGATGATTTGGCCAAGGCTGTTGCAAAAGCTCAGGTGGTCGTCGATTTTAGTCATCGTTCAGCAACGAAGGAGATCATTCAGCAAGTTGTTGCTGTAAAGGCGGCTTACGTCTGCGGAACAACCGGTCATACGGAAGCAGAGAAAAACTTGATTCAACAAGCGTCGCATCAGGTGCCCATCATTCATTCACCTAACTTTTCGCTCGGAGTGAACCTGCTTTTCTATCTTACGGCTCAGGCGGCGAAGGCTTTGTCGAAGGGATATGATTCCGAGGTGATCGAAATTCATCATCGGCTGAAGAAGGACGCGCCGAGCGGGACCGCGAAGCGGTTATTGGAGATCTTAGCCGAAGCGAGACACTCCAATCCGGAGAGTGTGGCCCGTCATGGTCGCTCGGGTGAACCGGGCGAGCGGACGCAGGATGAGATAGGTGTGCACGCGGTGCGAGGAGGCGACGTGGTGGGCGATCACACAGTGTTATTGGCGGGGGATGGGGAGCGGATCGAGTTGACGCATCGGGCGAGCACCCGGGATGTTTTTGCAGTGGGGGCGTTGAGGGCAGCGAGCTGGTTGGTGGGGAAACCGGCGAAAGCATATCAGATGATCGATGTGCTTGGGCTGAGCTAATGCGAATTGGAGTCGGACTTGGCTCGAATCTAGGGGACCGCGGGGCGGAGTTGTCGAAAGCCAGGAACTGGCTCCTAGGTATCGATCCCAGTGCAAAGTTTTCTTCAGAGTACGAAACAGATCCTGTGGATTGTCAGCCAGGGACTCCCGCTTTTCGGAATCAGGTTGCGGAGTTGAATTGGAATGGAAGCTTGGAGGTTCTTTTGCAATGGATGCAAGAGTACGAGATTTCGCGGGGCAGGAAAACGGTGCGAAGGCTGAATGAACCACGGCCGTTGGACTTGGATCTTTTATATGCGGGGAGGAACTGGATCAAAAACCCGATATTAAACCTGCCTCATCCCAGGATGGCAGAGCGCCGTTTTGTGATTGAGCCTTTGGCTGAACTGAGTCCAGGTCTTCGGATTGCAGGTCTTCCGGGAACAGTTTTGGAAGTCGCTACTTGGCTTCGTGGTAGAGGGGGTCCTTTATGTCGTCGGATCGTTTGACTCCAGACAAGTTGCGAAATTGGCCGAAGGGGAGATTCCTTCTGTCTCTAACTGCCTATGATTATCCGTTGGGTCGGGTTTTGGATGAGGCAGGAATCGATCTGATTCATGTGGGAGATAGTTTGGGGATGGTCGTTTTGGGAATGCCGGACACGACTGGGGTGACGATGGCCGATATGATTCGTGCGACAGAAGCTGTCTCCCGAGGAAGAAAAAAAGCTATGATCTCAGTCGATCTTCCATTTGGAAGTTACAAAACAGCGGACGATTGCGTGAAGAACTCTAAAATACTGATCCAAGCTGGGGCGGATGCGGTGAAGCCCGAAGGAGGGAGGGAAAACTTTCTACAGGTGGAGGCTTTGCAAAAAGCCGGAATCCCATGGATCGGTCATCTGGGGATGTTGCCCCAAAACGTAAAGAAGGAAGGGGGTTACAGAAGAAAAGGGAAGAGCGAAGAGGAGGCTCGCCACATTCTTGAGGATGCTAAGGAAATGGAGAAGAGAGGGGCCTGTGCCCTAGTGTTGGAGTTGATGGTGCCTGAGGTAGCTGCTCAGGTGACAAAAACGCTATCCATTCCCACGATTGGAATTGGAGCAGGGGAAGGAACGACGGGACAAATCCGCGTCACGCACGATCTCCTGGGTCTGACCCCTTGGTATCGTCCAGGGTTTGTAAGGGAGGATTTGGGGTTTGCGAAAAAGATCGGGGAGCTAGTCCGAGGACTTATGAGTTCCGGGCGCGCCGAGCTTGGATAAAAGAACGAACTGCGAGGAAGATAAAAGCCAAGGACAGAGCCGCATTGAGAGCCTGCGCGATGATAGCTGCAGGCTTCTCAGCTGTTCCGTTGAACAGTTCAGGCAGATGAGAGAGTGATCGAGCCGTGCCAAGAAATGCAAGAAGTGCGATGAGCACGGCGGCGTGCATCACGTGTTTACGGAGGTTGTCCTTCCGCGCCAGAAGGCCAAAAACTAGAAAGAGAATTCCGAAAATGCAGGGGATGAGTGCGGTTTTATGGGTTGAGCCAGTAAGAACGAACGCGCCGATTCCTAGGGCGAGATATGCAAAAGCAAAAACAAGCGTGGTCGAAGACATTTGATTTTTCTACCTCTTGGGAGTCGGTAGCAAAGGTAAATTTTGGATGCCTTGGGGTGAGGATTTCGAATATGATACTCTTCTTATGATTAAAAAAGTCTTACAGGCAGGCCTTTGGCTTTGGATGGGTTGGGTTGGGTGTGAAGCGGGGAAGGCTGCTAACGATTTAAATAAAAATGGCAAAATCGATCCCTATGAAGATTCTGCCCGTCCGATTGACGAGAGAGTGGAAAATCTTCTTTCACAAATGACGATGGAGGAAAAAACCTGCCAACTAGCAACACTTTACGGTTACGGGAGGGTGTTGAAAGATAAGATGCCGACTTCGGCATGGAAAAAAGAGATATGGAAAGACGGGATTGCGAACATCGATGAGCAGTTGAACGGCATCCCAGAGCTTGGGCCCAATTCCAAACGCGACTATCGAACCCAAGTGGAGAAAATCAATTCATTGGTTTGGCCTCCTTCGAATCATGCCAAGGCTTTGAATGAGATTCAGGAATGGTTCAAGACCCAGACTCGGTTGGGCATCCCGGTAGATTTTACTGACGAAGGGATCCGTGGATGTAATCACTACCGAACAACGGCATTTCCGTCCCAACAGGGAGTCGGGGCGACATGGAACCGGGATCTGGTAAAAAAAATTGGTGAAGTGACCGGAAAAGAGGCACGGGCCCTTGGCTACACGCATATCTATTCTCCTGTATTGGATCTGGCCCGCGATCCCCGTTGGGGACGAGTGGTTGAGTGTTATAGTGAGGATCCATATCTTGTGTGGGAGTTGGGTTCCGTTCAGTCCAAGGCACTTCGGGATCTCGGTTTAGCCTCTACAGGAAAACATTTTGCCGTTTATTCAATCCCAAAGGGAGGAAGGGATGGGGAGGCACGAACTGATCCCCACGTTGCCCCTCGTGAAATGGAGACCCTCTATTTGTGGCCTTGGGAAAGGGTGATCCGCCGCGCAGGAATGAATGGCGTCATGAGTTCCTACAACGACTTCGATGGGGTCCCTGTCTCGGGGAGTAAAGAGTTCCTGACAACTATTCTTCGCGAGAGGTTCGGTTTTCGCGGGTATGTGGTTTCGGACAGTGATGCAGTGGAATATTTGACAAGCAAACATCATGTGGCGGGCGATTATAAAGAGGCTTGTCGCCAGTATTTGGAGGCAGGGGGAAATGTTCGGACCGAATTCAATCCGCCCAGCAAATTCATCCTTCCGGTGCGTGAACTGATCAAAGAGGGGAATTTGTCCGAAACGGTGATCAACGACCGGGTGAGGGATGTACTACGGGTCAAGTTTGAGCTCGGGCTCTTCGATCGTCCCCCCGTCGAGGATCCTGCGGCTTCGGATGCGGTAGTTCATTGTGGGGCACATGCCGATGTCGCGAAACAGGCGGCGCGGGAGTCTCTGGTGCTTCTCAAAAACAGCAAGGAGACGCTCCCGTTGGCTAAAACCCTGAAACGGATTCTGGTCTGCGGTCCAGCCGCAGAGGAGTACGACACCTCAGTAGGTCGGTACGGATCGTTCGGTGGGGAAGTTGTTTCCGTTCTAGAGGGTGTCAAAAAGCTG
>Ga0209085_1001805_pt1 | contig 12746 bp, 10 predicted proteins | sample C_131016_EF_Meta_FD_187310 | JGI IMG/M metagenome (GOLD analysis project Ga0209085, IMG submission 187310) | Freshwater microbial communities from Lake Croche, Canada to study carbon cycling - C_131016_EF_MetaG (SPAdes) (version 2) | ecosystem: Environmental > Aquatic > Freshwater > Lake...
CTTTGACCCCGGATGCCTCCGTGTGACAAATTTCTAAAAAACCGGTTACTTTAGTTACTTTTTGGTTACTTTTTGGTTACTTTTTGGTTACCTTAGTTACTTTTTGGTTACTTTGGTTACTTTGGTTACCAAAATTTTTACGGATCCGAATTTTTCATGGTTCCGCTATTTTCGCCGTCACTTTTTCGCGTTTTTTTTAGAAAAAAATATAAATAAAAGTAACCGCGTTCTTTTGGTAATTGCGGTAATGGTGGATTCTATTAATTTACGGATCGTATAAGTAATACGCGTAGTCAAATATCGCTGATTTTCGCTAAAAATCATTAATTATTAATGAAATATTAGCATATCTTCAAAATGATGTCAAGTAAACAATATCTTTGTGATAAATGTGGTAGGAGCTTTGATACTAGAAAGGGTCTACTAACCCATGAGCGAACTGCTCCTCATTATAAATTAGCACAAAGTTTTATTGAAGAAGAACAGAATAATATGATAGCCAACGAACAGAAAACTCAGCAAGAAGAGGAAGAAAAAGAGGAAACTTCTACGGTAGATAGAAGAAACATTCGAAGTAAAAGAAGAATTGAAAATGTAGAAACAGAGAACGTTCTTGATTTGGATAGAATTGAAGCTAAAATGATAAATAATGATGACACGTTCTCTGAGGTATCTTCTGTTAATAGTGAAGTATATTATAGATCTGAAATGGTGAGAACGCAGGAATCTCTTATGAAATATTATCATTCGTCGGAAGACGAAGACACTTCGATTGACGATGAATTTGAAGAATCGGTACGTATGCCTACTTCACGTTATTATCATCATCAGGAAGTTTTATTGAGTGTCATTTATGGTAAAGATACTATTAATTCGATCGATCTCGAGGATTTTAAAAATAAACTCGACAAAAACAATGATAGTTTTAAAAATTCCGAAATGATGACATTATATACATTTGGAAAAGATTGTAATTTGAGCAGAACAGAATCTCAACGTTTCATTGATATAATTAGTAATTATAGTCCATATAACAACAAATGTTGGAGGACTATAGAGCGTACTGTTAAAGACGACATGCATGTGACAGATTATTATCCTATTAAAAAAACTATACCATGGCCTGAACACTTCCTTATGAGTAAATGGAATCATCCGAATACTACTCGTCTAGAAGATATAGTTATCAGAATACGAGATCCATGTAAACTTATTGCCGATCAATGTATTAGTCCATTCATTCAATTTCTTTGGAAAGATCATATTAATATGGATTGCTACGAAAAAGTCGATGATCAGGGAAATAAAGTATATTGTGATATAATGTCCTCTGAATGGGCTAGAGAAGCACTGGATGAAATTCGTAAAAAAGATCCAGAAGGAATGTTACTCCCTCTTCTACTTTATTGGGATGGTGTGGCTTTAGGTCAGCATATGGATACATTAGTATGTCCAGTAATGGGAACGTTGGGGTGGTACTCCAAAACATTATATCAGAAAGACGTAAGTAAATTTGTAATTGGGTTTATTGAAAAAATGAATAATGTATCTGAGGCGGTGTTAATTAATCACCTAGTGACAGTATGTAAGATGGCCTCATCTAAAGCCAAGGATAACATTGCTTACTTTAAGAAACAGTTGTTCCTTGAATTTTGGAAATTATGCATTGATACCATGAAAGAAGCCACCAATTTGGGAATGAAGCTGAAAATCCTAGGTCAAGAAGGGACTAAAATATTTTTCCCTCGAATCGCTTTCCTTATAGGTGATGATCCCGCTCAACACGATGTGGCTTCAATAAAATGTGGAAGCAAAGTTCAACATCCATGCATCAAATGTATGTATGATCTAAGTACAGGTGGAGCTTATGACTTCGATGAAAACAATTTTAGAAAACTTAACCATGAATTATTGAATAACTTACGATTCGCTCAGACTAGTTATTTGAAAGTTTTAAGAGATCAACCTAGGGGAAATGATGAAAAGAAGTGTCTTATTACCGTGCAGAAGAAAGGATATCATCCCATTTACAATCCTTTTTTTGATGCTGATTTCGGACCTAATAATTCTATATATAACTCCCCACCAGATTTATTGCATTGTTTTTGTGCAGGAATGATTAAATCTGTACTATTGTGGACCTTGTATATTATTGATGCTGTATCTAAGTATGATGGTAAAGACTATAATTTTTCTCAAAATGCTGGATTGTTTGACATGAGATTGAGACAATTCCCAGTAATACCTAGAAATATACCTCACTTACGATTGTGCAAGTTTAACAAAGGTTTAATGAAAATTGCCCAAAGCAAAACGACAAAAGAAAAATCTTACGCAACTGGCAGTGGTGGAAAATTTAGGTCATCGGAATATGTGGATGCCTTATTTCAATCTAGGTTTGCGGTAAGTATTTTTATCTTGTACCACATTTAGTTTCTATTCATTGATGCATTCTTCATTATTTAATTGTTAGATTGGAATCATGGGGGATGTTTTACCAAATGACGAGAGGTTTCGCTATAAGACAAAAACGAATACTAGTATTAGTCAGGTTCGTATAGGTAACATTACAAGGAAAGTACTCAATGCTATTGACTCTGTTTTGGATATGTATTTTGCTTACAAATCTGATGAATTTACAGTTGATCAGATTAACATTTTGAAGATGAAAGGTAGCATAATGGAAGCCAACATAAAAATTCTTTGGAACTTGAAACAGACCCTTTGTTTTGAAACAGTTAGACATGTTGGGATGTCGAAACTGCATAATCACAACCATTTCCCTGAACATATTAAAAGATTTGGAGCACCACTTTATGCTAATACGGATACATTTGAATCGGCTCATAGAAAATATACTACTAGATTATGGAGAAACTCTAGTCGAAGACACGGTACTCTCAACAAGGAGATGTTGATGGCTTCCATTGCCCAGCAGCATAACCAGCATTTAGCATTCTATAATGCACTCTTTAGGTATGGTACAAGGGAAGAATTGTATACTAAAGGTGGATTTTCTACAAGTTATCCAATTAATAAAAACTATGTTCCTCCAATTACTCCTATCTATATAGGAGATTATTGTTGCAAAATAGTATTGGATAACAATGGGTTTGAAAACATGGTGGGACATAATCGAGATGCCAACTTGGTTCTTCTGGATGCATTTTTCGGACACGCTGCAATTAAAAACTTAGATGATATATATCAATTACTGATCGACCATTTTGAAGATACCGATAATTTTAATTATAGGGAACCGTGTTACATTATTACTCAAGGGGTAAGAATCGAAGCAAATAAATCTGCTGATATATTGGATCATGCTTTTGTGTACTGTACTAAATACTACAAAGGTAATTTTAAGCGTTATGACTATGTTGTTGTGGATGTTGAGTATGATAATGGTATTAAAGGAAGACAGGTCGCTCAAGTTATCTGTATTGTTGATGAAAGACAAGATACTCCTTTACTGCTTTACTCTCTGAAGCAGTTGTTTATCGTTCAGTATTTGCAAGAAGATACCTTTACCAGGCATGATGGGCGTACTGATATTCAAAACATGTACAAGCAATTGAAATGGGAACTGGCACCAAATCCCAAATTTTTTAATATTGGCATTATAGATTCTAAAGCAATTGTCGACGTCGCAGTGGTCATTCCGTTTTTCTCTTATTATGAAGACTTGACCAGTAAATCATCTAAAAGCAAACAACATATGTATCAAATGCCTATAATGGGACAACCAAATGTACATGACAGATTTTATTACATAGAACGGCGTTACTTTGACAGATCTGGGTGGAATGAGCTATATACTAATACAGCTCTTGGAGGAGTTAATAATGTTCAGAATGTAAATGATTATATTGCTAGAAATACTTACGGAAGACCAAATAGTAGAAATATAAACAATAATGACGAAGATGAAGATGAAGATGAAGAGGAAAAAGAGGGAGATGAAGATGATGAAGAAGATGAAGAAGATATAGATGAAGAGGAAGAAGAGAGGTGAAGAAGAGGAAGATGAAGAGGGAGATGAAAAAGATGAAGAAGATAATGACGATTTCTACTGCATGAATGATATGTAGTACTAGTTTATAATGAAGATAATAGCATTTTAATTTAGAATAAGCAACAATAACAATATTTAGTTAGCTAGTTTAGAATAAGATAAGCAACAAGAATAATACTAAGAAGGGCGGGCGGAGCGAAGGAGTGGTGGGCGGTGGTATCATAGTACTACTATTTGTTATTTTTCTAGCTAGTAGTTTAATAAACAATCATAATAAATATATTCATTTTAATTAATACTACGCTATTTTTAGTCCTCCTCATGATATCTTAGTACTGGCTGCTGCTGCCTAGTATGCACACACTACCAATATCATTCGCTAGCTTGCTTGCTTTTAAAATAGTAGTTTTAAAACCACCAAGCGAATGTGAGCAACTAGCTAGTAAGAATTATTAATAGTATATTGTTAATTGTTACAATCAGCCATATCATGATTCTTATATGTTTATTTTATTTCTACTACTAGTACTAATTACTTAATGCACGCTTTTTTTTAAAGAAGTTAACTACAAAATAAGAAGTTACTATTTAAAAAAAATAATTAATTATTTAAACAAAAAGAAAATCAACAAGCTACTTTCTATTATTTTTTTGGTGATTTGTTCTTCTTACTATCATTATTATTTAGTTTACTAGAAGAAACATTATTTTCGATAGTATCATCTTTAGTTAAGTTAAATTCATTCATAAATATATTTGTTTGCATTATCATGTTATCCATTATTTTCTTATAATCACGACCCTTAGTACATGATAGTAGTCTTATAGTAGGTAATATAGTAGTATTAAAAAACTCAGCCTCTTTTTTTTCTTTTAGTAGTAACTCAATACTCTTTTCTTGTATTACTCGTACATTATTACCTTCTTTTTCTGGTATTATAACCTTGCTCTCATCGCTAGCTGATTCAGCAATAGGGATGGTAAGATAGACGTCTTGTGATTCTTTGTCTTCTTTTGAATTGTTTACAGTAGATTCATCTTGATTATTAAAAGGAACTTTTTCCTCGGCTTGGTCAGCATTAGTAATGTCTTGTAAAAATGCTTTGGTAAGAATTTCTTGTTCGTTTTTTACCATCGCATCATTATTAATTTTAGATAGTATTTTAGTAAATACATTACTAGTAGTGAGAACCTTTACAGTATTATCATTAGAGATTTGTGTATACTTATCGTATGATCTCATGACAGGCTGTTTTGTTCCTTTACGTAACATTATTTCATATTCTGGATGTCGAAATTCTCCATAATCAAGTATATAATTCATGTTTTGAAAATAATCAATTAATCCTTCGTTGAGATTTTTATCTAACAATATTGTCGGCATTAAAAAAAAATGGGATCCATCACCAGCTCCATGATTCAAGTCTTCAGCGGCAGCTGACACTTCAGTATAGGTATATTTATATCCAATAAATTCATCCTCTGGATCATGGCAAGCAGTGGTATAATCCAATATATAATAATCTTTTATATATGGAACAGGATTGATTCCAGTTCTATTATCCTGGAAGATAGAAAACGATCGGTCCATTTTGGTATAGTTGAGCATACTTAGGTCGTACCAGAGTTTAACTTCTCTTCCATTAATCATTTTACTTGAAGGATACATACGTTTCATAAAATCAGTCTTATTCTGGTGTATTATCCAGTCGTATGCTCTCTGATATTTGTAGAACCATGTTTCTAATAATGGTACTTGATTATTATATTTAATTGATAGTGTCTTATACCACTCATCATAACTTATATATTCATTTTTAGGAAGATTATTTTCCTTTAGTTTATCATTAATATATGGCCTTTTTATTAATTGAAATAAATTTCTGTTATTAAGAATTGAATCTAGATAGTCAATGAAATATTTTAATTGTTTTTCTGTACTAATATGATATTGAGGGATATTAATATATTGATCAAACTCTTTGATAGTAGAATGACCATGCTCTTTTCTCTCACGTAGTAGATGTTCTAGTTGGAATCCGCACGTTCCATTGGGTACACAACTTAAATAGATTTTAGATTTCGCTGTATTATGATATCTCCAGAAATTTAATTTTATTTTAAGTAGTTTATTCTTGTATAAAAGCTTGTCTTTATTATTAAGAAAATCTTTAAATTCTCCTAAATTTGAACAAGGTTTTGTTTTATAATTATCAATAATAAATTTAGACGAGTCTGAAACTGATTCATCACGAAATGGATTCAGATCTAATGCAACTGCTATAAGGTTTTTTTTATCTTTACCATAACAATCCCGAATCATATCGTTAATTTCGTTATCTAAAACGTTAACATTACACCTTCTATAAAAAAAGATGTAAGGTAAATCTTGATTGCATGCTTCGTATGCAGTTACAGGTATTTCATTAGGTTGTACATCGTCCATTTTATACCATTTGTTATCTGAATTTAGAACATAGGCAATATAGTGCCCTATATTCAGAGATCTGCCTTGGAATATAATTACACCAATTAGTTCATAATGCACTAATTTATTCTGCGCACCTTCATTGACAGTAAAATATCGTGTATATGTAACCTTTTTATTTATAAAATGAGACGAAACACCAGTTACAGACCTTCCATCGGGTATCATGCAGTATCTTTTTAGTTGAATAACGAGTATTCTTGGATATTTATGGAACTTAATTGAGATTTTGGCAGGATATGGATCATCATCAGTTGAGGTTTTATTAAGGTTAACATTAGTAATGTTTTTTGAGGATTTACTTTTGGTTGTTGAGGTCGTTTTGTTTGTTGTTGCATTATTCTTTTTTCTTTCGCATTCACAACATAGGTATCCTTTCAAATTATCTTCTTTTAGGTAAAGAAGCATTAAATTTTCCAATGATTCAGGAACGTTAGACCTTGACTCAGTAAATTGTAGTCTTAGAATTTGATTAATAGATCTACTAGTAGAAGAATGTTTACACTTATCAAAAATTCTTATCTCGTCACAATAAAACCCAAATAGATGATGATTGATATAGTCGAAGTAAATAAATTCTTCAGTAAACCTTGATTTTAGCTGGTTAAAAAATTCCTCAGGGTCTTGTTGGATATTCAACTCATCTTTATCCTCATCCTCTATTAGTTCGTTAGGTTTCTTTATCACATCTCGATTATCTTTAAAAAAGTTACTAATTTGATCAATATATGATTTGCTTTGTTTATTTTTATGAATTAATCCTTTAAGCAATTTTATATAATTGAACAGGAAAGTGATATTACTGATATTTGTACATAAGTCAGTCTCAAGTAATAAACGTGATAATGCCGGAATATGAGATATACATTGAAATAGAGATGCCATATAACAACTATTCTTAGTATTGCTTAAGTTATTGAGACTATGAACTGTCCCCAATTCCCAATACATAAAATCATCTAATTTATCAGCTATAGTTTTACTAATTCTATAATCATTATAAATAGAACTGGTAAATAAATCCGACATTGAGTAGACTTGTTTTACTATTCTCTGTATTTCCGACATCGCTTCATGATTACAATTCCATTGTAATCTGAATAAATTAGCCCAGAAAATTTTACCAAATGCAATAAATATTTCTTCACCAGGCATGATATCTTTAATTGCCCTAAGCACAACATTTCCAAATTTGTCTTCCACTAATTCTGCATTGACCTTACTAAGATTTAAAGGATCTTTACAATAGTCAACATAGCTAATATAATTAATGTCCAGATCTAATAGGATTGATGATTTACTTTTCACTTCCCGAATGTTGGAATTCTTATAGTCACTCCTATTCCAAATAGCCTTGTTGATTAGAATTCCCTTTTTAATACATAAATCAGAACCTTTAGATATGTTTTTGCTGGTAAATACACCTTGTGGGTAAAACCATCCGGATGTGTATGTAGTTGTGTCGAAAACATAAAGATCATTATTGTCCAGCGTGGGAAAATCTTTTTCATTTAGTTTTAAATGATTCCATCCATCAGGAACCTAATATTCATTATAAATAAATAATATATTATTCATCAGGAAATAAGTAATTTATGAATATTACTTTCCTCATCATTGCAATCGTTTGGCTTTGGATAGATTCAATTAATGCCTCCATCCAAAGTCAAACAAATTCAATTATAAGGAATATAATATTCATTGAAAAAATAATTTATATTATTTTAGTTTGCTGTACCTTAAAAGTCGTGGTACTCTCATTTATGTCTGCTACTTGAGTAGTCTGAGTTACTTCAGCAGTCTTTAACAAATACAATATTAGTTAGTTAATTATATAAATTCGAGTATATATATTAACAATACCGTATCTTGTAGAACCAACACAGAAGATGTTTGAGTAGATTGGGTATTTTCCACGTCCATGGAACTTCTAGTCTGTATAAAATATCATTATATGTATAAATGTATGATTCAAAACAAAATCTATATGCATTACCTCTGCTTCACTGTTCCTATAGTTAGCATATTCAATTATAAATGGTTTATATTGCTCCAATTTATTATAGAAGTGAAAGTTATGTAATTCTTTCATGATGTCAATAATATTAAGCTTCTTATGGTTATTATCTATTGACATCGAATCAATTGTTACTTTGATAAATTTCATTACGTCAGGAGGTATTGGAACAGATTTCATTTCCTAAAATAATAATTACATGTGATGCTAATTAATTTTATAATTGAAATTGTTTATTACCTCTACTATTCTTACAACAGTTTCATAGATTTCTTTTCTATATTTTTCTTCTTCAGCAGAGGAGAAATATTTTACAACTGATTCATGTATGTCTTTGATATCAAGTTGCAGAACTTGTGGAAATTGTGTAAATATTTCTTTTATTTTCATTTCATTAGTTACATGATTAGAATCAGTATCCTGAAAAAGAAAATTTTGATTATACTTCAATAAAAACTAGTATACTTTTATTACCTCTACAATAATTGTAGAAGCTCTTTCGATTGTCATTTTGTGAACGAAATTTAAAACCAATTTATATATTTCTTTGGATTGTGGGATACCAACCCTAATCATTCTTTTAACAAGTTCATTGATTACATCATTATATCGACCGTTTTTTGTATTCTCGTCGAATAAATAATATAGTAAATTTAAGGTCTTGATAACATCGCTAGTCTAAAACATATAAAAGATATAGTTTACTCAGAAATCCGGTAATAAATACTCACTAAATAATATGTTTTACACACCGTAATTTGTGTGTCAACATCAGAAGTAGTAGATTCCATAGGTGCTGCAGTATTGTCAAGCTTCATTTCCTAGATTATAAATAAGTTATCTCATAATACATATTAACTATATATATAAATGATACCGTATCTTCCAACTCAGATGTCTTTTGAGAAACCGGGTTCTCTTCCACGATCATGTCGTCTGTAAACTGTAAATATGTATATAAATGCATGAAAAACATTCAAGTATAGTCTGTAGATAAATGTATGATAATATAGTTTTATAGTCTAAAGATCTATTATAATACATTATTTGTTGACCTCTGATTCGATGTTCTTTTGGTTAACATATTCTATTATCACTGATTTATATTTCTCCAATTTTTCAGACGGGTAATATGTAGCCAAAAACTTTATAATATTCTTTAACTTAGGCTTTGTTTGTTTATCTTTTATTGTAACATTTATCATATCTTGAATGTCTTTCATATCCTAAAATATAAAGTATGTGAGGCAACTTGTATGATAATCTATAAAAGCTATTACCTCTAATATTTCAGTAATCTCTTCCCTATTATCATTTTCTTCATAATATGAGAAATATTCCCCAACCTTTTTAATGGTTGTTTTTATATCATGATGCCGAAGTTGTGGATTATGTTTGAGGATTTCTACTATTTTCATGACATAAGATGGAGGATTAGAATCAAAAACCTCCTGATTTTCGTTCTTTTTCATTGTAATATAATCTGTAACCATTTGTTTTCTCTCCATGTATGATGATGTGATACCAACCCTTACCATTCTTTCAATAAGTTTGTATATTAAGAGAGAAGATTTACCAGTTCTTGTTTCCGCATCCATTAAATAATACAATACATTTAAGGTCTTATATATATAAGAAGAATCGGATATCTAAATAATAGGAATACACAGAATATACATTATTAGGAACTAATATTTATTAGTTCTGTCTATTACTAAAATTACCACAGGAATTTTAGAATCTGCGACTAGAGTAGCATCTTCTGTATCATCTGGAGTCTATGTAATATAAATAAATTATAGATGTCAATTATAATATTTATAAGATTTGCTTGTTTCTATAATTACCTCATCAACAGGAGCATGAGCTGCGACTAGACTAATATCTTGGGTAGCATCGGTAGTAACTTGGTTATCAGTAGTCTATAGATAAATGTATGATAAGAAATCCCATAATATATACTCACAATATAGTATACTTATAGTAAGATATTTTTCAATATGTCGTTTGAATTAGTATAAGGATTCAACTGATTCAACTAATTCTTTCTATTCAAATTTAAATCGTTGTCTATGATCATAATGATTATCGTATTGTCTCAGTACTTGTTTATTCAGTTGCTGTATATATCCAGTGAAATAATTTACATCAATTTGGTCCTGACGATAGACTGTATATTTACCATCAGTATATACCGTAATATTTTCATTTTTATTAGAGAGTAGTATGTTGAGCAAATCTCGTTTTCTCCGTCAGGTAAGTATATTTAGAGATAGTTTTTAAGATATAATCTTTGTAATCTTTAAATGTGTCTGTCTGTTTTCCAATGTCTATAGAGATGGTAATGAGTCATTGGAAAACAGACGGACACATTTAAAGATTACAAAGATTATATGTTAAAAACTATCGCTAAATATTTACCTTACGGAGAAAACGAGATTTACTCAGCATACTACTAGCTAAATAGACACAACTTAGTTTTGAAGAGAAAGAATTAGCGACAACTATAATATATATCTATATATGTTTGCTATCTAGTTTTCATATTAATGTAGATTTAATATCATACCATATCTTCCGCGTTATCTTTCATGTCATCTTCTGCTTCCATATTGTCATTATCTTGTGTAACGTCAGTATTCTATGAAATAGAAATAAATTAAAGATGTCTATTATAATGTAACTAGTGCGAATGTATACAAAAAAATATACCATATCTTGTGATTCAAACTCAGAAGTATGGTCTACCACCATAGCGTCAGTATTCTGTAGATAAGTTTATCAAATGTATTAATAATTCAAAACCATATTTACATGTATATATAACCTCTGATTCGATGTTCTTTAGGTTAACATATTCTATTATAACTGGTTTATATTTCTCCAAGTCATCCGAGGTAAAATAGGAATCGGATTTAAATTGATTCATTACATCATTTAAATCAAGCATTTGATTATTATTTATTAACGAATCAATTACCACTTTGATTAATGTCATGCTCTCTTCTGATATTCTTTCGGCTTTATAAGTAGTAGGAGGAATAGGAACAGATTTTATTTCCTAATATATTGATAATTATAATAATATTTATTAGTTTTCTATTATAAAATAACATAAATTATAATAATTATGACTATTATTAAAATAACAACAGGAGGAACAGACAATGTATTAGTAGCTGCAGTATTTTCCTAAGTTATACAAATGGATTATACTTAATTCCACAAAAAATACTATATAATTATTACCTCGTCTTCCAAATCTGTAATAGTATCAAACTTCATTTCCTAAATTATACAAAGGGTTACTTAATTCAATGATATAAACTATTTATTTACCTCTTCTTCTCTGTCCGCTGTATCCGATATGTTTCTTGGACGTTTATACATAAAATAATTTCTGATAGATTCTATATGCACGCTCAAGTCAGTGCACAGAATAGATTCTAATCTCGATTGTATTTCAGTAGCATTAAGATTTCGTTTTGGGTCCTGTTCTATCATCTCATCAATCTTTTCATATATAAGATGTTTAGAAATATCCTAAAAATATTCGATATATATATATTAGTTGTTAATAATATAAAAGCTATTATATATACCTTTTGATCTATGTTATCTGAAGTATCTGGCGCTACAATTAACGGGAAATCTATCGGGGTAATCTAAATAATATAATGAAGCCAATCAAATATACACTATAATTATGAATTATATAATTACCTCTTCTTTGTCCACTGTGTCCGAAATGACTGTCTTATCTGAAGAAAATATCGCTACTTGTTCTCTGTCAACTATATAATTTTGGATGGTTTGTTTCAGCTTGCTCAAGTCAGAGCAGCTCAGCAAAATTTCTAATTTTGCTATTATTTGATTATAAGTAAGAGTTTTGTTAGGATCCTGATTCAAAATCTCATCAGTCTTTTGAAAAAGAAGCTCTTTGGGAATATCCTAAAATTCGAATATTAATGTAAATTATAGATTTTAATAATATTAAAAACAGCTATATACCTTCTGATCTCTGTTAACTGAAGTATCTGGAGCTACAACTAATGGGGAATCTATCTGGGTAATCTAAGTAATATAAAGTAGACAATCAAATACATATTGTAGATGTATACAATAAAATGGTTATACCTTTCTTTTCTTCGATGTTGTATTCGATGTAGTATTACTTTTAAGAAAGGATGTAATGGTCCTTTTTTTCTTTGTAGTATTAAATGATA
>Ga0209085_1001807_pt1 | contig 12737 bp, 6 predicted proteins | sample C_131016_EF_Meta_FD_187310 | JGI IMG/M metagenome (GOLD analysis project Ga0209085, IMG submission 187310) | Freshwater microbial communities from Lake Croche, Canada to study carbon cycling - C_131016_EF_MetaG (SPAdes) (version 2) | ecosystem: Environmental > Aquatic > Freshwater > Lake | place...
GGCGATCAGTTCACCCGCGCCCGAACCCACGATCCCCACCCCCAAGACCGTGTCGGTTTCCGGATCCACGAGCACCTTCGTCATGCCATCGGTCCGGCCTAGCGCGTGCGCCCGTCCACTGGCAGCCCAGGGATACCGGCTTATCTCGACAACGCGGCCCGTCGCGGCCACCTCACTCTCGGTCAGCCCCGCCCAGGCAATCTCCGGATCGGTGAAGACGACCGCAGGAATGGCACGCGGCGCGAAGACCGCCGGCTCGCCGTGCAGTGACTCAACCGCCACCTTGCCCTGATGGCTGGCGCGATGGGCCAGCATCGGCTCACCGCAGACATCGCCGATGGCGAGAATGTGGGGATCGGCCGTCCGCTGCTGATCGTCAACCTCCACGAAACCCTTGGCGTTGATCTTCACGCCGGTGTTCTCCAGGCCGATGCCATCGGAATTCGGACGGCGGCCGACGGCGACCAACACCCGTGAAAATTCCCGCACGCTCGGACCTTCGGGCCCCTCGAAGTGCACGCTGACCGACTGGCCTGCATCTTCCAGTTTCACCACCTTCGTGCGGAGGTGGATCTTCTCGAACAGTTTTTCCAGCCGCTGCTGCAGCGGTTTGACCAGGTCGCGATCGGCCCCGGGCAGCAGTGTGTCGGTGAGTTCGACAACCGACACCCGCGTGCCGAGTTCTGCGTAGACCGTTCCCATTTCCAGGCCGATGTAGCCACCACCGACGACCAGCAGCGACTCCGGGATGTCGGCCAACTCCAGCGCGCCGGTCGAATCCATCACCCGCGAACTGCCGATGTCGAAGGCCGGGATCCTGGTCGGCCGGGAGCCACTGGCGAGGATGCAGTGGTCGAACGTGAGCGTCTGGCTGGCCTCGCCCGGCGTCGCCGCCGCAATTTCAAGGGTGTTGGGGCTCGTGAACCGGGCATGACCCCTCACGATCGTCACATTGCGGCGGCGAGCCAGTTGCCCCAGGCCGCCGGTGAGCGTGGAGATCACCTTCTCCTTGCGGGCTCGCAGTGCATCGACGTTCACCGTGGGACGCTGGAAGTGGACACCCCATTCCTCCATCTCCCGCGACTCCGCCAGCACACGCCCCACGTGAAGCAGAGCCTTCGAGGGAATGCAGCCCCGAAGCAGGCAGGTGCCGCCCAGCCGTTCATCACGCTCCACCAGCGTGACCGCCATGCCGAGGTCGGCCGCCATGAAGGCCGCGGCATAGCCGCCCGGACCGCCGCCCAGCACTACCAGTGGAACATGCATCGCTCGGGGTTCTCCTTAGACAGCCGGAAGAGGTCAGGACAGCCGGAACAGAATCGCTGCGACGCAGCTGGGATCGATCCTGGACAGGTCGATGTTGTAGTTTCGAGCCGCCAGTTGTTCAAGAAACACCACCCAAGGTGGAGCTTCCGCCCGTGACAAGTGCCCCAAGTCAATCGTGAGGACTGCGTTGGCATCAAGGCTTTCATCGCTGTTGCAGCGGACATTCACGCTCGATTTCCGGAGTCTCGCCGCTTTCCGCATGGCCATCGGCACGGTCGTGACCAGCGACGCCCTGCTGCGAAGCCGCGATGCCTCACTGATGCTCGCCCCGGATGGGATATTTCCTCCCGCGTTGGTGCGGAATTATCTGGCTGACCCCTGCGCCTGGTCGCTGGCCATGCTCACGGACGCTCCCTGGGTCGGGCCGTTCATGCTCTGCCTGGAGGCGGCAGCCGGGCTGCTGCTTGCGACGGGGTGCGCCACTCGCTGCGCGACGATCGTGTCGTGGGTGGCGGTCGTGAGCATCGTGCGACGAACAGCACCGGCAACCAACGCCGGCGACGAGTGGCTCGCCTGCCTGCTTTTCTGGTCGATGTTTCTGCCGCTGGCATCCGCATGGTCGCTGGATGGTCGTCGCGGCAGCCGCCAAGGCCAGATCTGTTCTGCTGCGACAGTCGCCCTGATGCTGCAGATTGCGGTTGTCTACCTCGCCGCCGGGCTCTCCAAGTGGAACGAATCCTGGCTTTGGGGCGATGCCCTCCACTATGCCATTTCGGTCCACCACCACGGCACGCCTCTGGGAGAATGGCTGCTCGGGCAGAGTTGGCTCACCCGACCGTTCTCATGGGGAGTGCTCGCGCTAGAACTCCTCGGCCCTCTCCTCCTGATCGCGTGGCCTGTTCCACGACTCCGCGCAAGCCTCGTGGTCCTGTTCATGCTCTTCCATCTCGCGATCTGCGTGACGATGACAGTGGGGCTCTTCGGCTACGTGGGCATGGCAGCCTGGCTGGCACTGGTGCCCACTGAAACCTGGGACTGGCTAACGGCGGGTAAGCCGGCGGAGGACCGGGCCCACGCCACGCAGCCCGAACGGGAATCATGGGTCGGTTGGTGGGCCTGCATGGCCGCGGGGACGCTCGCGCTGGTGAGCCTCGTCCATGGACTGACCCCCTGGCGACACGCTCACCTCCCGTGGCCGCTCCCGTCGCTGATCAATATTCCATGCATGCAACAGGTGTGGAATATGTTCGGCGATGTGCGTCCCCAAGAGCAGTGGGTCTACGCGAGGGCCGAGCTTGTGGATGGCAGAGTTGTCGACCTCCTGCGCGGCGGGCGACCGCTCGAAGCGGAACGGCCCACGGGAGGCTTCTCCTCCCTGCCACACCACCGCTGGCACAAGCTCTTCTGGGCCCTGCCCGAACCACGGCAGCGAATCTTCGCCCCGGCAATCGCCGGGGCCCTCGCCCGCCAATGGAGTGCCAGCCATAGTCCTGCTGAAGACGTGCTCTTTCTCGAACTCCGTTTCGCGCGACTGGGCCGCTCCACGGCTGACGATACCCTCCACGAACTCCTCCTGGCGACGTGGCCGCCCCGCGATACCAACGGCCGCGGAGGCCTCGATCGCCTCCTGGACGAGCGGCCGACCGCTGCCGCTGAGCAGCGGGGTGCTGCAACAACCGTCGGATCGGCGGTAGACTGAGACGGGAGCTAAGCGGGCGAGAGTGGCGAAACTGGCAGACGCGCTGGATTTAGGTTCCAGTGCCGCAAGGCGTGCGGGTTCGACTCCCGCCTCTCGCATCACCTTCAACCGCAGGAAATCGAAGCCGTCACGGCTGATCAGTCTGCTTCCTGCGCTCGGCGGTGAAGGACCGCCAGGCGGTGCTCTCGGCCACTTCTTCGACCTGGTCATCCTCGGTCGATAAGGCGGCTGGAACCGGCAGTTCTGCGGCGGCGGGATCCGGTTCGAGTGACTCTTCGCGCGGGCCGGGCACTTCCTCTTTCGGCGGCTTCGCCGGTGTGACCGCGTCGTCGTTCGATGCCTGGATCACCCCCGATCCTGGCCACCGTCGCCAACGCGTGCCGTAAAACCCAAAGACGTCCGGCCGAACGGGGCAATGCGCCGGGCACAAACCATGCGGACAGGACTGATGTCCATGATGTTTGCCTTCGGGAATCCGGCACTGCGGACACGCCGATCGCCGGCACTGACTGCAGGCAGACTGGCCATCGCCGCCGCCGGCGGGCATCACGGCATGGTCGACCTTCGGACTGCGTGCCGTGGCCTTCTGCTGCGGCCGCACTGCCGCCGACTCCGCTGCAGAGGCGAGCGAACATGCCAAAGCCAGCCCGGTCAGGATGCCTGGCCACAGCCATCGAGATGACTGTCGTACCGCCGCCGAAGGACGGTCTGGGATCACGTTTCCAACCATTCCCGTTGTCCCTTGCTATGAACGGTACGCCTCGACAGGCGCCGTCAATCTCGCTGCAGTCGACAAAGTCTGCGTGAAACGAATCATCGTCCAGAGCAGTCCGGAATCTTTGGGGGTTCTGCCTATTCCCGTGACGGCCCCCGGGAAAGACCGCCTCGAAAATCGTGGCGAGCGGGACTGGCGCGATGCGTATAGACTCATGGAAACGGGTTTCGTATCTCAAAACGGCAGGCGTTCGTAGCTTTTCGCCGCAGCCACCCCGCTCCTCCCTGACCCCCCAACCCACCGTGAACCGTTCGGAAAAACGCGTCAACGTCCGCCTGCTGATCGGAATACTGGCCGTTGGCGTCGCCACTGCCGTCTCGATCGGAATCGTCCATAGGGTGCAGGTTTCCCGAAATGCGGGTGGCTTGGCAAAGCTTGCGCGGGCGAAGCTGGAAGCCGGCAAGAACGACGAGGCGATGGGACTTTTTGCGCGGTATCTGGCCTACCAGCCAAACGACGCGGCGGCGCAGGCGGAGCTCGCCCGACTCGTCATCGAAATGGCCGAGCTCCCAAACGCGACGAAGGAACAACGCGGCTATGCCTACAACGTCGTTGAGGCTGCCGTTCGCAAGAATCCCGACAACCGCCCTCTCCGCAAGCAGCTCGCAGAATGGATGCTGCGATACCGCCGGTTTGGCGACGCCAGTACCGAACTCGCGATTCTCCGCGAGCAGACGGCGGCAGCACCGCCCGATGACAGCGACGCAGACTCTGTCGACCCCGACAGCATCGAATTGCTGCAGGCGCGAGCACTCGCCGGGAACGGCGACTACCCGAAGGCGGCCGCCACGGCCGCTGCCATCCTCGGATTCAGTCTCGACACGAAGTCGTTCGGACCGTCGCCGGAGCGACAGGCATCAGCCGCCGTCGTGCTCGATGCATCGATTGTGCTGGCAACGATCCTCAATGACAAGCTCAAGGACCCGGCAGCCGCAGCCACCGTACTCAAGCATCTTGTGGTCACCAACCCGAAAGACGCCCAGGCCTGGCTCGCGCTGGCACGATGGCATCAGTCGGGTGGACAACTAGCCGACTCCGCCGCGGCCATCCGAAAGGCTTCTGAACTTGCTCCGGATGATCCCGACGTGCTCTTCGCCGATCTTGAACTCTCCATTGCCGAACAGCGCTACACTGCTGCGGAACAGCTTGCTACCAAGGCCCGGCAGTTGTTTCCCAGTGATGAACGAGGGTTTCGCGGCATCGCTGCCGTCGCCCTGCGACAACAAGACACCGACCGGGCCATTGCTGCACTCCGCGAGGGACTGGCGGAGACGCCGGGGCAACCATCCCTCCTCTTGATGCTGGCCGATGTGCTGCTGCAAGCCAACCGGCTTGAGGAGGCAGGGGAGACTATCAACACGTTCGTTGAACGACAGGGGGCGACAAGCCCGGCGGTTGGCCTCCTGGAAGCGAGGCTGTTGATCGCGCAGAGGCGATGGTTGCAAGCCAAACAAAAGCTCGACAGCGTTCGCCCGCTCGTCGCGGAATCTGAACAACTGACAAGACAGGTCGACCTCAGCCTCGGGCAGTGCCATGAAATGCTGGGACAGTTCGATGAACAACTCGCGGCCAACCAGCGGGTGCTCAGCGAGGATCAAGGATCTCTGGCCGCGAGGGTCGGGGTCGCCAACGCACTGGCGGCATCAGGAAAGCCCGACGCCGCGCTCAAGGAACTCGAAGAGGTTGCTGCCTCGTTCACCGGGGATCAACTCCCGAAAGTGCCGCAGGTCTGGAACCCGCTTCTGCAGCTGCGCATCGCCGCGGAAATGAAGCGTCCTCCGGCCGAGCGAGACTGGACCAACGTTGATCAACTCATCGCGGTCCTCGAGCAGTCTCCGTCGATCGCCGACTCACAACTGGCACTGCTCCGCGCAGACCTGCAGGTCCGAAAAGGCGAGTCGCAGGCGGCCTCCGACATCCTGCAGAAGCAGGTGGAATCCGATCCCTCGAATCCTCAACTGCTGGCGGCACTGACGTTTTTGACGCTGCGAACGCAGGGCCAGGCCGCGGCGAACGCGTGGTTGGACAGAGCCCCTGCCGCCATTGCGGACGATCCATTGATCCTCCTCGTGCGAGCCCAAATAGCGTCGCGAGCACCTCCGGAAGAAGCCGCCATAGCACTCCAAAAACTCGAGGAGAAAGCGGGCTCGCTTCCCGCAGAGCAGTCGGTGCGACTCCTGTCGGCGGTCGCCTCCATCTATCGCGGCATGGGGGAATCTGCAGAGGCCGAGAGAGCGTGGCAGGCGGCCCTCAAGAGACGTCCCGACGACTTGGGTGTCCGTGCTGCGTTGTTTGAGATGGCATGCGAAGAGGGGAATGTCGAGAAGGCGCAGACGGCAGCCGGCGAGATAAGCCGGTTGGCTGGCCCTACCAGCCCACAAGGACGGGTGGCCGCCGCTGCCGTCCTGGTGCTGAACGTGCGGGTTCAGCAGGCGAAGAAAGCCTCAGCGACCGAACCGCGGCAGAATGGTTCTGAGGGAACAACGCTGTCGGACGCGGATAATGAGCAACTTGTTGCCGCGAAAAATCTGCTGATCGAAGCGGAAAACGACCGGCCTGGCTGGGCCCAGATCCAACAACTCTTCGCCGAGGTCGCCGGTCTGCAAGGGGATGTGCCGACGGCGATCGAACGGCTGCAACAGGCGATGCGGCTGGGCCCGGCGAATCCGTCAGTGATCCGGCAGCTCGTCTCGCTCCTCTACCTTTCCAATCGCCTCGAAGAAGCGCAGCAGGCCCTCGACCTCGTTGGACCTGATGGACTTGGCGGGATGGAGCGAGTCTCCGCCGAACTCGACATGAGGTCAGGCCAGTTCGACGATGCGGTGGCACTCGCAGAGCGCAGTCTGGCAGCCAAGAAGCAACACAGTGCCGGCGACCTGCTCTGGTTTGGGCAATTGCTGGCCCGTGCCGGCAAGACCGATCGGGCGGCGGAGGTGCTGGAGCAAGCGGTGGAGGCAGATCCCAGCCAGCCATCGGTTTGGATGGCATTGCTCTCGAGCCAACTCGCGGCCGGCCAGAAACGTTCCGCCGAACAGACACTCGCCAAGGGCGGCGAGGCTATCGCCCCGCCCCAAGGGCAGATGTTCCTGGCACAGGGATATGAACTCATGGGGCGCATTGAAGATGCGGAGCAGAGTTTCCGCGCGGCCGTGGCCGCCGCCCCGGACAGCCCCGCCGCCACACGCAGTCTGGCAGGGTTTCTGGTCCGGCGCGGCCGTCTGGCGGCCGCCTGCGAGACACTCGAATCGATCATCGCTGCCACCGGAAGCGATCCTGCCCGCAAGCAGACGCGGCAGTGGGCCAGACGGACGCTCGCAGAAATCAGGGCGCAGTCAGGGAACTACCGCGATGCCGAACTCGCGGTGGCCATTCTCAACGAAAACACCGACGACAAGGGCCGTCTGGCAGTCGAGGACCTCGCCATACAGGAGGCGATCCTTGCCGCCCGACCGGAGCCCGATAGTTGGCGACGGGCGCTCGGCATCCTCGACACGATCGCGTCGCTGCAGCCGCTTTCCACCACGCAGCGGACGCAGAAGGCGCAGTTGCTCGAAAAACTGGGACGCTGGAACGAATCCCGTGACGAACTCCTCTCGATTGCCTCGGCTCCAAACACGCCTCCGGCATTTCAGGCGTTGCTCATCGAGAGTCTCCTTCGTCACAAGGATTTGGGGGCGGCGCGAATCTGGCTGAGCACGCTTGCCGGTCGCCTTCCCGATGCCCCGGTGGTTTCAATGCTGCAGGCCAAACTGTCCCTGGCCGACAACGACCGCGCGGCCGCCGTGGCAGCCACCCGCAAGCTCATGCCGGACGACAACCCGAGGCCCGAGTTTTTCATGCCGCTGTCTGCGCTGCTGGAAGAACTCGGGTTCAGCGCGGCAGCTGACAAGGTCTTTTCTCAATTCGCAGCCGCATCCAGCGACGGCGTCATCGCCCGAGCTGGGTTCCTCGGACGCGAGCAGAGAACCGATGAGGCGCTCGATCTTCTCGACGCCTCGTGGGACAAAATCCCGCTCGAAAATCTACTCCGCACGGCCGTGTCGGTGCTGGGAGCGCAGAGCGGCACCGCCACGGCCTCCCAGAAAGAGCGGGTCGAGGGCTGGTTTGAGAAAGCCCGCCGTTTGGATCCTGCATCGCCAAGTCTGGCAATGGTCCATGCCGACTTTATCGGCCTCACATCCAACCACGAGGATGCGATCGCGATCTACCGCGAACTTCTCGCCCGCACCGATCTCTCCTCGAAGCAGACCGCAGTGGTTGCCAATAATCTCGCGTTTCATCTTGCAGAGCCGAAAACGGCTGCAGAGGCCGAGAAACTGGTCGCCACGGCCATTGCCGAACTGGGCCCCCACCCCGACGTCCTCGACACGCGCGGGATCGTGCTGCTGGCTGCAGGAAAAAGCGCGGAATCGATTGCCGATCTCAGGGAAGCCGTCCTCGTGCCATCGGCTACGAAATACCTCCATCTCGCCTCGGCACTGGCCTCAGAGCAGCAAGTCGAAGCCGCCCGCGAGGCATTCGCGGAGGCGAAGAAACTCGGCTTCACAACGGAGCGATTGTCGCCCGGCGATCGCCAGCGACTGAAAGCCCTGGAAGCCATCCTCGGCAAGTGACGTTCGATCGCGTCTCTGATAAGGGTAGCGACGCCTTGGCGAACCAGAGGACGTAGGCGAGGGGGTCAGTGGGAGCTCGAGGAGCGTTGGGCCGCTGCGGCCCCAGCGACGAGACTTTTGCCGCCCCCGAAGCTGGCGCTCCAACAACCGCGGATAGGTTCTAGCGTCCGCCGCCCTGCAGCATCCGTGAACGTGCCAGGGCATCTTCGGCTTCCGTGATGCGACCGCCTCGCATGCAGGCCACGCTCAACGCCGTGTAACTGAAGGGATCGTTCGGCTCCAGTTCACAGGCCCGGCGGGCGTGGCCGATGGCCTCCTCGTGCCGCTCCAACCGTGTGCACCAGGCCGCGAGCGCTGAATGAGCCAGCGTGAAATCGGGCTGCTCCGCGACCAGCGTTTCCAACGCAGACACGGCCTCCGCTATTTTCCCCTCGTTTTTCAGGGTTTCGGCGGCTGCATAGCGATCTTCGCGGGTCATCATGGCGGGTATCTCCTCTTCAGGGCATCACCGGACGACGCAGTGTAGCGAGTTTCCGCAGTCTAGCGAGCCAGAAAAGACCGGGGGGATTCTGCCGACGGTGCAAAATTGACATTGAATCGCTCCTCTCTAGAAGCCGATAAACCGCTGCGGGCGGCGATGATCGCTGACCCGACCGCGGTAACGGCGGCCCCCTTTCGGCGTGGAACACACCGTGAGCATTCATCCGTTGGCCAACGTCAGTCCCGAGGCCCGATTGGGTATCGGCGTGAGCATTGGGGCGTTTGCCAGCGTGGAGGCCGACGTCGAACTCGGCGACCACTGTATCGTGGCATCGGGAGCGGTCGTGAAGTCCGGCGTGAAAGCCGGCAGTCACAACGAATTCTGCGAGCACTCCGTCATCGGTGGTGCCCCCCAGCATGCTGGACGTCCTCAGCACATCGGCCGGGTCGTGATTGGCGATAACAACGTCTTCCGCGAGTATGTCACGATCCATCGGGCCCTCAAGCCGGAGGCCGCCACGACGGTGGGCACCGGAAATTACGTGATGGCGAGCGCCCACTTCGGCCACGACAGCGTGGTCGGAAACCAAGCGATTTTCGCAAACGGTGCGCTCCTCGGTGGACACGTATCCGTGTCGGATCGCGCCTTCGTCTCGGGAGCGGTCGCCGTACACCAATTCTGTCGCGTGGGTCGTCTGGCCATGGTGGGCGGGCACGCCCGCGTTGTTCAGGACGTGCCCCCGTTCATGCTGCTCGACGGACAGAGCGGCAGCATCGTCGGTCTCAACATCGTCGGCCTGCGACGGAGCGGGCATACCGCTGAAGAAATCGCCTCACTCAAGTCAGCCTACCGTCTCGTCTATCGCCGCGGCCTGCCATGGAAGGAAGTCCTGGAGGCCCTCCGTGTCGAGTTCCAGTCCGGACCGGTGACCCAACTCCTCGAGTTTCTTTCCGCCGGCACCAGGGGATTTGTGCAGGAGCGTAGGGCTCCACCGTCCACAACGCTGCGACTGCGGGTGCCCGACGAGGACGCCGCCGCACCGATCCGGATCAAGGCAGGCTGAACACGGCCGCTTGATCGAGGTCCGCCGGTGAGCCCAGCCAAAACGCTGGCCCATCCTGCCGTGCCGTTTCCACCCGATCCGCGCCCGGATATCCCGAGTCCGATCGCAGCGGATATTCCGGTCCTGACGCGGAGCGGAGATTTTCCGATGCCGGAACATCGCCCGGGCACGAAAGATGGGCAAAGATTGCAGGGGGCGGCCGGCACGACGCCGGACCGTCGCCCCCCTCGAGACGTGTGACGCCGCCATGCAGTCTGTTTCGCCAATGTCGATGAGGAACGCTGAAACGGCGTCGCTCACTCCGGCCGATGCTCCGTCCAGCGGCCCGCTGCTTCCCGATTCAGGACCGGTATCGCCCGTCGGTGCGGTCAGGCGTTCGATCGCCCGTCGGCTCCTGTTCTGGTTCCTTGTGATCGCCATCATTCCCTGTGCGCTGCTCACGGCGATCACTGCCCGCATCGCCTCCAGCACGCTGGAACAATCGGTTCGCGACAAGCTCGTCAGAACCGCCGCTTCCAAGGCAAACGAATTGGAGACCTTTGCGCTCGAACGCATCCGCGATGGCAGGGCACTCTCGCGCGACCCCAGCCTGATTCGCGCCGCCCGCGATCTGGGTTTGATCGCCGCCCGCGAGACGGGATCGGGTGACGTTCCAGGCGGAGGAGCCGCCGGCCTGCGTACGGCCATCAACGAATCCACCTCGGGATTCGCGGCATTTCTCGGCCATGCCGCGGAAGCGTTCGGCTACTCGCATCTGCTCGTGATCGACAGCACCGGCCGTGTCGTCTTCGCGTTGGATGACGCCATCCCGCTTGGCTCCTCCGTACTCGCCGCCGGACCAGCGTCATCACCACTCGCCAGCGGCTTCGAACGCTCCCGCACCACGCTCCAGACCGAATTCGGTGGCTTTCAGGCCCACGGCACGGCGGGGCAACGAGTGGCCTTCGTGACCAGCCCGATCATCGATGAAGGGGCCGTCGTTGGCGTGCTGGCACTGGGGTTGGGCCCTCAGCGTGTCTGGCAGATTCTCTCCGACCTCAGCGGGTTGGGCACCACGGGTGAGATCGTCACGGGCGAGCGCCAGGGCGATAACGTGCTGGTCACCGCGCCGCTACGGCACGAGGGCGACGCGGCATTCCGGAGAGTCATTCCCATCGGCTCAACACGCGGAACGGCAACCCAACGCGCCGCCAGCGGAGAGACTGGCTACGGTCCTGTGATCGACTACCGCGGCCAAAAGGTCGTGGCGGCCTGGCAGTTTCTCCCCAGCTACCACTGGGGCTTGTGCGTCAAGCAGGACGTCAGCGAAGCCTATGCCCTTCTCTGGTTGCAACGGGCCGCGATCATCGGCCTGGCACTGGCGACCATCCTCGGTGTCACGCTGGCGGCCCTCGCCCTGGCGAAAAGTTTTTCCAATCCTATTCGCGCGGCCGTGGATGTCGCCCGGAGAGTGGCCGGGGGTGACCTGCGGGCCACCGTCGCGCCTGCCGAAGGCAGCATGATCGGGGACGCCGAGACCGGCGCCCTGCTCACCGCCATCCAGACGATGACAGACAACCTCCGGGGACTCATCGGGCGAATTCAGAAATCCTCCGTGGCTCTGATCTCCACCGCCACCGCGATCCAGGCCACTTCCAATGAGCAGCAGCAGGTGATCGCCGACTACGGTGCCTCGACGAGCCAGGCGGTCGCGGCCGTCAAACAGATTTCAGTCACAAGCCAGGAACTGCTTCGGACAATGACCGAGGTCAACGAGATGGCCGCCGGTACGGGAATGATGGCAACCGATGGCCGCAAGAATTTGGCCGGCATGGATACCACGATGCGGCAACTGGCTGACAGCACGCTGTCGTTCAGTTCCAAACTGGCACTGATCAGCGAGCGGGCATCCACCATCAACCTGGCGGTCACCACCATCACGAAGGTAGCCGACCAGACGAACCTGCTCTCCATCAACGCCGCTATCGAAGCTGAGAAGGCGGGCGAGTATGGTGCCGGGTTCCTGGTGGTGGCCCGCGAGATTCGCCGACTGGCAGACCAGACGGCGGTGGCCTCACTCGACATCGAGCAGATGGTCCGGGAGATGCAGCGCAGCGTCTCGGCGGGGGTGATGGAGATGGACAAGTTCGCCGGCCAGGTACGTTCGAGTGTCAGTGAAATCGGTGATGTCTCCGCAAAACTCGGGGAGATCATCTCGGCTGTGCACGGCATCAACGACCGGTTCGGTCAGGTCACCGAGGGCATGCGGTCCCAGTCGCAAGGGGCGGCGCAGATTCGCGAGGCCATGATTCGTCTCGCCGAAGGAGCGTCCCGCACCGCGTCGTCACTCGACGACTTCAATAAGGCGACCACTCACCTGCGCGGAGCGGTCGGCGACCTCAAGGAGGAGGTGTCGCGGTTCACGATCTGAGGCTACGGTCCTGCCGTGGTTTCCGCCCGTTGCCCGCGGCACCCGCCCATGCAACTGCTCTCCTTCACCGTCAAGGACGAAGAGTATGCGATCGAGTCACGCCGGGTGATCGAGGTGCTGCCGCTGGTGAATCCGCGGCCAATCCCCCACATGCCGGCGTTCGTGCGTGGTATCTTCATTCATCGCGGCCAGTTGGTTCCCCTGGTCGACCTGGGATGGCTGTTGGCCAACCACCCCCTGCGGGAACGGCTGAGCACGCGGGTGATCGTGGTGGAATTCTCATCGGCTGGCGATCCGGTCCAGCAGCAGACCATCCGGCTGGGAGTGATGGCAGAGACGGTGCTGTCGCTCTGCTCCACATCCGATGCCGAGGCGACCTTGCCCGCGATGCATCCGGCAGCAGCCCCCTATCTGGGCAGGGTGCTGCGGT
>Ga0209085_1001815_pt1 | contig 12693 bp, 15 predicted proteins | sample C_131016_EF_Meta_FD_187310 | JGI IMG/M metagenome (GOLD analysis project Ga0209085, IMG submission 187310) | Freshwater microbial communities from Lake Croche, Canada to study carbon cycling - C_131016_EF_MetaG (SPAdes) (version 2) | ecosystem: Environmental > Aquatic > Freshwater > Lake...
AAAAATACAGAGCTCGTAAGAAAAACAAACAACAAATCAACACCACCGTGAATACTAGTGATTACAATTCAGAATTTGTTGTTTCTGGAGACGACAAAAATATTCAAGTGGTGATTGAAGAATTACCCGTTGTCGTGGAGGAAGCGCCTGTTGTGGTCGCAGAGGAAACACCAGTCGTGGTCGTGGAGGAAACCCCTGTTGTAGTCGTGGAGGAAACACCTGTCGTGGTTGTAGAGGAAGCGCCTGTTGTAGTTATAGACGAAAACACAAATAATGCCTAACCTCTTTAAGTTGTTTTTACATATATTTAAAAATTGATTTAAATATATTTTAATATAATAATCAGTAAGATTTATTTGAACATGGAAAAGCGTATTAACAAAAAGTTTGAAAATTATATTACCACATTAAAGGAAAATATTCGTGAAAAGTCGATTGAACTTGGCATGAATGATGAAAAAATGAATGATTTGATTCAATATATTTACAATTATGAGCGTATGACTTTGAACAAGGATGATTTTATGAAACGAAAACGGGTCAAAAATGTAGTGCCTTATTTTGAAAGATGTTGTGCCAAAAGGGCAAATGGGGAACAATGTACCCGACGCAAAAAGGAGGAATGTGAATATTGTGGAACGCACATGAAAGGCACTCCACACGGATTAGTAGAGGACGAAGAAAACAAACAGACCATGCAGAAAATAGAATTATGGGCACAGGAAATTATGGGTATTGTTTATTATTTAGACAAATTTGGCAATGTATACCAAGCCGAAGATATCGTGAATAACAAGGTAAACCCAAAGGTTATTTGTAAATACGCCAAAACAAAAATGGAAAACGGGGAAGACGTCTTTACTATATTATGGAATACCAGTGATATGTAAATTCGGTCATTTCCTGAAATATTTATTCGTCTATAAAATATAAAATAATATGGATGAAATCAGTAAAAAAATACTAAACGATATTGGTATTTTTTTCGATGAAAATAGCGAAATACTTATTGAGCGGGACGTGTTACTAAGTCAAGAAAAGTATGAAAGCGTTGAAAAATATGTGAAAGAACTGAAATACCATTTGAGCTCCTCTTGTTTGACCAGTCTACAAAAAAATGCGACGGATAACCAGAGGTGGCCTTTATTGAATCTAGTGAGACAAATCTTGAATGTATATGGATATATTATGAAACCCATACGAAAATGCGATGGATATACCCCGGATGGAATAAAAAAATTTAAACGATTTTTCTTAATATGTAAAAAAAATTAATGTTTTGACCTTTTTGTTTTATGTTTACCGTTTCTTTTGTGTTTTTTACTTTTTTTTACTATACCCTTACCTATACCATCATCTTCATAATATTCTTCTGGATCAAATTCAGGATTTTGTCCAAATATAATATCTAATTCTTCTTGTTTTTTTTCTTCTTCTTTTTCTCTCCTTTTTTCTTTATTTTTTTTAACTACTCTATCTATACGTTCAACTTCTTTACGTGCCTCACCTTCTATTCTTCTATTTTCTTTTTTTCTATAATTCCAGTATTCTTTTGTACTCAATCCAAAAATAATTAGAAAAACTACTCCACCAATAACACTTGGTATTAAAATTTTATTATCCACCATTTATATATTATAAATAAAATAAACTTAAACAAAAAAGTATAATTAATTTATGTTAATGTCTTGTTTACTATTTTCATTGTTGCTTATTTCTAAAAATTCATTTCAAATGCGCGCATTTTCAGCAAAGCGAAGTAGTACTTCTTTGAAATCATTGTCTAATTATTATAAACCTAAATCATACAATCAAAAAAAATATTGCGAATATTTGAATGATTCAAAAATTAAATTATTATTTGCCATTGGTCCTGCCGGAACAGGTAAAACGATGTTGGCATGTAATACTGCGATAAAAGAATTACAATCTGGAAATATAAATAAAGTCATATTGACACGACCCGTAGTTCCGGTAGAGGAAGATATTGGCTTCTTGCCAGGAAATATAAATAAAAAAATGGATCCTTGGACACGACCTATATTTGATATTTTTCTGGAATTTTATTCTCAAAAAGATATTGATGCGATGATACACGCGAATATCATTGAAATCGCGCCACTGGGATACATGAGAGGACGCACTTTTAAAAATGCTTTTATTATTGCCGATGAAATGCAAAATAGTTCGCCGAATCAAATGTTAATGTTGACTACTCGAATTGGCGATGGTAGTAAAATGGTAATTACGGGTGATTTGAAACAATCCGACAAGGGTCTTAACAGTGGTTTATACGATTTTATTCGTAAATTTAATTTATACGAACAAATAGAAATGAATCGTAATACAACCATGATAAGAAATAGCGGAATTAAAATTATCGAAATGGATAATACGGATATTCAAAGAAGTCCTATTATTGAAAAAATTTTGGATATTTATGATGTGAAACCCGTGCCTCCTCCAATTGTTCAAATACAATCTCCAAAACAAGTTCAAATATTGAACAATACAAGACCAGCATATTCTAGGGGAAACCAGCGATATGATAACGATGCCGCTATGTGTCCCAGAGAATCGTGGTTGAAAGATTAAATAAAATATAAAAAAGTGCTACTGTGAGCACCTTTTTATATATTTTTGTAAATTTTTATTTTTTATATTTTTATACTCTTTTTCTAGTTCCTCCAGTTCCAGTACCAACAAATGAAAACACACAAAACAATCCTAGAAAGAGTACAAATGGATTGATAGTCACCGAATTCTTTTTATCGCAGTCGTTATTGTACGCACGAGGTATTTTTTTAGTATTGGGATTAATCGTATTTCCTTTCAAATGTTTCGTAACTAAACCTTCGTACAATTTGCTGTACATTTTTCGGTAACGATTGATCATTGCTCCATTGACTGGGTATTTTTTACATTGTTGTTTGTGATATAAATAAACATCTCCCATGGTGACATTTTCAAGAGTAACATTTTCACGATACGTAGGATAATTGTGTAACGTATAGATTTCTTCCATGTAAAAGTCACTCACATTTTGTACCAAATAATCATGATATTTTTCCAAAGTGTATCCAAGGACAACATAGTATTTGGATTCTTCGAAAACCAATAATTCTTGTATGTAAGGACATAATTTTTCTTGAAATTCAGTAGGAACCGCTTTGTTGTACCAAATGCGGTCATTGATACCAATGGTTGGTTTTGCCATTAAATGATCATTATAAGTTTTTTGATCAAACATTCGGTTTTGAATTCCTCGGTGACTATGGTGACTTTCTGGAGTATTCGCAAAAACACCAGAAATCAAATATAAGAATATGGCGGATAAAATAGTAAAGTTCATTTTTTGACTTGTTTTTGGTTTTATAAAATATGTAGATGAGAGAAAAAGTAAATCAATTTTTATATTTTGCGCTAAATTTTTCAAAAATTATTATACTATATTGTAATGAGTAAAAAGTACGAGCGCACATGGGGGTGGTTTTATAATTTAGATGAAGATGACCATAGTAGTTATAAAATTAAAAAGATATGTATTTATCCAGGAAAAAGAGTTGCTTTACAAAGTCATAATGAGAGAACTGAACATTGGGTTTTTGTAAAAGGTGAATCCAAAGTATATTTGAATAATAATTTACACATGTTACATGAAAATGATTATATCTATATTCCCAGAAATTCACAACATAGTATAGAAAATATTGGTACAGAAAATCTAGAATTAGTACAAACATTGTATGGAAAATATTTAGGTGAAGATGATATTCTTCGTTATGATGATGATTTCTATTGTAAATGAAAAAAGGACGCTTTTTGTGCGCTCTTTTTTCATTTTTTATTTGTTTTTATTTTATGTTTTGTCTTTTACTCATCTTCATCATCTGATTCTTCGTCTTCAGATTCTTCGTTGTTGTCTTCCTCAACATAGGAATCTTCATCCAATTCATTTAATATGATTTCTTGTTTGTTTTCATCCCAAACACCAATCGCGTCATTGGTATCAACATCATATAATACATTGTTGCTGGATTTTAAGTAATCTTTGTTATTGATTTTGACCCGTTTTACTTTGACAACTTCTTCTTCCTCTTCCTCTTCTTCATCATCAGAATCATCTTCTTCTTCGGATTCATCATCAGATTCTTTTTTTGCCTCACATTTTGCCATTTTTGCGTTGATGACAGATTGAATTATTTTATTCACATCTTCATCAACCTCATTGTCACCAGACGAATCAATTTCAAGTTCTTCAATTGGCGTATGTTTAATAACAACGAGTTCTTTTTCTTCGGGGTTTAATTCATCTACATCATCGTCATCATCTTCCTCGTCACTTGACTCATCATCACTTGATTCAACTTGTGTAACTGTTTTGACTGGAGGTGATGGTGCGACAACAACTGGATTGACTTCTTTTTTCGCTGTTGTCTTTTCAGATGCTTTCTTTTCTTTTTCCAGTTTTTTAGCTTCCTTTTCAGAAGCTTTCTTTTCCTTTTCTAGTTTTTTAGCTTCCTTTTCAGCAGCTTTCTTTTCCTTTTCAGCAGCCTTTTCAGAAGCTTTCTTTTCTTTTTCCAGTTTTTTGGCTTCCTTTTCAGCAGTTTTATTTACTTTTTCAGGTGCCTTTTCAAACTTTTTATATAATGATGGGTCTTTTTCAAGCGGTGGTTCACCTGCGTCTTCTAAAATCTTGTCAAACAAATCTTTCGCATGTTCGACCTCTATTTCTTTCTTTGGACGACCCTTTTTACTAGCAGTCTTTACATATTCGATCGCATCGTCTGCGTCAAATTTATAACGATCACTTAACATTTTGATTAATTTTACATTGTTTGCGGTTGTCATTCTTGAGCTTTTGTTTTTGTTGTGGTTGTGTAATAAAATAAAATTAGTTATTTATAAAATCAATTTTTTTTAAACTTGGGAAAAAAATGATTTTTTATTGTAATTTTGACGCGTGAAAAAAGGTATTCCCTCCAAGTGGTGGGTCACTCTTTCCTTTGGTTAATTACAGTTATAAGTTTGTTTTTTTTGTTTTTTATTTTTTTAAACGACTAATTCTTCGACACCTTTGATGTTCCAGTATTGCGGATCATCGTAATAGATGTCGTCATAGTAGATAGGGAATTTCAAATGGAGCATGGTTTTCTTGCCATCATTTACCCAACTGGAGATTGGTTTGACATTAGAAATATCAAGTTTTTGAAGTTCTTGATGTATAACAGCAAAATTAATTAGATATCGACAGTGTTTCATATAAGTCTTTTCAGTAAACATTCCAATGGATTTATATTCTTCAACATCCTCTAAAGAATCCGAGATGATTCCATTGATTCGTTTAGATGGACATTCCTTGTATAAGAATACAAGAATGCCGCCAAGAATACCCATAACTTCCGCATCATGAGTTACCCATTTTTCGTCATCAAGCATCTTAAATGCCAACAACACTTTTTGGGACGTCATTTTATCGTATTCGAGTAATTCAAGAATCTTTGTAAATGTTTTCATTAACAATTCGGTCTTTCCGGGAATATCGATCATGTTCTTCATGTAACATAATACCAATGGAGTAAGGGAGATTGATTTCTTGGTTTCGTCAATGGTTGCGTTCATATTTGTTTTGCTTGTTGCGTTTGTTTGATTTGTTTTTGGTAAAATGATACAAGGAGAGAAAAAGCATTTCAATTTTTTTATTCTTCATAGTAAGTTTCAATTTAATTTACTATAAAACGCATTAACCAAATCGTTTCTTTCATTAGAAGTTAATAACCCCAAAAATATATTTATTTGTGTTTTTACATTTTTTTTTTCTAAAATATTTATATATTTGTCTATTGATTCATTTGTTTGTAAATAAATATTTCTCTTGAAAATATTATAAAATTTATCAACATATCCGTACATGGTAGCGTTATAATCATTCGCATATGAAATAATATCATTTATTAACCAGTATTTATCTTGTTCATTTTCAGTTTGTATGTCAATAATCCAATATTTATAATATAATTCCAATAGTAAACTTCGCGTTTCTTTATAATTTACAATATCATTCAACAAGTTTTTATCTTGTAAATTATATGTATATGGAATAATTTGTAAAACAATATCTAATGGTAATCTATCTATAAAATTCTTCATAACATATTATTTATATAGTTTTTAAATAGATTCAGTGTTTAATGTAAAAAAGGTATTCCCGCCAAGTGGTGGGTCACTTTTTCCTTTGTTTAATAAATACATTAGACAAAATATGCTACCTATCCTAACCTATGGGCGTTGGGAGTTGTTATCTTCACCACAATAAAAACCATAATGGTTGCTATTATGGTTGCTATCGCAATAGATAGTGTCATATCTATTAGAATTACAATACCTCGAATTAAGAATTGTATTATATTTGTAGTTGGACGTATTACCGGATACCGTTGTCTTAATAACATTACTAGTTATTTTTTATAATTGATAGTGTTGAATATTGATGTAATATAATAATTGGAAAAAAATGTTTTCAATTTTTTTTGAAAGAGGACGAAAAGAAGCAAGACATGTAAAAAAAGGGTATCCAAGTGGACGCCCTTTTTTTAATTTTTTTATTTTTTATTTTTTTTTTATTTATTTATAAGTTATCAAATACCGCCAACATCTTGTCATCAGCTGATTCCTCAAGAGGTTTCTTGGACTTTTTCTCCTTCTTTACCTTCTTCTTTTCCTCAACAGGTGCTTCCTCTTGAGGCATGAGTAATGGTGGTAACAAGGTAGAGACTTCGACGGTTTCAGCGGTTTTCTTGGATTTTTTCTCCTTCTTGACCTTTTTCTCGGCAGCCTCATGTTGTTCAAATTTGGCGTTCATGTCAGCTTGGTATGCTTCGTCATTGACTGGTGCTTCAGTAGAGACGACTACGTTTTCACCAACTTCTTGAGCAGCTAATTTGGCTTCACGCTTAGCCTTGTTGGCAGCAATCATCTTTTGGAATGCTGCCTCTTGCTTTTCAGTGCGTGGCGCCTTAGGCTTACTGGCTTTTTCGGCTTTCTTGGCTTCACGCTCTTGCTTGGCGGCAAGCTTGGCTTCTTCCTTGGCTTGCTTAGCAGCTTCCTTGGCATCAGCTTTGGCTTGCTTTTCGGCTTCCTTGATGGCATCCTTTTCTTCCTTGGTCATGTTCTTGTAGGCTTGGATTTCGGCTTTGACATGTTCGGTTGCTTCCTTGATGTCGAATCCGTACTTGGCACTTAAGATGTTAACGATTTTAGAAATTGATGACATTGTTGCTTTGTTGTTTTGTTTGTTGTTTGCTTGTTGCTTTGTTTGGTTTGTTTGAGTAAAATGATTTCATTGGAAATAAAAGTTTTCAATTTTTTTTTGAATCCACTGAAAACAAGGGAGAGAAGATTTTTCTAATTTTTTTCGAAAAAATGAGTCGCAAAAAATGCTAAGTCCGTTAAGATGTTGTTTTATACAAGTCAACATCTAAATAACAATTCAACATGTAAATAGCAATCCCACAAGTAAATAAAAGAAACGCACAAGTAGATATCCATTTGTTGTATTATAAAACAACAAGTAGATATCCATATGTTGACTTGTTTATCATGCGCCCTTTTTGTCACTCATTTCCATAGATTGTCACTCATTTCTCGTTTCAGCATAATACAAGAATGAGATATATACTTGTTGTATTATAAAACAAAACGACATATAAATAAAGTGTCACGGGAATTATCCCAGTATTACCTTATAGCATAACTCAACAATCGCATAGGGTAAAAACATGGGCGATTTCCATAGATCCTCACTCATTTCTCGTTTGAGCGTTTCTCTCATTACATAGTAAATCAACAAGTCAATAAGGGGAAAACAATTCAACATTTGAATAAGATATAACAATTCAACAAGTCAATAACACCCAGCACTCCCATAAATGACCCATGTTTTCTCTCTTTGATATAATTCAACAAGTCAATAAATCAACTATATAATGATGTTGTAATGTATTTATTGACTTGTTTATTCCCCCTTATTGCTTTCAAAAAAGACAACCCATGAGAGAAAGCTAGGTGTTCCTGGGCGTATTCCAACCCGGGTCCAAAATGACCCCGCTCCAGCCATAATATAAAAATTGAAATCCTTTTTTGTAGATACAGCAACAGTAACAAACATAATAAAACAACGACAACAATGACAACGACAACAATGACAACACCAACCCCAATGACCGTAATCAAGAAAGATGACTTAATGTTAATCCCTGGTTGCGTACGTTTTCCTGATGGTTTCTATACATCCCGTGCGTTTATGCGGGGAGCTAGGGATGATGCCTTTCGAGAATTTATGTCATATGACAGACTTGTATGTAGATTCATTCGATATCATATGGTATTATTCGATATATGTGACGAAATTGTTACAAGATATGCCATTAAGTATCCCAAGTTCTATGCCAAAGCTGTTAGAAGGTATGAAAATGATGTTAAAAATGTGATCGAATACCCAGTGTATTCTATGGTGTATTATCACCTTTTAAAACAGCAAGTAGGACACACCAACCAACAGAGAATAAAGATCCACAACAAACATAAAAATTTAGTCTCGACGGGAACATCCAGTTTGCCAGCCAAGAAATTTATGTTAAGACAGAAGTTAGCTAACCCAGTAGCCAACCAAGCAGTAGTATAGATAAGTTATATTGTAATTAATAAAATGAAAAAGTGAGTTGCTCCATAGCGACAATATCTTTTTTCACTGTAGCGTGCCCGGTCAGGCGAACCCTACCCCCGCCACCTAGAGCATTCCAGGTAAGGAAAATCATCGGCGATACCCGTATTTCCTCACTCATTTCTCGTTTCGCGGTATATCCATGGTTCACCCATATAGCCGTAAATGGTACCCTCGTTTTTGAACAAATGCGTTTTCCCAAAACACAAATGGGTGAATTCAGGGGTATAAGTTAGGGTTGTCCCCTATTTCTCTCATTTACCCCTATTTTCAAAAGGTAAAAAGGGTATTAAAAAGGCATACTAAAATGATCACTCATATTTCGGTGTTTGAAAAAAATTGATAAATATGGTAAGCCCTTGTTTTATCTTGAAAATTCTAATTTTCAGACAAAAGTAATTGGAAAAAGTAAAAATGGACATTTTTGGTATGTCCAAAATTGAAAATCCTAGGGATTCATGTGAAAAACAGGGTTTTTTGGGTCGTTTTACAGCATAAAGCTGTCTTGGAATTTTCCCGGACAAACAAGCGAGAGCATAATTTTGTGAGCATAAATTTTATAGTTTCAAGTAAAAAGGATTTAGGCGTAAAATATATTCTATATTTAGAATATATATTGAATGAAAAAAACGCCAAAAAACGCCAAAAACGCCAAAAAAATCGAGTGTATAATTTGTCACTTTGATTGCTGTAAAGAGAGTGACTATATTCGACACATAAATACAGCAAAACATATAAATAGAACAAAATTGAACACTTTGAACGAAACGGCGACGCCAGAAAATTCCCATGTTATTTTTACGTGTAAAAAATGTAATAAAGAATACAAGGCACGCAATAGTTTATGGTATCATGAAAAAAAATGCGTCTCAAAACAAGAAAACATAACAATCACTGTAGAAGAGCACCTGCCAGAAAACAATCAATCCTCAACAGATTTGATACTTGAGCTATTGAAACAGAACCAGGAATTCAAGGAACTCATCATTGAACAGAACAAACAAATGCTTGAGATGAGTAAGGAACGAAGCATCATCACAACGAATAGTAATAATGTAACACAAAACAACAATTTTAATCTCCAAGTATTCTTGAATGAGACTTGTAAAGACGCTCTGAATTTGAGTGATTTCTTGGAATCTTTGATAGTAACCCTGACCGATTTTGAGAATTTCGCACCTCTAGGGTATTGCGGTGGGATCACTAACATATTAGTAAATGGATTAAACAAGTTAGATATAACGAAACGCCCGATTCACTGTAGTGATCTAAAAAGGGAGGTGATTCATGTAAAAAACAATGACATCTGGCATAAAGACCAGGATAAAGAGCAAATGATAAAAGCTATCAAGGCGATTGAACACAAGAATGTCAAGCAAATGAACCTTTGGGGAAAAGCCAACCCGGAATACAAAGACCCGACTAGTAAAAAGAGTGACCTATATACCAAAATGATTGATAATAGTTTGGGTGAAACCGACAAAGAAAAAGCCCAAAAGAATTATAATAAAATCATCCGATCCGTAGCCAAGGAAATCCTAGTGGATAAAGAATGAGAAAAAGGGTGCGCGCAACCCTAACTTTCTCTCTTTGATACAAATTTACAACTATAAAAGTCCTTTAAAATTTATTGAGGAATCACATCCTCAATGATGATCCGTTTATCCTCTTGTACTAAATCGATATACTTGTCCATGGTAATGAGGCGATTCTCATGATCAAACGAGTCCATGATATAGTGAAATACTTGGACATCCTTGGTCTGGCCAATGCGGTGGCACCTGGCGATTGCCTGGTCTTGAATCGCAGGGTTCCAATTAGGACTCACGAAATAGATCTCGCTGAAATTCTTTTGTAAATTCAACCCTTCTGATCCGGTTTTGATCTGGATAATAAGGACCTCAATGACGGTTTCATTCAATAATTTCATGCGTTTCCCGAGTGATAACCGCGAATCAAAGATGACGATTTTCTCAAACCCCGCCATCATGAGTCGTCTTTTGATCTCGTCGATTTCCTGGCGATAATGACAGAATATGATCTTGCCATTGCCGTTATCCCGGCGCTCGACCAGTCCAGCAATAAGCGCATCGATCTTGGACGAGTAATTGGTAGCCGTTGTCATGAAATGTTCCGGGTAGATCAGACTGTCGTTAATCAACGAGCTCACCTTGCTCGTCATCATCGACGGCAATATACAGGTCTGACGAGCATAATTCATCATCTTGAGCTTGGTCTTGGGATAGGCGACTGCCTGGTGAATGTCTTTGGCGAATTTCTTCTCCTCTGCGTTTTGCCATGCGACATTCTTGGTAATGCTTTCAATCGCAGGCATCTGTATTCCTACTTGTTGTTTGGTGCGACGCAATATGAATTCCCGGAGAATGACCTCGCGATTGTCCGATTGCGTATAAAACGACGCCGGTAATCCTAGCATATTACACATGTTGAAGAAATCTTTAATCTTGTTTTGTACCGGTGTGCCTGAAATCAACCACCTGGAGCGCGCTTTTAAATTCTTGGCGCTTAAAAATCGCGAATTCTTATTGCGCAAATGGTGAGCCTCGTCGAAAATCACCCGGTCCCATTCAACTGCGTGTAATAGGTTTTCCTTTTTAGAGCGTTTGGATCCCACCAGTATCCCGTAAGTAGTAAGCACTACTGGTGCGCGATTCAGGCGTTCCTTAGTGATCTTTCGCTTGGATGCCCCGTGGTAAATCAATGCGACATGACCAGTGGTGCGGTATATCTCCTGTGCCCACTGATCCACGAGTATGCTTGGTAGCACCACCAGCGTGCGACGGTATTCCAGGAAATTCACCACAATGAGACCAATGGTCATGATGGTTTTGCCGAGTCCCATTTCGTCCGCGATGAATCCGCCACGCACCCCATGGAGCGGCTCTTTACCCGTCTCACGGGAGGCGCACCATTCCAACCCGTCATACTGGTGTTGCTTGTAGTCAATCCCTTTGTATGCGAGGAATTGGTTATATTTGTCCTGAATGTTCATGTTTGATATTGTTTGATGTAGTTTGTTAAATACTTATAAGAGCCAAAATGTAGATCAATTTTTTTAAAACTTATACAAAAAATAAAAAAATTGATTTTAAAATACTAATGAAAAAGATAAGTAATCAAAAAACAAAACACATCAAAACTCAAACCAAAGCTAAAAATGTCGTCAACCAAAAAATCATGTAAAGTATGTATTGATGCGGGAAAATCCGAAGAGATATACACCTCGCACAAGACCAAAAACGGTCGCGGTAAAGTCGTTTGTCCCACCTTGTTAAGCAACACCTGTCACTGTTGTAAACAAAAAGGGCATACCGTAAAGTATTGCCCCGAGTCCAAACCAGCGACTCGTCCTGAACCATCCATACCACCTGAACCCGCTCCTGAACCAAAAAAAACCGACATCAAGGTCACTCCTATTTCTACCATGGTGATCCATAAAAAAACGCCAGACAAACAATCCTATGCCACCGTCCTTATGACCATTCCAGCACGACCCGTTGTTTTCAAACCTGTTCAAGCCGTACAGGTAACTCCCGTCATTGCCACCGTCGAGGCGTTCAATGCCTACATCAAGCAAAACACCGACCCCAAGCCAAAGCGCAAACATTGTTGGGCGTCCGACACCTCCTCCGAATCCGAGGATGAACCCGTCCAACAAGACCCCGCAAAAACCAACGCTTTAAAAAAGGTACTCCATCTAGACACCCAAGTCGTCGTCGCTTAATTAAACATAAAATAAAAATAAAAACAAAACAAAAAAGGGCTCCTATAAAGGGGTCCTTTTTTGTCACTCATAACCGTTTTTTGTCACTCATTTCTCGTTTCGCCTGAATGCCCTATAGGAAGACTGTTTTTTTACGAGGGTCTTCGAATAGAGAGAAATGTTGGGGTACGGGTGCATTACGGGCGAGTTACCTGGGTTGACTGGGGTTAGGGTTGCCGAGTGCGAG
>Ga0209085_1001817_pt1 | contig 12687 bp, 10 predicted proteins | sample C_131016_EF_Meta_FD_187310 | JGI IMG/M metagenome (GOLD analysis project Ga0209085, IMG submission 187310) | Freshwater microbial communities from Lake Croche, Canada to study carbon cycling - C_131016_EF_MetaG (SPAdes) (version 2) | ecosystem: Environmental > Aquatic > Freshwater > Lake...
AACCAAGGTCGCCCACGACGGGAGACTCATAGCAGGGTATTGTGTCACAGCGACAAGACGGGTGCATTGTGGCCATGAGGTAAGTTGTTTTTATTAGAGGGTCACCTCTAATATGGTGCATTGCAACAATAAAGCCTTGTAATTGAGCGGCACGCCCCTATACTTAATTCATGTTGCAACGCATCATTAAAAAACGTTGCGCTGCCAAGTTTTCGTTTCAATTTTGTTTTCATCACCTCAAGGAGTTCATCATGTTAACCGTCGAACAAATCACCTCAGCTCAAAAAAATAACTTGAATGTTTTTTTCGGTCTTACAGAAACCGCATTTTCTGGCGTAGAAAAATTGGTAGAGCTCAATTTGGCTGCCGCCAAAGCCGCTTTCAATGAAAACGTTCAACACGTTCAAGCCATGATGTCTATCAAAGATCCAGCAGAAATCGTTGCTTTGCAATCCGCCTTTTACCAGCCTATCGCTGAAAAGAGTGTTGCCTATAGCCGTCATGCATATGAGATTGCAACCAGCACCACTTCTGAGTTGTCAAAGTCTATCGAAAGCCAAGCTCAAGAAGCTCAACACGCCATGATGTCCATGATTGATGGTGCCACTAAAAATGCACCCCAAGGTTCAGAAGCAGCAGTTGCCATGTTCAAGAACGCAATGGCGGCTAGCCAAAATGCAATTGAAACAGCTCAAAAAGCCATCAAACAAGTGACTGAAACTGCAGAAGCCAACATTCAAGCTGCTGTCAGCTCAGCCACAACGGCCACAAAAACAACTAAAAAACGCGCAACGGTTTAAGTTGAATTGACCCTCTTGAAACAGACTGCCTCTTGCAGTCTGTTTTTTTTAGGGTAGTTGTTTTTGCAATAGGATTTTAAGCTGAGGCAGGGCTTGTGTCATGGCTGCACGACCCGCGTCAATCGAACGCTTTCTTTCGCTGAACGCTGCCGAGCCAATGCCACTCAATGCAGGTTTGATCACAAGGTCGGCTTCTTTCAACTCAAAATCACTGATACTTTTGCCCATGATGCTAAAGGTCTGCAACAAGATCTGCAGCATGCCATCGGCTTTGTTGGCTTCCAAGGGCGTAGAGATATCAACAGCCACCACGATGTCTGCGCCCATTTGTTTAGCAAACCTCACGGGCACTGGGGCCACCAAGCCTCCATCGACATACTCTTTGCCGCCAATTTGTACCGGCTGAAACACCGCGGGAACTGCGCTTGAGGCCCGAACAGCTGTGGCAGCATCCCCCCGTTGAAACAAAATCGACTCACCCGAATGCAAGTCAGTCGCAACAACACCCAACGGGATTTTCATTTCCTCAATTTTTTTGATCTCTAAATTCTGCGTCATGTATTTGGCCAACGCATCTCCTCTCATCATCCCTCTTGAGATCAAGGGAACTGTCCAATCCGTTAGAGTCGACTCGTCCATGCTTTCTGACAATTTAAGCAGCTGTGAGGCGTTTTTACCGCTGGTGTAAAAGGCAGCCACCACACTTCCTGCTGACGTGCCCACCACCAATTGCGGCTTGATACCCGCCTCTTCCAGCACCTGCAAGACACCAACGTGGGCAAAGCCTCTGGCCGCCCCACCGCCCAAGGCCAGGCCAAGCTTGACAGGCCGCTTAGGAATTGAAGGGTCTTTTCTCTCGGACTCTTCTCGCATCGAACCTGGCACACCGGCGCTCCCATTCGCGCCCAATGGCACTTGGGTGCTAGAGCATGACACCAAGATCAAACTGAGAACACAGCAAACCAGGGGAACGCACCGATCTTTGAAGACGGACCAACAAAACAAAAACATGAAATACCCTCAGATCACAAACAAAAAGAAAAGAAAAAAATCCACCATTGACTTCACAAATTTTGATCAACTTGGTGTTTAATAGATGCGTGGAATGAATACGAAAGAATTCACAAATGATTTTAATGGGTTTACCATCGTTTGGCCATACCCACCCATGATAAGCCTTTTGAGGCCACTAAAATACGCCTTCACCGCTTTGCAATGTCTATCCCACAAACCTTTATTCAAGACCTGTTAGCCCGTGTCGACATCGTCGACGTGGTGGGTCAACACGTTCAACTGAAAAAGGGTGGCGCAAATTTTGTGGGCCTTTGCCCCTTTCATAACGAAAAATCCCCGTCCTTTTCCGTCAGCCCAAGCAAACAGTTCTTTCATTGTTTTGGTTGCGGTAAAACTGGAAACGCCATTGGCTTTTTAATGGAACACGCGGGCATGCATTTTGTAGAGGCTGTCAAAGACTTGGCGCAAAGTTATGGCTTGGTGGTGCCAGAAACTGATTTCTCCCCTGAAGACCGGGTCAAGGCTTTGGAGAATCAAAAGAGGCAACACTCCTTGGTTGAACTGCTTGAAACGGCCAGCCTCAGTTACAGAAAAAACCTCAAAGACTCACCCAAAGCGATCAGCTACTTGAAACAAAGGGGCCTTTCAGGTGAAATCGCCAAACTGTTTGGCCTGGGCTACGCCCCCGATGAGTGGACAGGTCTGGCACATGTTTTTGAAAACTACACCTCACCCTCCCTTGTTGAAACGGGCTTGGTGATTGAGAACAAGGAAGATCCTGCGAAGGAGAAAAGATACGACCGCTTTAGAGATCGAATCATGTTTCCCATTCGAAACATCAAAGGAGAATGCATCGGATTTGGTGGCCGCGTGATGGGAGACGCAACACCCAAGTACCTGAACTCCCCAGAAACACCGGTCTTCTCCAAAGGCAAGGAGCTTTATGGGCTTTTTGAGGCGCGACAACATCTTAAAGAAAAAGGCCATGCCATCGTGACAGAGGGCTACATGGACGTGGTCGCGCTTGCACAATTGGGTGTGCCAAATGCGGTTGCTACGCTTGGTACAGCCTGCACGCCAGACCACATCTCAAAACTCTTTCGATTCACCGACACCATCGTCTTTAGCTTTGATGGCGATCAAGCAGGTAGACGCGCAGCCAAAAAGGCACTTGAAGTTTCTTTGCCCTTTGCGAAAGACACTCGAAGTTTGAAGTTTCTCTTTTTACCCCCCGAACACGATCCGGACAGTTACATCCGAGAAATGGGTGTGGATGCGTTTTCCAGACTGGTTTCAAGCTCAACGCCCTTGAGTCAATTTTTACTGGACATGGCCAGAAATGGGTGCGATTTATCAACGGCTGAAGGACGCTCTATGCTGGCCGCTCAAGCACATCCTTTATGGAGCGCCTTGCCGCAAGGGGTTTTACAGACTCAACTCTTGAATGAAATTGCTGATTTGGTGCACATTGGGCATTTCGAACTCAAACAACTTTGGTCCGACAAGCAAAACCCGCAAGGTAGCGGCGCGCAAAAAAACCCATTCAACAAAAAAACGCAATCAACGTCTTGGACTACAAAAGATCGCCAAGGGCTCAGCTCCAGGCGATCTGCCGTGCGACAAGCGCCCATGAGCCGACAAGACAGAGGCATACAAATCTTGTTTCAACACATGACGCAGTGGTCAGCCATCAGCTCTGAGCAACAAAATATCCTCTGTGACCTGCCAGCACCCCACGGACTGGCTTTCACCTGGCTTGATCTGCAATTCAATGAGTTGGGTGTTTTGAATTGGCCCCAACTCAAAGCCTTGTCACCCCCTGAGGAGTGGTCACAATGGTTAAGCGCTCTGGTTGAAAACACCCCTTTGGAGGCAGAGGAAGGCAATGGCGAGTTGAAAAACATACTGTTTGAGCTTGAAAAAGCCGACATTTCAAAAAAACTCAACCAAATGGCTCCATTGGTGGAGTCTGACCCCCAAATCTACAAACAATTTAAAAGCCTAAGCGCCCGATTTGCTTTACTCAAATCACCCCCTTTGGTATAATCCATTTACTCAAGTGCGACAGCAACACCTCCGAGCCGGCAAATCTTGACTCCTTAACGTCATCTCTCGCCCAATATCGCAAGGATTGCATTCCAAATGTTCGCCCCAACAACTTGTTTTGCGCCTCCCCCTAAAGTCAACCCACCAACGCCTCTCCTCTCTTAGTTGATCAGGAGACTTCTTCTTTCTGTCAAGGATTGAACATGCCGACCAAAAAGCCAGCTACCAAAGCCGCAGCCACCAAAAACTCAGCAAAAAAGACCGTGGCCAAAAAAGTCGCGACCAAGCCGATCACCAAATCGAGTGCCAAAGCTACTCCCCAAAAGCCCCTCAAAGCTGCCAGTAAAACAGCTTCAATACCCGCTAAGAAAACAGCACCTTCGAAAGCTTCAGTGTCCTCTTCCAAACCTACCGCCACAAAAAATATCAAAGCCAAAGCAAAAGTTGCTGCCAAACCCGTTGCAAAACTTGCGACCAAGCCCGTTGCAAAAGTACTTGTAAAAACTGCTGCTAAACCTGTTGCCAAGCCTGTTGCAAAATCTGCGGCCAAGCCCGTTGCAAAAGTGGTGGCCAAACCCAGCGCCAAAGTAGACAGCAAGGCCGCCTCGAGTTCCAAAAAAGCTGCACCCAAGGCCGAGGTCAAAAGCGCCACCAAAGTGGTGGCCAATTCCAGTGCAACCATAAAAAAACCAGCACTTGTTGCCTCCCCGACCAGCAAGGGCAAAGCGCCTGCCAAAGCGGTCTCCGTGCCGGCCAAAGCAGATGCAACCGCGAAAGCGAAGGCGAAAGCCAAGACCCCCATCGTTGAAGAGGAAGAGCTGATTGACATGGAGGCTGAGTTCGCTGAAGAAAGCACCAGCTCCTCCACCGAAAAGGTCAAACCCCTGAGAATGAAAATCAGCAAAGCCAAAGAGCGTGCTTTGATGAAAGAGTTCGGATTGGATGAAACTGTTTTGTCTGAAGAGGACATTGCAAAACGTCGCCAGCGCCTTAAAACCTTGATCAAGCTTGGAAAAACCAGGGGCTACCTCACGCATGGTGAAATCTCCGACCACTTACCCGACAAATTGGTGGACGCAGAAACCATGGAAGTGGTGATCACCATGCTCAACGACATGGCCATTGCCGTTTACGAGCAAACGCCCGATGCTGAAACTTTGCTGATCAACAACACGGGCGTTGCACCAGCCACGGAAGAGGAGGCAGAGGAAGAGGCTGAAGCGGCGCTCTCCACGGTAGACAGCGAGTTTGGGCGAACCACCGATCCTGTGCGAATGTACATGAGAGAAATGGGAACGGTTGAGCTCTTGACCCGAGAGGGTGAGATTGAGATCGCCAAACGCATCGAGGGTGGTTTGATGGCCATGATGGAGGCCATTTCCGCCTCTCCAGCAACCATCGCTGAAATCTTGCGAATGGCCGAGGACATTCGCGAAGGCAAGGTGGTGATCTCTAGCGTGGTGGACGGTTTTAGCAACACCGATGAGGCCGATGACTATGTGGCCGAGGAGGACTTTGATGAATTCGATGAAGCCGATGACGATGACGGCAAAGGCGGATCCAAAGCACTGACCAAAAAACTTGAAGAACTCAAAAAAGAAGCCCTAGGCCGTTTTGATTTGATCGCTAGTTTGTTCGATGCGGTCCATAAAGTTTATGACAAAGAAGGCTATGGCACACCGGCTTATCAAAAGGCACAAAAGGCATTGAGTCTTGAGCTGATGACGATTCGCTTTACCGCCAAAACAATTGAAAAATTATGCGAGATGGTCAGAGCGCAAGTTGAAGATGTGCGTAAAAAAGAACGTCAACTCAGACGCATCATCGTGGACAAGTGCGGCATGCCACAAGATGTTTTCGTCAAAGACTTCCCACCAAATTTACTCAATCTCTCTTGGGTGGTCAAACAAGCCAACGCGGGCAAGAATTGGTCAACCACCATCAGCAGAAACATTCCACCGATTCAAGAGTTGCAACAAAATTTAATTGATCTGCAAACCAAAGTGGTGGTCCCCTTGGGCGAGCTCAAAGACATCAACAAGCGAATGAACGAGGGAGAAGCGGCCTCCAGAAATGCCAAAAAAGAAATGATTGAGGCCAATTTGCGCTTGGTGATCTCCATCGCAAAGAAATACACCAACCGTGGTCTTCAATTCTTGGATTTGATTCAAGAGGGCAACATCGGCCTGATGAAAGCAGTTGACAAGTTTGAATACCGTCGAGGCTATAAATTCTCAACCTACGCAACTTGGTGGATTCGACAGGCCATCACTCGCTCGATTGCAGACCAGGCCAGAACGATTCGAATTCCAGTTCATATGATCGAGACCATCAACAAGATGAACCGCATCAGTCGTCAACATTTGCAAGAGTTTGGCTTCGAACCCGACGCAAGCATCTTGGCTGAAAAAATGGAAATCCCAGAAGACAAGATCAGAAAGATCATGAAAATTGCCAAGGAGCCCATCTCCATGGAAACGCCCATTGGAGACGATGACGATTCACATTTGGGCGACTTCATTGAAGACTCCGCCAACACGGCTCCGATTGAGGCAGCCATGCAGGCGGGTTTGAGAGATGTGGTCAAAGACATCTTGGATGGACTCACCCCAAGAGAAGCCAAGGTCCTTCGCATGCGATTTGGCATTGAGATGAGCACCGACCACACCTTGGAAGAAGTGGGCAAGCAATTTGACGTGACCCGTGAGCGCATCAGACAAATTGAAGCCAAAGCCTTGAGAAAACTCAAGCACCCTAGTCGCAGCGACAAGCTTAGAAGTTTTATTGACACGCTTTGAAGCACAGATAAAAACTTCGCTGATCGGTCGTCGGATCTGAAACCCAAGGTTTCGATCCGACTTTTTTTTGGACCGCGCTCTCTAGAAGTTGACTATACTGGTGAGTATTTAAAACACAACCCAAGGGAGTCCAACCATGAACTATCAATGGAGCATCCGGTGTCTCACAAGCATTTACATGATGTTGGCATTGCAAGGCTTACAAGCCCAGACCTTTCCAACAAAACCCATCAAAGTCATTGTGCCAACAGCCAGCGGTGGCCCTAGCGACACCTGCATGCGTGCTGTCGCTCAAGCCATGCAAAACCAACTTGGACAATCCATCACCATCGAGAATGTCACGGGTGCCACGGGAAGCATTGGACTTAACAAGGTGGCGAGCTCTCCAGCCGATGGTTATACATTGGTTGTGCCAAGTGCCGCAAACACTGCAAGCTTAGCAACACGTCCGCAAAATAGCTTCGATGTGATGGGTGGATTTAAGCCGATTGGTAAAATCTGCAATGCCACTCAAACCCTTGTTGTCTCCCCCTCAATGGGCATTAAAAGCGTGGAGGAGTTGATCAAGTACGCAAAGGCCAATCCAGGTAAACTGTCTTTTGGCAGCATTGGCATTGGATCAAGCCAACACTTGGTGGGCGAAATGTTTGCTGTTGCCACTGACATTGACATGCAACACATTCCTTTTAGGGGTGAGGCCTTGGCAGCCACTGAAATCGCCGCTGGGCGTGTACAACTGATGTTCATGGCTGGCGCCAAACCTTTCATCGATAGCAAATTGGTGGTAGGTCTAGCGACCACCAACAAAGACACTTGGGCTCCCATGGCCAACTTGCCCTCTATGGCCAAAACGAGTGTGCCAGGATTCACTTACAACGGCTGGAACGGGATCATGGCACCTGCTGGCACGCCCGATCAAGTCATTCAACTTTTAAGCAAAGCCTTGGCTGAGGCTTTGAAAGACGACAAGGTTCGCGGCGTCATTTCGTCCATGGGCAACATGCCAGGTCTTGGGACTCCTGAAGAGTTGTCTGAGCAAATGAAAGCGGATATCTACATGTTCAAAAAGATCATGAAGGATAGGAATTTAAACTTCAACGACCAGTAGGGTCCATTCTCGAAAAACAAGCAAGCCCTACAAAACTCTTGCTAGGACCTCTTAAAGAGCGACTTCCATCTGGCCATCAAGACCTTCCAAAGCAATGAAAAAGCGGAGATTTCGTTGGACCCCTGAGTTTCAATGCGCGCAGTTGAAAGGCCAGCGACCCCTCCATCAGATGGCGCCACGCTCAAAGGAGAAGTGAAAGACTTAAAGTCTTTGGACTTTTGCTCTAAGTTTCTGGCAAATTGAGAAATCAATTGCTCAGAAATTTCTGAAATCATTCCCACCCCACGTCCATATTGCGCTACCTGCCCGGCCAATTGAACATCGCTTTCAATTTGAACTTGAGTGCCATGATCGCAGGCCAGGAGTTGAAATTTGATGTCGGATTGAGCACTGCCGCGACCTTTTTCTTCACGCCAATTCGCAGACACGTCGGCACACAGATTTTGCTCATCTTTCATTTTGAAGTGAAGGGTCCCCGCAAAAACCATCGATACGGGACCTAACTTGACTTTGATCCGACCCTTTTGAGTGTTTTCGTCAATGAACTCTGTCAACTCGACCCCTGGGAAACAAGGGGCAATCTCTTGGATGTTCATCAAAAAGACCCAAGCGTCACGAGGCGCGAGGGGAACCGTAAATTGATTTTTTAATTGCATATCTTCTCTAAAAACCTATGGGTTTGTCACTCAAGACCTCACCAGCGCGAGCAAGGTCCCAGCATATTCAAGAGCCATATCGGGTGAAGCATGTGTTGCTTTTTCTTGGTATTTTTTTATCGTCTCCAACACCAAACGAGGCTTAGCAGAGAGCTTTTCAATGAACAGCTTGGTTTGCGCTTCAAAGGAGGCTTGTTCATAGACTTGGCTGGCCATACCCAGCTGCTTGGCTTGTGCTGCATCCACAGATTCAGCTGAATAGATCAAATAGGAGAGCGCTTTGGCTGGGATTTTCCCAAGCGCGGCACACATGGCCATGGTGGGAGGAATATCGTGTTCAATTTCTGGAAAGGACATCTTCACTTGTGAAGAAGTCAGGGTCAAGTCACAAGCCACAGCCAAAGCGCAACCAAAGCCCACTGCATCGGCGTGGACCTTGGCCACCACGGGTACTGGAACATCAGCGATGGCTTTGTAGACGTCAAGCACCGCACCCATCATGTTGACCCTGATCTCATAAGGTGTCATACCCGTTCTGGATTCGCCTTTGCCGTCTCGACCTTTGCAAAAGTAATCCCCCGATGCTTCAATAACCAGCAAATGGTTGGACGGGTCTTCGCCACAAGTTCTCAAGACCTTTGCCAACTGAAACATCATGGCTCGGGTCAATGTATTGCCCTCATGGGGACGACTCAAGTCAATGTAGGAGACCGATCCTTTTTGTGTGACCTTGAATTCAAATTCAGACATTTCTTTCCTTACTAAAATTTTTCATCCTCTGAGGTTTGGAATCAGAGAGATCCAAAGCAGATCAATCAATGACCCCTTTTTGACAGCCGTCTTAGCAGATTCAAGCCTTGACTGCGATTGACTTCCAATCCATCCAAGTTAGATCGCTTCCGCATGATAACCCTCCGATTAAGCGTCTTACCAAGCACGAAAGCCTGTCGTTTTAAAATTCATCAACTCCACAATTCAATCGTTTGATATGAGACTGAAAGAGACCCTTTTTCAATCTGGTGTTAAAAAAGTAAAGACAAACTCACCATGAACAACACCAAGTTTGACAATGGAATTCAAAAATAAAATTTGATCAAAAACTATCATCCTTACTAGGGTTATCACTCTAACTGTGCATGACAGATCAATCGTCAAATGGGGTTAGAAGTCATCTAGGGTCAAGTCGATGGAGCTCCAAAGCATGAAAACCAACCTGTCACAAACGGACCGCGTTCTAAGGATACTCTTGGGCAGCGTGCTGCTCAGTTTGAATTTTACAGGGGTCGCAAGCGCTTGGAGTTTTTACACGGGATTGGCCTTGCTTTTATCCTCGGCCGTGAGCTTTTGCGCGCTCTATGCGGTTCTTGGTCTGGGCAGTTGTGAGACAAGCAACCCAGTCACATCGCATCCGACAGGACCGAGCACTTGATTGCTGGCGTTCAAGACGTGAAGTCTTCAGTATCGACTTCAACAGAATTTTGAGCGTTGTAGCGAGGACCTGTAACGGTCTTGTGATTGATCAATCCCTCCAAGCGTTGCATCACCTCCTCACTCAAAGTCAATTCCACAGCTCCCCAATTGTCCGCCAAATGATCGGCGTTTTGTGTACCTGGAATGGCAATGAGTTGTGGCTCTTTGGTCAACAACCAAGAAAGCGCCAACTGCGCTGGCGAGTAACCAAGTTCTTTGGCCAACTTGAAGTACTCGGGTAGCAGGGTTTGATTTTTCTTGAAATTCTCTGGCTCAAACCTAGGCATGGCTCGACGAATATCTTTGGCGTCCAGTTGCGTGACATCCAAATCGATGGAACATAAAAAACCCCTTGCAACTGGACTGAAGGCCACAAAGGCAATGCCCAAGTCCTTGCAGGTTTTTAAAACAGCGATCTCAGGGTTTCGACTCCACAATGAATACTCCGTTTGAACCGCAGAGATGGGGTGCACTTGGTGTGCTTTTTTGATCGTTGCCGAGGAGACTTCACTCAAACCAATGGCTCTCACCTTGCCTTGAACAATCAAATCCGCAAGGGCACCTACACTGTCCTCAATGGGCACTTTTTTATCCCAACGGTGCAAATAATAGAGATCGATCACATCCGTTTTTAAACGCATCAAGCTGTCTTCACAGTTCTTCTTGATGGCCTCAGGCCGTCCGTCAATCACCCTTTTCAAGCCGTCAGGAAATTGCACGCCAGCCATGCCGCCCTTGGAGCACAACGTGATCTCAGAGCGGTGAGCCTTTAAAAGAGGTCCTAACAAGGTCTCATTGGCCCCAAAGCCGTAAAGAGCTGCCGTATCAAACAAATCCATCCCAAGGTCAAGCGCTCGATGGACCACTTTGGCAGCAGCTTGCGCAGTTGGAGGCGTGCCGTAGGCATGGCTAAGGTTCATGCACCCCAATCCGATGGGATGAACCTGAAATGGACCGATCGAGCGTTTGGACATGGAAAATCTACTTTTGAAGAAATTGGAGAATCAATGGTGCATTTGTTGCTCTAAATCATGGAGCACTTGGTAACAAGCCAAAACGTTTTCAACGCTTGAGTTGGGTTGCCTACCTTCTCTGATGGCGGCAAAAAATTCGCGGTCTTGAATTTCAATGCCGTTCATGCTCACATCGACTTTTGAAACATCTATTTGCTCTTCTTTACCGTTGTACAAATCATCGTACTTGGCCAAGTAGGTTCCCTTGTCACCAATGTAGCGGAACCAAGTCCCCAAGGGTCCATCGTTGTTGAACGATAACGACAAGGTACAGATCGCACCATTGGCCGCTTTCAGCTGAACACTCATGTCCATGGAAATTCCCAGTGCAGAATGAATGGGGCCTTGAATGGCATTGGCTTTGACGATGGGGCTACCGCACTGATACGCAAACAGATCAACCGTGTGCGCAGCATGGTGCCACAACAAGTGGTCCGTCCAACTCCTGGGTTGGCCCAAAGCATTCATGTTGGTTCTTCTGAAAAAATACGTTTGAACATCCATTTGCTGGATATTGAATTCACCCGCTTTGATTTTTTTGTTGATCCATTGGTGACTGGGGTTGTAGCGTCTTGTATGACCGGCCATGGCCACAAGGCCGCTGGCTTTTTGCAAGGCCACAATGGCTTTGGCATCGTCTAGACGGTCGGCCATGGGAATCTCAACTTCCACATGCTTACCAGCCTGGAGACATTGAATCGTTTGCTGAGCGTGCATTTGAGTAGGCGTGCACAGGATCACGGCGTCCACCTCCGCAATCGCCAAGCTCTCGGCCAAATCGGTCGTGACGTGTGCAATGCCATATTGTTTAGCAATCTCTTGAGTCTTATCAAGCGTGCGCCCGACCAAAGAAATAACCTCAACGCCATCGATTTTCTTGATGCCATCAAGATGCTTGTTACCAAATGCACCTGCCCCTGCAAGTGCGACTTTAATTGTTTTCATAGAATTTTCCTTTTGACTGATATTGGATAATGAACGGTTCAATTGTTTTTAAGAATGGCATGGCCCACGGCTGTATTGGACGCTGGGACGTGATAGAAACGATGCACCAACTCACAAGCCGCACCACCATCAATGTCTGACATGGCACCTCTGGCGATCAGCCACATCACGAGCTCAATGCCTTCACTGCCAGCCTCGCGCACATATTCCATATGATCTATCGCTGCTGCACTCGTAGGATCGTTGATCAAGAGATCTAAAAATTTGGCATCGAACTCTTTGTTGATCAAACCAGCCCTAGGCCCCTGAAGCTGATGGCTCATGCCACCCGTACCCCAGATTTGAACATTCAGGGCTTGATCAAAACTGTTGATCGCTTTACCAATGGCTCGCCCCAGTTGAAAGCAACGGTTTCCGCTAGGAATGGGATATTGAACCACGTTCACAGCGAAGGGGATGACGGGGCATGGCCACGCTTTCACCTCGCCACACATCAAAGACAACGGCACGGTCAATCCATGGTCAACATCCATTTTGTTGACAATGGTGAGGTCAAAATCTTGTTGGATCACAGAATGCGCAATGTGCGAAGCTAGCTCAGGATGCCCATAGACCTTGGGAACGGGCCTAGGACCCCAGCCTTCATCCGCAGGCATGAATTCCGCCGCACACCCAATGGCAAAGGTTGGAATCATCTCTAAGCTGAACGCAGTCGCGTGGTCGTTGTAGACCAAAAAGATGACGTCCGGTTGATTTTCTTTCATCCATTGCTTGGAGAACTCATAGCCTTTGAACAGCGGCTCCCAATAGGGTTCATGGGACTTGCCCAAATCAAGG
>Ga0209085_1001822_pt1 | contig 12673 bp, 10 predicted proteins | sample C_131016_EF_Meta_FD_187310 | JGI IMG/M metagenome (GOLD analysis project Ga0209085, IMG submission 187310) | Freshwater microbial communities from Lake Croche, Canada to study carbon cycling - C_131016_EF_MetaG (SPAdes) (version 2) | ecosystem: Environmental > Aquatic > Freshwater > Lake...
AGGCAGTTCGTAGAGCTGTCAATTCGGCAGCTGAAGAAGCAGTAATCGCGCAGCCTACCGTCCTACCTGCACCTACAACCTGTGGCTACCCAGGTTGTGACTGTGACGGTACCGGATGGGCTGACGCCTGTCGGGTCTGTTCGGGACAGGTTGCTGCATCTTCTGCAGAAGCTGCCTGCGAAGCTTATGGCTGCCTTGGCTGTAGCAGCTGCTGTTGCGTATATGGCGAAGACACGCTCATTACGCCAGAAGCAGCTGCTTCTACAGTCAAGGCAGATGAAGGTCGTGCTTCAGATAGCACGAAGCTGTTTATGGGTCTGCGTGGAAAGGAGTACTACTCAAAGTGCGACTGTCCCCCTGGAGCCCTCTGTGAGATCTGCAGCAATCTGGGTTGGGATTAGTCAAGTATTGATTATCCCAACAGAAGCACGGTGCTTTTCCTTACCATGATGAAAAGCTATGTGCTTTTCCTTACCATGAGGAAAAACACAAAATAATTATAGAATTATTTTGTGTTTTTAACATTATTATTTGTTTATAAAAAATTGAAAATATCAATAGATTGTACAACCTAATATAAACCATTAAACTAATTCATTCATAAAGAATGGCTGAACAAGCAGAAATAGATCAGGCAATACTTGCTGTTTCTTCTGCATATCAGAATGCAGAAGATGGCCAACGCATATATAAGTCTGAAATGATTGTATGGCAATTTGAAGAAACTTCTTTTGATCTAGAGCATGCAGCCATTAGATTGCGAGAACAAGAAGGCCCTGACGGACAAGGAGTACAACAAGCATATGCTGCTTATTGGAAGGCTAGCATCATTTACAATGCAGTTAAGCGCTATCATGTAGACCATTGTGGAGGACGATATGATCCGATGTAAATATTTTTTATATAAAAATTGAAAAATTTATTAAAAACAAGGTGTTTTTAATTACTAATATTATAAAAATGTTTATTATTAGGCGAAATATAAATTATATAAAATATAATTTAAGAAATACAAGAATATTATTAAATTGTAAACATAAAACAGTATTAGATAAAAAAATAGAAAAAACAAAACTTATGTATGAATTAAATGAATTACTTAAATCAATTGAAAAATTAAGTGAACCAATAGTATTAATGGATAAACAATTATCTGAATTAGAAAAAAAAGTTTTGACTATTGATGATTTAGAAAAAGTAATATTACGGGGATATTAATTTTATTTATTTTGCTGTTCAAAAAGGTCAAATTAGACAGTCCCTATATAAAAAATTGAAATTATATGTATAAGTAATATCTATTACATAATTTACATTAGTCTTTATAATTTTAAGGTTTAAACATATTAATCACAATGGAAGAGTCAATTACTATCATACAAAATCCACTACATGAGCATACTACTGATTTATTTCCTATAGTATTGTCAAATCATAATGAATTGACTAATAAAATGGATTGTCCTTTTTGTTCAGATGAATTTAATGTATCTGATATGATCTGTTGGGGAGAAATTCAAGAACTTCATTGTAAGCTATGTACACTTCGAGAGATTCGACGACAACTAGATGTGAATGTTGCAGCATATCATCCTATTGATAATCCAACAATTACTAAATATCATATTGTATCCCCAGAATCAAAAACACTATTAAGTTTTGATACACTAAATCTAATTTATGCATGGAGTAATCCTACAGAAGATGAACGTCCAATGTCTAAAATAGAATATAATAGGGCACTTTTATGGTTGCTACAAGAAACTAGACCGACAGAAAAATTTGTATCATGTCCAACTTGTTCAGTTCCACTTACTTTACAAACAGATTCTAGTGGAACCGCTTTGCCACTACCAGTAACACATAATGATTGTACTGAATCAACATGTAATATGTGTGGAGAGTTATGGAATATTACACTTCCAAATGGTTCAATTACACATCATAATAAAACATGTAAAAGCTATTTGGAAGATAAGAATAGACTAAGTGCAACAACAAGTGATGATCAAAATCTATTGACAAATTTGGGAGACTTTAAGAAGTGCCCAGAATGTGGAGAAGGGATGACACATTATCGAGGACATGCATGTCATCATATGGTTCCAGGTAAAGGATGTCCTACCTGTTTTAAACAAAGTAAAAATACTCATTTTTGTTATGTATGTTTGCAGCCTTGGCCTCACATTGGAACAAGTATTACACTTTGCCCACTATATTGTACACCAGCATGTGATTGTCCAGATTGTCCTGCATGTATACCACCTAATAATGAAACTGGACAACCAGCAATTCCATGTAATCAATGTAATGGCTCCGGTAGTGGATGTCGTGTATGTAGTGGAAAAGATTATACATCACCACTAGCAGTAGCTGAATGGAAATTACTTCAACAGATATCAAGAGAAACATTATTACAAAAAGGATGGTGTGGACCGCAAACAGTAAGGCAAAATATAAATAATCCGGTTGTAGTGCCCAATATAGAAGAAAATCCATTTAATGCATTTAATCGTATAATTAATGTAGCAACAACTACATCACAAGAGATGACAACAATTCTACATAGAATGACAATTAAATGTGTATCTAATCCATATAGACGAAATGATTCATTATATTATATTAGACAATTATATAATTTTGCAAACAGTCGTATAGCTGATGAACGTTTATGTGAAGGTATTTTAGAATTTTTTGATGCTATAATGAATCCTGAAGGAGCGAATATTACTGGATTTATTGATCGTTTCACACAAAATTCTGGTTTTACAATAATGTTTAAAATTTTTCAATCTCATAATGAGCGTCCAGCAATTGTTCAACGAGTTTTAGGAACAACTTCTTCTATTATACGATTGGGTATGTTAGAGGGAAAGGATTTACCAAATGAGGTAGAAAATATGTTTGATCAATTTAATGGATTGGATCTAATTTTTAAAATGTTAAATAGGGCTCACGATTCACATGATGAAGTAGTAGTATCAAATTGTATTAGGTCATTAGCCGGCATGCGAATTCACACAGAAAATCGTGTTCAAATTACAAGAGAAAATCAGGCAATAAGTTTAATAATTAAAATTTTGCTATCAAACTATAATATTACAACACATACTGTAGCAATAGTAGCACTAGCCAGATTAACTAATGGATTGTGGAAAACATGGTCTGATTCAGATAATAAGGATATAGATAAAACATTAGATACAATTGGAACATTGACATCTGATTTGGAACGATTAAATATTCATATTAATTTAACATTTCAAAGAGCATTAGAAATATATGATCAGGGTTTAATTTTAGGAGAAGTAGTAATTCTTGCTGGTTCTCTACTTCGAATTCAATCATATTCTGGTGTCTGGTATAGGGGAAGAAGTGAAGCGTTAGCTAGAATTAATTTACCATCTCCTCCATTAGTATTTGCATCGGAAGCTGTTTCGATTTTAGCATCAACTCTTAAAAGACGAGTAGCAAATGAAGAACAACTTCGTCAACAATTATCTGAACAAATAAGAAAGGAAGAGGAATTAGCAAATCTTCCAAAACCACATATTGCAATTCAGATTCTAGTTTTACCATTTGTAGGAGGATGGTTAGTACTTAAAGGTTGTTGGTGGTTAATGACGGATGGTTTATGGATTCTAGTCAGAACTATTAATTTTGCCTCTATAGCCATTGCTTCAGGTATTTCTGATGTAGCCCAAATTTCTTATCATGTAATTATTCATCCTACTTATAAATATGCAATTGTTCCAATTGGAAAATTCGTATATAACTGGGTTCTTACACCAATTTACAACCTAGGATGTTTAGTAAAAACTGGTGCAATTACAAGTGGAAAGTTTTTGCGTAATAGGGTAATCATTCCATTTGGAAAATTCGTATATAATTGGGTTCTTACACCAATTTACAACCTAGGATGTTTAGTAAAAACTGGTGCAATTACAAGTGGAAAGTTTTTGCGTGATAGGGTAATCATTCCATTTGGAAAATTTGTATATAACTGGGTTCTTACACCAATTTACAACCTAGGATGTTTAGTAAAAACTGGTGCAATTACAAGTGGAAAGTTTTTGCGTGATAGAGTAATCATTCCATTTGGAAAATTCGTATATAAGTGGGTTCTTACACCAATTTACAACCTGGGATGTTTAGTAAAAACTGGAGCAATTATAAGTGGAAAGTTTTTGCGTGATAGAATAATCATTCCATTTGGAAAATTCGTATATAATAATATATTAGTTCCTATTGGAAAAGGAATTAAATGGACGTGTAATTTGGGATATAAATGGATAGTTTTTCCATTATGTAAATATATTGGATATTATGCTATTTGGAAGGGATTGATCTACTATGTTATTTGGAAGGGATTGATCTACTATGTTATTTGGAAGGGATTGATCTACTATATTATTTGGAAGCTATTAATGTACTATGTAATTGGACATACATTATATTACAGTTATATTGGAGCATTACGTGTATGTAATTGGATTGGTATTGGAGCAAGAATAGTTTATCAAACAGTTCTTAAACCAGTTGGTGAAGTTATTGCCTATGGAGCTGTTTCTACTGCAAGAGTCATATCAAATGTTGCGAATGCTATTTTTACTCCTATTGGAAGAGGTATTGTATATGTAGCAAGAGCGGCAAGTAATACAATTGTAAATGTTTCTAGATCAATAGTAAATGCAGTAAAAGCAGTTTTGCGACCACGACGACGATAATTTGGTTCGGATATTTGAAAATACAATGAGTGAGTATCAAAAAGGAAAACGTAGCTGGAAAGAGGTGAGTGGCGCAAATAAGGCGGTAGGTTGGAACACAGAAACAGTATTTCGACCCTATATGGACTAATTGGTTAAAATAAATAATAATTATTTAATTATTATTTATTTTATTTATTTATTAGAAACAGAATAAAATTATTTAATTTAAAATATGAGCAAACTTTTCTCTTATTTCCTTAGCTAGATTTGCTCTATAGGTAGAAAGATCATACCCACCATAACCTGAAAAATGTTCATAACCAAAATTACATTCATCAATATAACTTCCTTTTCCACTTTCCTTAAACCATCTTCCTTTAGCAACTTCAACAGAACTTAAATTATTATCACAAAAATCTAATAATTTTATTAATTCCTCTTTTTTGAGGAATGTAAATTTAACAACATGATCAGCAGAAGAAAACACATGATAATTATCACCTAATTTTACAATAACAGGAAACATATTTTTTTCCATAGCTGCAATATTCGATCTTATTATAGATAATTCATCATTACCATTATCACAAGAGAATTTTTTAAACTCACCTAAAAATGACAATATAGAATCTTTAAATTTTTGAACATTTATAGTCATGTCACCTAATATTAAATTTTCTGAATTTATCCAAAATATATTTCTATTATCATTTTTATACATTTCTTTTTCGAAATGAATATCATGCTGAATATTATATATCCATTTATTTATTATTGCAATAGAAGTACCTTTATTTATATTCATAGGTAAATATTCTTCATCATATGCACATTCATGATGCATATGTGCTTTAAATCCATCTCCTATAATTGTAGCACTTAATGAATTACCATAACTGAAATCATAATTAAATTGTGTCTGCATATATATTTATATTTAATAGTAAATTAGTTTATACATTTAACCTTTTTTTATTCAACTTTTTTAGAAATAAAAAAGTTGAATAAAAAAAGATAAAAAAGTAAAATACATCTTTATTATAAATAAGTATACATTAATTAAATATGAAAATATATGTAGCAGGTAAATGGACTGAACCAAAAAAAGTAAATTATATACAACAAAAATGTGTTGAATTGGGACATGAAATAACACATGATTGGACAAAATTTGAACCAATTAAAAAATTATCAGAATTAACAGAAGATGAAGAAAAGGAATTTGATATGTATTGTGCAATATTAGATATTAAGGCTGTACAGGAATCTGATTTTGTTATAGCTATAATGGATGATCATGAATATGCATATAGAGGAACATTTACAGAAATAGGATGTGCATTAGGTTTAAATAAGAAGGTTATAATAATGTGTCCACCAGATACAAATGAGAAGAAATATTATTGTAGAACTAACTGTTTTTTTCATCATCCAATTATATGCAATGTACACAATACAGATGAAATATTTAATTTATTAGATTAAAAAATTGAAAATATAAAGATTTAAATAATTCATATGTTTTTTTAATAATATATCCTCTATTACTTTAAAATGGGGCAATGTGAATCAAGCGAATTTATTGCTGTTGCACCTACTCAATATCCTAGCACTCTAGATGTTGGAAGGCATGAAGCAATATCATATGCCCCAATAGGAAATCCAGTTGTTGTAGCTACGACTCCATGCAGGGAGGATGATGATGAAAAGGTAGCAATAATGAATGAATCAGATATTTTGCCCATTGTTATATCAGAAGACAAATTATATGAATTTAAAACATTATTGGAACTTCGAGAATCTAGTAGTACATCACAACAACTTTCCGATTTTAACAAATTTGTAATGCTAGTAAATAAATTTTATGAAAACAAGAAATATAAAATTAGTGATGAACTTGTTAGCAATCTTAACAATTTACTTACAATTTTTTCAAATCCTGCTTCCTATAGCAATCCAAACTCAACAGAAATAGTAGATAAGGATCCGGTTGAATTTAAGGATCAAAGTGAGATGCAACAATCATTTTTAAAAATTATTGAACAAATTAAGGCTGATCTCGGATCTATTAATAATATTATAAATTGTTTTACTGAGATTTTTAAGAAATTTGCAATTACCATGTTTCAGCAGAATGAATCTGATCTTAACATTGAAGAATTTAAGGAAGCATTGAAGATTTTTATTCTAGATAATTCTAGTGGCAAATCTGCATGTGCACATTATAATAAATGCAAATTTGAAGATGTTGAACCACTAGATGATAAGATTGATATGCGAATGTTTATTAAGATGTTTACTTGTACTGAATGTGGTATACTAGAGAATAGTCATTCTGTTTGCAAGAAATATAATCATAATAGTGATACTTATCATTGCAATGATTGTGGAATGAACCGGGATTTGCATAAAGTTTGTAATGCTTTTAAGAGAGATCATTTAGAATTATCTCTATATGATGAAGGTAGCAAACATTGTACAGATTGTGGTAGAAACAGATATGATCATGAATCAAATCTAAAAAATAATGGAGCACTACCATGTGATATGTATTATGATGATGGATATATGCATTGTACAACATGTTCATTTTCATTAAATGAACATCTGTATCAACCTATTATTAAAAAGCTTAATCATGATACTAAAGCTAAATTTGATTTGACAATGTTAAAAATTAATTTGAGTGCACGAGAATATGTCAAAAATATTTTTAATGGTATTATCATTTCAACAATAATAAATTTTGTTAATAGTAAAAATTATAATATTTTTGAACAATATTATAAGAAGTATCATTGATTAGCTATTTAATTTTTTTATGAAAAAATTGATATAATGAGTATTAAATATACATATTAATATTATTATTAATATAATATGTATATTCAATGAATATAACAGAAAATTTAATAGAAAATAAAAATCCAGTAGATATAAATCCAAGCTTACAAAATTCAATATATACAGTAATATTTTGGGGAGGGATATTTTGTATTATAATTATATTTATTACTTTTGTAATACATGCCATGAGAAATAATATATATGAAGAATTATTTAAAAATGAAGTACCAGATCAAAATATTAATGAACTTAAAAAAGAATTAAATAAATATTTTGATGATTGTAATAATTATAATAAAAAACTAATAACATATGGAAGAGCAAATAAAATGAGACATTATATTTCTAATTTTATGATAATATATTGTATGGTATATATAAGTTATATGATATCTAGATATTTTTATTTCTATAATATATCTGTAGGAATTGAAATAACTTTCTATATTATTACATTATTAGAATTAATAACACTAATTTTATCAATAACATTTATACAATCAAAAAATATTAATACAATTAATCCTGAAAAGGATAATGTATGTTTAGTAATACCTTTTGGTGGTACAAAAATAGAAGAAAAAGTAAAAATATTAGAAAAGGTTACAAATGATGCTAAAAAAATATTTCCATTAAAAAATATATATTTAATACATAATGGAAAATCAAAAATACCGGACCAGACAATAGTTGATAAGTGTAAATCATTTGGTGTTAACTATTTTTATCTACCTGTTCCAAGTAAATCATATGCATTATATTATGCTTCAATTTATATTATCAAAAAGGAATTTTCAGTAATGATGATTGATGATGATGTATTATTACCAAATAATCTTATTATACCAGCATTTGAATACGATGGTATAAATGTAGATATATGGGCACATATGATTTGTGCAGAAAAACCTGATAATAATTCATCATATTTTAAAAAAATGATAATATATTGTCAAGATATTGAATATAGATTTGCAGGATTTATGAAACAATTTCAATCTGCTGGTAGAACTGCTACATTATTATCACATCATGGTGCTATTTCTCTTTATAAAAATAAAGTATTACAAGATGTAATGAGTAATCACGATGGAGTATTTGATGGAGAAGATTATTTAATGGGAATAATAGCATATAATAGGGGAGATAGAATGAAAATAGTATCATCTCAATATGTTCCAACAAAAACACCTGATAACATAATTGATTTTTATAAACAAAGAGTATATTCATGGGACTATGTTAATTTAAAATTTGTTAAACATCATTTTAGAATTTTATTAAATTTTAGAAACTTCGATTTGATTATGAAATTGAATATATTTTATAATTTATGGACAGTTTTTCAGGATTTAGTTAGATTACCAAATATTTTATTAATGGTTTTTTTACAATTCAATTATACATGGCTAGTAACATATTTATGTCTTGCTACCATATTAAAATCAATAGGTATTATATTTGTATTATATTTTAAAAATAAAATGGCACATTTGAAAATAAAATATGGACTATCTTTATTAGTAATATATCCAATATACAATTTGTTTTGTTATTTTTTAAGATTAATAGCTATGTTAAGATTTATATTTTATTATGAAAATAAAGTATGTTATGATATTAAATTAAAAGACAGACCACAATTTCCAAATATTTTAAAATATTATACAAATATTGATGATATTAATTGGCAAGAAATATATTCAATTAATAATAATATAACTCTAGGTACAGAATTTAATCAATTAAATATTGATATTTCAGATATACAACATATAGATAAAATAGATATTGTTATTGAAACTAGTAGTGTTATAGAGGAATATAAAGATTCTCATATTTTTACACATGTCAATAATGCTTAACTATTATGTATATAAATAATACAATACATATTGTATTGTCTGTAATATAATTACAGCAATTATTGCTTCAAATATTATTTCATATAATGTTATTGTTGGATTATTTCTGTGATATACTTGATTTAATAAAAAAAATACAAAAAATCTACCATAAACCGTTTTAAATATATTTCTAAATTTTTGTGGAAGATCTATAATCATAGACCCTCCAATAAAACTTGTTAATATAAGTATAATACCATAATATAATTCTTTTATATCATCTCCACCACTTATAAATTTACATATCATTTTTGATATATATAATTATTATAGATTAATAAATATTAACATTTATATTGATTTTTGATTTTTCTTTATCATATGTAATTTTGCTATTATCATTTTCTAATTCTATTAGAGACATTTTTATAATAAATTCAAATACAATATTATCATCAGTTTCTATTTTAAAAATAAGACCAATACCATCTGGTAATAATTCTTTATTAATATATCCATTTTGATTATATTGACATCCTAATGTTTGTTCTGCTAAGAATTTTCCAAATGTATCATTATTATACTGATAACTAAAAAAAATACCTGTACAAAAACCAAAAAAATCATTTCCAGAATAAAATCCATTATGTTTTATATCCTTTATTTGCTCAATTGTCAAATCAAAAATTCTATTATAATTTTCATAATAGGATTTATCTTTATTTATAACAACATAATCTATTTCTTTTGATAAAAACTCTTTAAAAATATTTTTATTATTTTTGTCAAATTCTTCCCAACAATTTTCTATATATCCTCTCCTTATTATTGTATTTTTAAATCTTTTTATTTTTTCGATATCTTCTTTTGTATTTATAGGATCATAATTAGGTAAATATTTGCAAACATTTAAAATATAATTATCTCCTTTTTCTATTAATAATCTCATATCAAAATCTATATACTTTTTATATTTATCTTGAAAATACGATTTTGGTATAACATAATTTAAAATAATCTCATCATTTTCTAATATGATACCATCTTTTTCATGATGTGAAAAATCATAAATACATTCTTTTTCATTACCATCATAATCGAAATTATAAAAATCTTCTATTCTATTACCTTCAAAATCGTAATGATCATAAACAGGAACCATACCCATTGGATAACCAAATAATATAAAAGAATTACTTTTTTGTGTATATAAAATTTTTCTAGCTCCAAATTTATATTGCAAATCATCTAATCTTATTGTACTATTATTTTTTAGATTAACAATAATAACATCATAAAAACAGGAATTTCCGACATCATTATATATTAAATATTCACCATAATATGTATTTATATACCAACAATTCTGTTCAAAATCAAAATCTTCATAATATTTATTTATTTCTTTTGGAATAGTATATATTACAGAATTATTTTTATATATTTGTATACCATCATCTGTTTTGTTGTAGGTGATATTGTTCATAGTTATTTTATATTTTATTTTAATAAAGAAACTAATTATTCAATTTTTAATTCAATTTTTTATCCATTTTGTTGTTAAATTTGGACTTTCAATACAAAAATAGGAAATATTTAATTTAAAGAGTTTAAATTAAATATTCCCTATACGTATTTTTAATAATAAAAATTAATATAATGTAAAATAATATAAAATACTGCATAGAAATAATGCAAAAATAAAAAGTGGAATAAATATTGAGTTTTTAACATATATATTATTTATATTTGTATTGACATATTTTGTAATATTATTAATTAATTCAAGTATAATAAGAATACCTATTCCTACACAGAAAACTAGAAATACATTTATAATGTCCATTTCTAGTAAATGATTATATAAAAATAATAGGTATTCTAATATTTTTATATTTCAATTTTTATTTAGTTAAATAGTATCATATTAATTTAATACTTCTGCTGGATATACTATATTTTTTAATATAAAATTTTCATCATTTATAATTTGAAAAAAATAAGTCCATTGTTTAATAAGTAATAGGTAACCTCTTCTATTATACCAATTAGAAAATTCATCATCGTTACTAAACCCTTTATTTAATAGTTGTTTATGCCATAAATCAGATAAATATTTTATTTTTTTATCTATAGCATCTTTATATTTTTCTTTATTTACATATTTTTGAATTATTGGTTCGACTAATATATTCAGTTTTTTCATCATTTCTTCTCTAAATAAATTATATTGTTGTTTACTAACTATACTTCCAATTTTTTCTTCTTCTTCAGAAACATTGGCGGCATTATTATCAAAAGTATATTTAGATTCAAGTGCAAAATCCGGATTAATGTTTGGCCCTACTATATTAACTATATTCCCCCAAATATTACCTACTGTACCCAATGCAACACTAGTTACACAGGACATTACTACACTTTTTACAAATTTTAATATACCAGTATAATTTGTAGGATTACCCATACCAATAGCAATATCAGCAACTTGTTGATGATCTTGTAAATCGGTTGGTAATCTTTTATCAATATTTTTTAATAATAATTTAGCAGGATAAGTAATTACCTGATTTACTCCTAAAGGTACTATAAAATTTTCTAACATAGGTAAGTACTGTTTTACTGCTGCTCCTAAAAATTGAGATAATATAAGTTCAATAAATGAAAATAAATATTTAAATGCATTTTCTAAAGGTATTTGAAATAAAATATATGAAGCTATTATTAAAATTAATGGAAGAATAAAATGTATCATAATTCTTTTAAATTTATTAGAAAAATTAACATCATTAAATTCTCCTTCTATTTTTTTTTTACGTTTTATTCCTTCTTGTCCAACTTCTAATATTTTTTTTCCTATAGGTACAATTATATCTCTTATAACTTCTTTGACTGTTGGTGGATCAAACATATTTTCTAGTTTATCTGGTTCAGGTTCATATAACCAATAATTAAATGCCTCCAATAAAATAAAACCACCAGTTTGTCCAGAATCCCCTATTAAACCAGGTATTTGGGTATTAGGATACTCAATTCTTTTAAAATCTTCATTTGAAACAGATTTTTCTAATGATTTAATTATATCAGATGGACTTTCCAATGAATCATTATCATATAATTCTCTACTATTACCATCTGGATCAATTTTATCAATTATATTTTTTATTGCTATATCTATAATTACTTTATTTTCTAATAAAGATTTTTCTTTTAATTTTTTTAATTTATTTACACAACTCATTCTTTTTTTTTCTAATAATTTTATTT
>Ga0209085_1001823_pt1 | contig 12668 bp, 6 predicted proteins | sample C_131016_EF_Meta_FD_187310 | JGI IMG/M metagenome (GOLD analysis project Ga0209085, IMG submission 187310) | Freshwater microbial communities from Lake Croche, Canada to study carbon cycling - C_131016_EF_MetaG (SPAdes) (version 2) | ecosystem: Environmental > Aquatic > Freshwater > Lake | place...
AGGAAGGCGATCCGACCCCATATCTTGCAAAGGTCCTCCACATCGCCCACGACTGCGACCTCGCCCTGCTGAGCGTGGAAAATCCGGCATTCTTCAAAGGCACCTCTCCTCTCGAATTCGGCGGCATCCCGGAAATAGAATCCGTCGTCTCGGCCTATGGATACCCCCTCGGCGGCACACGCCTTTCGGTGACGCGCGGCATCGTGTCGCGTATCGACTTTCAGCCCTACTCACACTCAGGCATGGATTCACACCTCGCCATCCAGATCGATGCCGCCATCAATCCCGGCAACAGCGGCGGGCCGGTGATGCAGAACGGCAAGGTCGTCGGCGTGGCATTCCAAGGCTATAGCGGAGATGTAGCTCAAAATGTTGGCTACATGATTCCCACACCGGTGATTCAACGCTTTTTGAAGGATGTGAAGGATGGCCACTACGATCGCTATGTGGACCTCGCACTGACCTACCGCAACCTCTTCAACCCCGCCTCCCGCCGCGCTCTGGGACTCGAAGATGAGACCACCGGCGTCCAAGTGTGCAGCGTTTACAGCGGAGGCGCAGCCGATGGATTCGTGAAGCCGGGGGATGTGATTTTGAAAATCGACGGACACACAGTGTCGAGCGACGGCACCATTCCACTCGAGAACGAGGCCGTGCCATTGGACGAGGTGGTGGAGAGGAAATTCAAAGGTGAAAAGGTTCAACTCGACATCCTCCGCGAGGGCAAACCCATGGCTCTCACCGTGCCTCTCAACGAACCATGGCCATTCAAACTCCAGAGCAATCTCTACGATGAGAAACCCCGCTTCGTCGTCGCAGGCGGGCTGGTGTTCCAGCCGGTGGATCAGAATTTCATGGAGGCACACGACCCGTCCGACCAGCGACTGAACTACATTTTCGACTACTTCGTTGCCGATGAATTGCATACCAACCGCCCGGAGATCGTTGTTCTGAGCAACATCCTTCCCGACCCGGTGAACGCATACGCCGAGGAATTCCGATACTCCGTTGTGGATGAAGTGAACGGCCACCGCATCAGAAACATCGAAGACATTGCCACAGCCTTCGACGAACAGACTGATTATTATATCATCAAATTTGCGGGAGGAGGACGCCCAATTGTTCTCGAGCGCAAAGCTATCGAAGAAGCCCGGCCACGCATTCGCGATCGCTATGCAGTCACAACGGAGAAAAACCTCGAAAAATGAAATCCATCCATCTCCTGCGAGCCGCTTGGCTTGCTCTCATCCTTCTGCTGGCCATTCAGTCCGCCCCAGCGGAGGACGATTCATCCGCGCCGGAATCCGCCTCCCAATCCCTGCTGCGAGTCAATTCGACCAATCAGGTTTACGAGTTTTTCCAACCATGGATCAAAAAGCCACCCTTCAGCCGACGGGGTATTGGCACACTGATCGACGGTGGCCGTATTCTTGTCACAGCCGAACTCGTCGCCAACTCGACATTTATCGAACTCGAAAAACCTGCCTCGGCTGAGAAATCCACAGCTTCCGTGGAACGCATCGATTACGACTGCAACCTCGCCGTCCTGCGCCCTGCAGACCCGGGATTCATCAATGGCATGAAGCCTCTTGCCTTGAATGGCCCCTTGAAAGTCGGCGACCAAGCCACAATCCTCCAACTGGAACCGAATGGAGACATCGCCCAAACCCTCGGCCGCATCACATCCATAAGCGTAGGGAGTTATCCCTCGGAGTCAGGCGCCCTTCTCCTCTTTAAACTCGGAGCTCCCCTCCAGCAGCGGGATGGCAGCTTCACCCTGCCCGCGATCAGAGATGGACGACTCATTGGAATGGTCATGCGCTACGACTCACGGAACCAGTCCGCCGACATCGTTCCGACTGCGGTGATCCGCCATTTTTTGGCCGAACTCGACTCCCCAGCTTACCAAGGGTTTGCCCGGCTCGGCATGACCTTCGCCCCGCTTCGTGATCCACAACTTCGCCGCTACATCGGCATGAAGGAACCTGGCGGCATCTATGTCGCCGATATCACCCCACGAGGCTCCGCAGATGCAGCAGGGATCAAAAAAGGCGATGTCATTCTTGCGGTGGATGGACTTCCTCTCGACCAGGATGGGAACTACGAGGATCCAGACTTCGGTCGCATCCTCTTCAGCCACCTCACAAACACGATCAAACACCCTGGCGCGATCCTTTCATTCAAAATCCTCCGCAACGGCCAGACGATCGAGATTCCTGTCACCATGAAGGTCGCGAACGAGGAGCAATCGATTAGCGCGCCACACCTCTCCGATGAGGCCCCGAAATACGTGATCCTCGGTGGACTCGTTTTTATCGAGCTCTCCCGCCCCTATCTCAAGGAGTGGGGAAGCAAATGGGCATCCAGCGCGCCGCAGCGCCTTGTTTATTATGATGCCTTCCAAAACGAACTCCCCGCCGACCGGGGCCGCATCATCATCCTCTCACAAGTCCTCCCCACACCGGACACCGTCGGCTATGAAGACCTCGAAAATATCGTCGTCACCAAAGTGAACGGCCAGCCGATCAAAAGCCTCACCGACTTGTCAGAGGCGGCAAAAAAACCGGTCGATGGATTCCAAAAAATAGAGTTCGAAGAGGACCCGAAATTCCTCTTCCTCGATGCCGCTTCGATTCAATCCAACGCTGATAACCTCAAAAAACACTACGCGCTTCCCTCGTTGGAGCGACTTTGATTGACCATGAAAATTGCACTTACCCTCACACTGTTCCTCGCTAGTGCACTCATCATTCGCGCTGCCGACGCCATTCAGACATTTCCGGGCTGCACGCTTGTGGAAGCCGAATGGGCTGATGGCGACAGCTTCCCTGTCCGGCTTCCCGATGGACGACAGGTGACCGCACGCCTCTATGGCGCTGACTGCATCGAGTGGCATGTGAACGACGAGACACTCGCCCGACGCCTCCGTGCGCAACGGCGCTACTTCGGCATCGCCGACACCGATGCCGCCTCCTCAATGAAAACCGCCCGCGATTTCGGAAAGCAAGCCGCCCTCCGCACCCGCGAAATCCTCACAAAACCCTTCACAGTCCACACTGCCTTCGCCGGCGCCAGAGGCAACGGCGAAAAAGAACGCGCCTATGCATTCATCACCACAGCCGATGGAAAGGACCTTGCCACCATCCTGGTCGATGAAGGCCTGGCCAGAGCTTTCGGCGTCACCCGCCAATTGCCCGATGGCACATCCGGCAACGAATACCGCGACACCCTCGCCGACCTCGAGCTCACAGCAGCCGCCGCCAAAAAAGGCATCTGGGCCGTCACCGACTGGACCCATCTCGCAACCGACCGCGCCGCAGAACGCCGCGAATCCAACGAACTCCAAACGCTTCTCAAGGAATCCCGGTCAGCCGCCGCCATCGACCCGAACACCGCCACCGCCGAGGAACTCCAATCGCTCCCCGGCATCGGCAAAAAACTCGCCGAACGCATCATAGAGGCCCGAAAAATAAAACCCCTTCGATCCATGGATGACCTCCTCGCCATCCAAGGTATCACGCCGAAGCTTGTCGACGCCTTCGCAGCGAAAATTCAATTCGCCAGCCGACCCACCCCATAACGGAGCTTTGATCCATAGCCCGAGCCGACCATTCGACAAAGGGGAGCGCGTTGCGGTATTGTCTAGAAATGTCATTCGTTCACCTGCATTGCCACTCCGAGTTTTCTCTTCTGGACGGAGCTGTGCGCCTGGATGAATTGGTGAAGAAAGCGGCGGGCTTTGGGATGCCAGCTGTGGCGGTGACGGATCACGGGAACCTGCATGCAGCCGTGCCGTTTTATCAGCAGGCGGAGAAGACCGGGATCAAGCCGATCATCGGTTGCGAGATGTATGTCGCGCCGGGCTCGATGACGGATAAGAACGGCTCATCCGCAAAGGATGCCGCATTTCATCTCACGCTGCTGGCGACGAACGACGAGGGCTACCGGAATCTCGTGAAGCTCTCGACCGCAGGGTATCTCGAGGGTTTTTACTACAAGCCCCGCGTGGACAGGGAGCGCTTGGCCGCGCATTCCAAGGGCATCATCGCCCTGAGCGGATGCCTGCGAGGCGAAGTCGCCACGCTCTTGCAAGCCGGACGCTTTGACGAGGCCCAGGCGACCGCCGCCACATATCGAGAGATTTTCGGAGCGGAGAATTACTTTATCGAACTTCACGATTTCGGCCTCGACGCGCAGCGCCGGATCAATCCCGATCTGGTAAAAATCGCACGCAATCTGGATCTGGGGCTGGTTGCCGCGAACGATGTTCACTTCCTTGAGAAGTCGCACCATGAAGCCCACGATGTGCTCATCTGCATCGGCACCGCGTCAAATGTGGTGGATGAAAAGCGCATGCGCTACAGCCCGGAGCTTTATTTTAAATCCTCCGAGGAAATGCGGGCGATCTTCGCCGAACTTCCCGAGGCGTGCGATAACACGCTGCGCATCGCCGAGCGCTGTGATTTCAAGATGGAGTTCGGGAAACCGAAATACCCGAATTTCGACTCGCCCGACACGCGTAGCCGCGAGCAATACCTGCGCGACCTGTGCCATGAAGGCCTCCGCAAGCGCTTCGGAGGGCGCGTGGATAACGACCACGAGCTGAACAAGCGCCTCGATTACGAACTCTCGGTGATCGAAAAAACAGGATTCATCAGCTATTTTCTCATCGTCTGGGATTTCATCCGCCATGCGAAGGACAATGGTATTCCCGTTGGCCCAGGCCGAGGCTCTGCGGCAGGCTCCCTCATCGCATATGTGCTGGGCATCACGGATATCGACCCGCTCCGCTACGGGCTGATTTTTGAAAGGTTCCTGAACCCCGAGCGCATCAGCCCGCCTGATATCGATGTCGACTTCTGCATGGAGCGCCGAGGCGAGGTGATCGAGTATGTGCGCCAAAAATACGGCGAACGAGCCGTGTCGCAGATCGTCACCTTCGGCACATTGGGCGCGAAGAGCGTGATCCGCGATGTCGCCCGCGTGCTCGGCTGGAGCTACTCGGATGGCGACCGCGTGGCGAAGATGATCCCGAACGAGCTGAATATCGACCTCGAGAAGGCGCGCGAAAAGAACCCCGAACTCCATACCGCCATCGAGAATGAAGCGCCCGTGCGCCAACTCTGGGACTACGCCACCGTGCTCGAGGGCCTGAGCCGCAACACGGGCATCCATGCCGCCGGTGTCGTTATCGGCGACCGTCCGCTCGATGAATTCATCCCGCTCTGCCGGGGCAAGGAAAACGAGGTCGTCACCCAATATGCCATGGGCCCGCTCACGGACCTCGGCATGCTCAAGATGGACTTCCTCGGCCTGCGCACGCTCACAATCATGCAGGAGGCGGTGCGCCTCATCCACGCGAAGGTGCCGGATTTCAACATCGACCTCATACCGAGCGACGACAAACCCTCCTTTGATATCTACAACCGAGGCGAAACGCTTGGCGTTTTCCAGATGGAAAGCGGCGGCATCACGAACTGCTGCAAGCGATTCGATGTCGGCTGTATCGAGGACATCATCGCCATTGGGGCGCTTTATCGTCCAGGTCCGATGCAGTTCATCGACGACTACATCGAGCGCAAAAAGGGGATAAAAAAGGTCGAATACCTGCATCCACTTCTCGAAAAAGTCTGCTCGGAAACCCACGGCATCATTGTCTATCAAGAACAAGTCCAGATGGCAGCCAGCGTGCTCGCGGGCTACTCACTCGGCGAGGCCGACCTGCTCCGCCGCGCGATGGGAAAAAAGGACGCCGAGAAGATGGAGAAGGAGCGTAAACGCTTCGTGGAGGGCTGCGGCACCCACAACAACATACCACCCAAGGTGGCCGATGCCATATTCGGGTTCATTGAGAAATTCGCCCAATACGGATTCAACAAATCGCACAGCGCCGCCTATGGCTGGATTTCTTACCAGACCGCTTACCTAAAGGCCCACTTTCCGCGCGAGTTCATGTCGGCCATGCTGACCTTCGATGCCAACGACACCGACCGTCTCGCCGTGGTCATCGCCGAGTGCCGCCGCATGGAGATTCCCGTGCTGCCACCGGATATCAATGCCAGCGTGCTCAAATTCGCACCCGAGACCGATGGCCCGGGAATTCGCTTCGGGCTGGCATCCATCAAAAATGTCGGTTCGGGCGCGATGGAGTCAGCCATTTCCGAAAGGGAAAAAAGCGGCGCTTTCCGCACACTGGAGGATTTCTGCTCACGCCTCGACTCCCGCACGGTGAACCGCAAGATCCTCGAGAGCGCTGTCAAATGCGGAGCTTTCGACTGCTTGGACAAAAATCGCGCCGCGCTCTTCGCGGAGATCGAACCCTCAATGGCTGCCGCCGCATCGCTCCAGCGCGACCGCGCGAGCGGGCAGTTCTCACTCTTCGGAGACACGCCTCTCACACCGCCGAAAAAATCCTCAAAAGCCGCAACGATCGAGCCCTGGAGCCAACTGGAGACTCTCAAATACGAGAAGGAACTCCTCGGCTACTATGTGAGCGGACACCCACTCGACAGCTACGCGGGGAATTTCGACTCCGGAAAATACAACACCATCGCCCAGGCGAAGGAAGCCACGGAGCCAGGCACATTCAAGCTCGCAGGCCTGATCATGTCCGTCGAAAAGCGCTTTTCCAAAAAGGACGGGAAACCTTTTGGCATTCTCATCCTCGAGGACTTCACCGGCTCGCTGGAAATCACCGCATGGGATGAATCCTTCTCCAAAAACGCCGCCCTCTTCGTCGCCGGAATGGCGGTGTCGATCAACACACGCATCACCCGCCGCGACGAAGCGATCCGCGCGACGGCCGGAGCCACAACCGCGCTCAAAGAAAAAACCTCCGTGCGCCCGGTGCGCCTGCGACTCGCACGTGAGCGACTCGATGAAGCCGCCCTGCGGAAAATCCTCGCCGCCGTTCAAGCCAATCCCGGCCCACGCCCCCTCATTCTGGAGTTCGTGCTTCCCAACGGACGCTCGCTCGAAATGCCAACCGGTGAGGAATTCGCTATCGGCGACGAACGCGAGCTGGTATCCGCGGTGAACGGACTGGTTGTCGCTTGAGCCTTCTTTTCGCAAACTCCGAATCCAGTAAATTTAACCACGGACACAGAGATCACAGAAGGTGAGCAGGTTATACTTCGATGTGATCAAAATATTTTGTGTTCATCAAACAACAGCCATGGCTTTTTTTGTGAATCCTTTCCAACCTGTCCTCCTGTCGAAAATCCGTTTGAGGGCTAATACCAATAGCCGATAGCTTTTGGACTCTCGCTCTGGTTGCGCCAAGCGTTCGGCGCATGGTCTCGGGGAGCGCACGCGCCCTCGCGGATCAGGAACGAAAAATGCGGCCGAAGGCCGGTAAAACCTCTCCATGTCGGGCGCGGGGCGCACCGGACGGCACCCTAGGCGTGCACACTCCCCGAGACCGGCTGCTACCGCGCCACTCTCCAAAAGTCCAAACGCAAGCGGATTTTGGTCTAACTCACCGACTCTACCCATCCAGCGGGCTCCGCACCGAGATGCCCGGCCGGTTCAGCACATGCGTGTAGATCATCGTCGTGCTCACAGCGCTGTGGCCAAGTAGCTCCTGCACCGTGCGGATATCGGCTCCGCCCTCAAGCAAATGCGTGGCAAACGAGTGCCGCAGCGTATGCGCCGTGATTTTTTTTGCGATCCCCGCCCTCCGCACCGCCACCCCCAGCGCCTTCCCTACTCCGTTGTCATGCACATGATGTCGCCGCCGCACCTCGCTTCGCGGATCCTTGCCCACGCTTTTGGAGGGAAATACCCACTGCCACTCCCAGCGCTCGCCCGCTTTCGGATCCTTCACCCCATACGCACCGGGCAACCACACACCAGGCAAGCCCGCCGCGCGATCCTCATTGAAAAGAATCCGCACCCGTTCCAGATGCTCCCGCAGCGGCTCGCGTAGCGTCTCCGGCAACATCACCACCCGGTCTTTCGACCCCTTCCCCTCGCGCACGATGACCTGCTGGCGGTCGAAATCCACATCCTTTACCCGCAGCCGGATCGCCTCCATCATCCGCATCCCCGTCCCGTAGAGCAGCCTCCCGATCAGCGACATCGTCCCCTCCAGTCCGCCCAGCAAACGCCGCACCTCCTCTCGCGACAGCACCACCGGCAGCCGCGTCGTCCGCTTCGCCCGCAACGCATCCACTTTGCCCAATGGACGCTTCAGCACCTCGCCAAAGAAAAACAAAAGCGCCGAAAACGCCTGATTCTGCGTCGGTGCCGCAACACCACAAACCACCGCTAATTCCTCCAAAAAACCCCGCATTTCAGGCTCCCCAGCCTGCTCCAAATCCCCGCCCCTGCGCTCCAGCCAATCCAAAAACCGCGCCACCCAATTCAGATACGACTCTTCCGTCCGCAACGCGTAATGCCGCACCCTCAATGCCCTCCGCATTGCCTCCAGAGCCTCCTGGTTCCGCTCTGCCCGCGGCGCGGCAGCGCCCAGCGAAACTCTAGGGTAGGGATGGCTCGCCGCGCCATCCGACTTCCATGGCGATTCCATTCCATGAACTCGATCGTTGGCCAACAACCCCTCCGTGCTCTCCGTGTCCTCGGTGCTCAATCCTGTTGAGTTCGCCTTCAACCGGAATTTCGGCCCCACGCGCCCATACCGATCCTCTCCCCACGACCACCCCACCATCTCGCCTCTAAAAACATCCAACGCCATCCGCGCCTGTTCGCGCGCGAAATCCTGCGCCGAACCGCCGACTGGCAACGACTCCAAAAACAACCTTGCCGCCACCTCGGGAATTTCGCTTGACTCCGCCCCAGCACTACGGCAAAACTTCAAAAACCGCTCCAAATGCACGCTCCACCAATACAGCGTCTTCTCCGCAACCTTCAACCCTCGCCCTTCCACCATCCGCACTACCCACGCCTTAGGATGCTCCGCAACAATTCTCTCTTTCCCCTCACTCATGCTTCCAATTCTGCAACACCCGCTCGAATTGTCCACTTTTTTCTTGCCTTGATAGTTAAATTGGAATTTTGTGTGGCCAAACAACGTTCGCCAAGATAATATGTCTCAACTTAAGCATAACATGAGCCCGCACGGAGCCAAATTGTTCTCATCTGTGTTTATAATCGTCGGTGCTGCCGTTCTCTTCTTTGGAATAAGATCAGTCTTGCAAGCGCACGCAAGTTCAGGGTGGCCTACGACTACAGGCAAGGTCATTTCCTCTATTGTCGACTCAAAGAAAAGCGACAAGGGCGGAACGACATACCACGCAGCAGTCCTCTATGAGTTCAATGTTTCGGGTGTTGTCCACTCCGCAGATGATGTTGCATATGGACAGTATGGTTCTAGCGACCCATCCTACGCGAGAGGACTTGTGAATAAGTATCCAGCAGGTAGAGAGGTCACAGTTTACTACTCACCAAACAATGCCGATGACTGTGTTTTAGAGCCAGGCATCAGCGGGAAGGCATTTTTCCTGCCTGCCTTTGGAGCGGTCTTTTTTACAGCTGGCATGTTGATGTTCATCTTCTTGCCCCGTCAGATAATCAAGCAGCGTGCTTCTAATTTATGAAGCGTCGACAACTAACGTCCCCATGACTCAGCATTCTGTGACAGCAAAGGCGAACAAGGCACGGCTGGTCAACCGCTGGGGCTGCTCTGTCGGCCATACTTTCCGTGGCTTTAACCCGCCATCCCGTTTCAACGCTCACCCCCAACCCAGCGGTGCCAGCGCTTAATCGTTAGCCGTCGTTGCGCACATGCACCTGTTTGACAAGGCCCACTACGCCAAGTTTCTCCGGCAGGCGTGCCGTTGCGCTCGCGAAAACGCTGGCGAGGAAATTTGCGGCTTGATCGTTGATACAGGCTGCCACCTCTCGTTCGTTCCGACGCGCAACGTCTCACCACGCGTTGGGAGTTTTGTCTTGTCACGCACCGATGTCCGTCGGATTGTTGCCGCTGCGAAGATCCTCGGCCAAGAGATTGTCGGCACATTTCATTCGCATCCGGTCGGTGTCGCCACGCCGAGTCGGACAGATATCGCGCACGCCGAGGACGATTCGCTGATGTTCATTTTCGACTGTATGGACCGGAAGGGATGCTTGTGGAAGATTAAGGGCGGCCGAGCACGGCCATTACCTTTCAGTTTTTGCCAAGACGCATGAAGACGACGGCTAACAAATCGCTGCAGGCAACGCGGGATGGCCGGTCCAGTTCCGCTTCGCGGTTCGCGTCATTTGGTCCCGCGTGCCTGAGCTCTGGACGTTCGGAATAAATACATCATACTATGAAGCTTGTCGTCGGAAAATATTACACAGTCGTCTCTGGAAGATTCATTGGCGTTACAGGAGTGGCCGTAGAGGCGGATGGCCACGGGGATGCTCACGCTATTTATTCTCCTGATCTTCCTGATGATGGCGTTATTTCTTTCTTTAATGTATTGAGTCATCTTCGGCCGGCGACCGATGCAGAAGAATTATCACTTCGCCGACGTTCTGTTTGAAGCCTGGCTCATGACACACTCTATAAAATAAACCATGAAACACATAATCACAGCACTTATCATAACTGTCACTTTGTCACTACTGGGACAACAATGCCCTGCCGCGAACTCACCTCAATCAAGCACAGTTTCTGCACCAATTCCTGGCATAAGTAAACTGATTACAGTCACTATCCCTGCGGACTTTCGTGCGCCGAGTAGTCCTGAAGAGATCAAGGCAAGCAATACTCTTATCCAAGCTCTTCAGAATAATCCCCTTGGGAAAAGTGTTGTTTCCCAAGTTTACAGCACCGACTGGAGCGCCCCGTTAACTCTTCCGATACTTTACGTTGGAACTCTTCCTGCAGCCGTAAAATCACAAGGGCAATACACTGAAAAATATTGGGCTAATATACGGGAAATGTTTATGAAGCAATCGAAGCTCATGATTGTTACCATTAATTCGCAGTTGGTGACTTATGGTTTGCCTGACGCGTCAGTTTCCATGAATCGCATTTTGGCTGATGCCAATAAAAATACAGCTATTATTTTTGGCTTTGCGCCAACAGCGCAACCCACCGAAAAGCCGCCAATGTTGGTAGCTCGAAAAGTATTTTTTGCTCAGAACTGCATTTTTCTATTTGAAATCGCCGTAGATGCTTCTAAGCCGTTGGCAATGGATACACTCGACGGCTATCTTCGTTCAATTACCGTTCCATGAAAGCCTCAACGCCTACAACAGGGGTTTATTTCATTGCATTTCTAATGTCTTTTTTATTGATTGCACTAGTATTTTTGCCATTGATTATTTATACTGAGAAACTGGAACTTAGTGGCAATCTACATCCACCTGAGTGGTTGGCCGCACCAGTCGCATTTATTATCATTGGTGCATTGATTTCATTGACACAGTTTTTTGCAAATCGATTTGGAAATAAGGCTATTAAATAAATATCCGAACCAGCCAGTGGACCTAATCCCTGTCCCTTCGGGACTTTCGGCATACCTCCTGCTGATTCCGCTTCGCGGGCAGGAGGAATGCCGAAAGCAAGCAGGGATAGGTCACTGGGGACGTTGATATGGTTGCGGCTTTGTCAACAAGCAAAGCAGTTTTTTGGATAGTTTTTTCATAACATCCTTAGCATCTGGAATGAAAAGCAAGTGGGAGGTGGAGGAGCGGGCGGGGTGATTAGGTTCCCGGCGGTTTGTATGCTGATATTCGTGGGCCTTGGCATTGTTTCCAATGCCACCACATTTTTTGAATTCACCGCGGCTCTGTCCTCAATCTAGGCTCGCGTGCTCACCGTCTTTTCAGACAGCTTAACGCATAACGTCCTAGGCCCTCACGGGCAGCCCGCGTCTTATGAACGGCAAACACACCACCTTTTACAAGGCCGCGCTCGCCGCTTCAAAGCGGGTCCGCAGCCATAAAGTCTAGTCAAGAAAAACGGTTGCGTGATCGTCGGGGATTTCCGCAAGGACAACGAGACGGGAAGGCGTCCATCCCACACGGATTTCCGCTGGAAGGAAATCCGCCTCTGGAGAATCCCTCCAACCTTGCTGCATCAAAACAGGAGCGGAAAGAGCAAGGGATTCGGGAATCGCACCCGCATGAGGCAGGTCTTTTTCAGGAATGCCGGGACAGGAAATCGTGACTGCTTTTCTCGCGATCACTTGGAAGAGGAGCTTTTAAGCAGAATGGTGTCGCCGCGATAGAGATCCTTGTTTGCGGCTTGGAACTCGGCTTTGAGCTGGACCTTGATTTTTGAGACATCGACGAGGTCCCATTCCTCAAAGCGGATTTGTCCGCCCTCGCCGCCATTATGCTGGACGCCAACGAGGAGGTGCCGGGCATCATCGTGGACCTTGCTGGTAGTGGTTTTCGGCTCGTAGTAAAAGGTGCGCAGTGTGCTGGTCTTCGAGCCCCGCGCAAAGAGTTTGGGATCGAGGTAAACCACTGATTGATCTTCGAGAACGAGGCGGAGATCCGGGTAGCCGCTGCGCTGCTCCTCACCTGCGGAGGTCCGTGGGATACCGCACGACCAACCGGGCTCCTTGTTGCACTCTGCCATCAATTGATCCTCGATGAAGCGGCTGGCTTCATTGATGCGGCCAACCGAGTGGATAGGGTGCGCGGGATCGTTTAGCTTGGCGAGGGTGCGGTCGAGCACAGCTCCGAGCTGCGGTAGCCAAGGGGCATCG
>Ga0209085_1001824_pt1 | contig 12666 bp, 16 predicted proteins | sample C_131016_EF_Meta_FD_187310 | JGI IMG/M metagenome (GOLD analysis project Ga0209085, IMG submission 187310) | Freshwater microbial communities from Lake Croche, Canada to study carbon cycling - C_131016_EF_MetaG (SPAdes) (version 2) | ecosystem: Environmental > Aquatic > Freshwater > Lake...
ACCATTGCTACTGAACCATAATAACCATTGGCAGATATAACAGTATTAAAGTTGTCACCTACTGTTATTACATTAGTACCGCCTACTGTTAAATCACTAACGGCACTGATATGCGTACCTGTCACATATAGTGTGTTGACATTGATTGTGTTTGCCCCCAACTGGCCCAATTGAGTCTGGAGAGCTTCAATAGCAGTCTCAGCATTGAGTAATGCTGTTTTAATCAAGTTGAAATTGGCACGAAATCCTTGGCTGTCGTTATTTTGCCCAGCCACAGGAAATGCTGCGTCTATACTGTTGATTAGATTAATAGTTTGAGATGCCATGATAATTTTTATTCCTTTTATTTATTGCGTCAAATCTCATGGCAGCTTTTTCTTAAGTTCATCAATTTGTTCTTGTTGACCTTCTATAATTTTTTGTTGATCTTTGATGGCTTCTATCAGTAATGGAACAACTTTCTCATATTGAATAGTCATGTAGTTCTGACCACTCTTGCTTTCGCCATCTGTACCCATATCAAATGGAGCAGGCTTGACTGCTTCGGGTAATACCGCTTCAAGCTCGTCGGCAAACAAACCAACAATATTTTCACCGGACTTGAATCCAAAATTTTCTGCCAACGTATTTGGAGTGTACAATATACCATTCAAACTCATTACCTTGGTTAGCGCATTAGTAATAGTAGAAATATTGGTCTTTAGTCTGCGATCCGAATAGTAGGCCACCACATCGTTAGTTGCATATAAAGCCCCATTTACTTGAAAGTTAGAATTGTTATATGTATCAACCCAGCCGCTCCTGTAAGAATATATACCAGTGGTATAAGTTGCGTTATACCAACCAGCCTGCCCGTTAGATCTCCACCAGCCATCTGAGCCGTTAGTGTATGCCGGTGCGCCTGTTAAATATACTGCAGTAGAGGCCGACCCTGCAGTCGATCCCGGTGCTCCGGTTGCCCCGGTTGCCCCGGTTGCCCCGGGTGATCCAGGAGTACCAGCAGGTCCACTCGGACCTCTTGGACCAAGTGGTCCACTTACTCCACTTGGTCCTATCGGTCCACTAGGTCCTATCGGTCCACTAGGTCCTTGAACGCCTTGATTTCCTTGTGGTCCACTTGGTCCACTCGGTCCACTCGGTCCTTGAGGTCCCTGGGGTCCCGTTGGTCCTTGATTTCCTTGTGGTCCACTTGGTCCACTTGGTCCCTGAACGCCTTGTGGCCCTTTTGGTCCACTTGGTCCACTTGGTCCGCTTGGTCCCTGAGCTCCTGCCGGAATAGTGAAATTTAATACAACTGAACCCGGAGTACCACTATTTGTTACAGCAGCAGCAGTTCCTGGCAATCCGGTTATTGTTGTTCCTACAGAAACTGCACTGTCTACACCTGCGGATCCACTCGGTCCACTTGGTCCTCTTGGTCCTGTGACGCCTTGTGGCCCTTGTGGCCCAGCAATTGTGCTAGCTGCTCCGCTTGGCCCTTGTGGGCCCTGAGGTCCTTGAACGCCTTGTGGCCCACTTGGTCCACTTGGTCCCGTCGGTCCACTTGGTCCTCTTGGGCCCTGTGGTCCTGATACCAAACTGTCTGCTCCGGTTGGACCGCTCGGTCCTTGTGGTCCTTGTGGTCCTTGTGGTCCTTGCGGTCCTTGCGGTCCTTTGGGTCCTTGTGGCCCACTTGGCCCCTGTGGTCCCTGTGGTCCGGCCACTGAACTAGCATCGCCCTTGACGCCCTGCGGCCCTGTTGGACCTTGAACTCCTTGAGGCCCTTGAGGCCCTTGTGGTCCACTTGGTCCACTTGGTCCACTTGGTCCTGATACGTTACTATTTGCTCCACTTGGTCCACTTGGTCCCATTGGTCCTTGAGGTCCTTGTGGTCCCTGTGGTCCACGTACACCTTGTGGTCCTTGAGGTCCACTTGGGCCGCTCGGTCCTTGAGGTCCAATGATTGTTCCAGCATCAACGAATCCGTAGTTTGGATTAGTAGTCGGTCCGCTATATACCCATAAATGTCCAGTATTGGTTACAATAATAGCATCACCAATTGTAGGAGTTGGATCTATTGCTTGAAAAGTTGCTGTGCTAGGATTCCCTGCAGTGGAACCTAAAATCCTTAAAGAATTACCTTGTGGTCCCTGAGGTCCTTGTGGTCCACTTGGTCCCTGTGGGCCCTGAGGTCCTTCTACTCCTTGTGGTCCACGCGGTCCGCTCGGGCCACTTGGTCCTTGAACGCCTTGTGGTCCTGTTGGTCCTTGTGGCCCCGATACACCTTGCGGTCCTTGAGGTCCAACAATGTTTCCGACATCAATGAATCCATAATATGGATTAGTAGTAGGACCATTGTATACCCATAAATGACCAGTATTGGTTACAAGAATGCCATCACCTATTATAGGTGACGGATCCAATGTTGAAAAATTACTAGTTGTGGCAGTAGCAACACTACCTTTAATGGAGAGTGAAGTTCCACTTGGACCTTGTGGTCCCTGTGGCCCTTGTGGTCCTTGAGGTCCACGTACACCTTGTGGTCCTTGAGGTCCCTGTGGTCCTTGTGGACCCGTTGGTCCCTGAGGTCCCTGTGGTCCTTGAGGTCCCTGTGGTCCCTGTGGTCCACTTACACCACTCGGTCCTTGTGGTCCTACAATATTGCCAACATCAACAAATCCGTAGTAAGCGGCACCAGATGGTCCGTTATAAATCCATAGATGGCCTGTATTGGCAGTAATAATACCATCACCTACAATGGGTGACGGATCCAATGTTGAAAAATTGCTAGTTGTGGCAGTAGCAACACTACCCTTAATAGTGATAGAAGTACCAGCAGGTCCCTGAACTCCTTGCGGTCCTTGCGGTCCCTGAACTCCTTGCGGTCCTTGAGGTCCTTGCGGTCCTTGAGGTCCTTGCGGTCCTTGCGGTCCTTGAGGTCCTTGTATGCCTTGCGGGCCCTGTGGTCCGCTTGGTCCTTGTATGCCTTGCGGGCCCTGTGGTCCCTGAGGTCCACTTGGTCCCTGAGGCCCTTGCGGTCCACTTGGTCCCTGAACGCCTTGAGGTCCTTGTGGCCCTTGTGGGCCGGTTGGTCCCTGTGGTCCCTGTGGTCCACTTGGTCCCTGAACGCCTTGTGGTCCCTGTGGTCCACTTACACCTTGTGGTCCAGTTGGCCCGCTTGGTCCTTGTATTCCTTGTGGTCCTTGTGGACCCTGTGGTCCTCGAACACCTTGCGGTCCACTTAAACCTTGACCGCCTTGTGGTCCACTTGGTCCCTGAGGCCCTTGCGGTCCACTTGGCCCTTGTATGCCTTGTGGCCCTTGTGGTCCTTGTGGGCCAGTTGGTCCTTGTGGTCCACTTAATCCTTGTATGCCCTGAGGTCCCTGAGGGCCTTGCGGGCCAGTTGGACCCTGTGGTCCCTGAGGTCCTTGTGGCCCTTGACCTCCCTGAGGACCTGCGATTCCTTGTGGTCCTTGTGGTCCTTGAGGTCCCTGCGGTCCTTGAACGCCCTGTGGTCCCTGTGGTCCACTTACACCACTCGGTCCCTGTGGTCCCTGAGGTCCTTGTGGCCCTTGACCTCCCTGAGGACCTGCGATTCCTTGTGGTCCTTGTGGTCCACTTGGTCCTTGCGGACCAACAGGTCCTTGAGGTCCTGGAATGCCTTGTGGACCACTTGGTCCTTGTGCGCCACTTGGGCCTGTTGGACCTTGTGCGCCAACTGCTATTAATGTCCTGGCTTCTGGAACGGTAATATACTGACTTACTCCTGAATCTTGTACAACCAACAGAGTTTCGCCCTCAGTCGGATTGGTTAAGTGCGGTAAAGCAGTGAGATTCGGTCTAGTTGTCATTGTATTGTTACCTGTTTATCATATTAGATAGTATATTTATTACGGTAGAAATTAATTAGGAATAGATTATCAATCTTCGGGGATGATATCTGTTAAAGATTGTCTATGAAATCTTAGATATTTATCCACAAATTCACTAAAATCGACTCCTGAACTATGTTCAACGAATATTCTATCTACTTCGAAATCAATTGATTTAAAATTAAATTTTGATTCTTTTATATTTTGAAGTATTGATATTCCCTTACCGGGTAAAGTATAACATAACGGCATAACTTTAACGTACGGAGGATCAACTAAATTTGATTGTTCTAATGTTTTGATAAATTTTGGAACAAACAATGTATTAAAATGAACATCTTCCTTGAATGGGTCAAACTGCCCTCTTCCTACATAACTCCAATTAGTACCGCTATTTGAACTATGAAATACATGGCTAGAACCATCTGCTATTTCTCTCCCTACCTCGATTCCGGAGCCATTAGCTGGAGCAATACCAAATTTTGCTCCTAGATCCCCGTCGTACGATCCCGGAACAGTTGAAGGAATTTTCTCATAAATCATTTCAACATACTGATCTGTGCCATTGGTATATAACGAGCATTCAAAATCGTAAGCCGGAACAGCGGGAGTTGTAAATCTTTCAAAATAAGTTGATGATTGGTATCTCACTCTCCAATAATTAAATTTTCCAATAGTTCCGCTATCAGAAAATATGCCCGATATTTCACCAGATTCCAGTGGTCCACCACTAAGACTGCCGATAACTAAATCTATGTATTCCATGTATATGGTAGGAAATGGTATAGATCCAATAACTAAAGGACCAAACGGAGAAAAATCGCCGTTATGTGGTCCACCAAATGTTAAATATCCGTTGGTACTGAGATACAATTGCGTGTATGTTTGGCCATACATATTCCAACTAAATCCTAAATCAACTGGTCCTATGTAAACATCGTCGACAAACGTAGGTGAAATCAATTGATTAGGAAATCCCTTTCGTGATCTTGGACTTATTGAGACTGGACTAAAATTCAAATCGGTTGTTGTTAATGTAACAAATCTGTCTCGCATATTATCAACGCTGGCAGGATATACATTTCTATTGCCTATGTTTACTACAGAATTAGATTTTTCTATATTATCAATAATGTCTACATATACAACATCATAAGTAGGAATTCCTTGATCATTTTTAACAGTTACAATTTTAACATCGCCAAATGTTAATCTTCTTTTATAAAAATTTCTATATAAAGCAGGGATATAATCGAATATATTTTTTTGTTCAATTCCGTATTCTAATACAAATTTTAGATCGGTACTAACTCCAAAATTTACGTCTTCGGGTCTATACATCAGCGACGGTGTGAATATAGTAGCGCTATTGATAAAAGAATTATACTTGTTACGAATATCTCTAGATAATAATGGTTTTAAGTAAATATTTGTGTAAAGTTTACCATTAACATTAGGTAATACATCAATTACAAATTCTTTAATTGAATAGGCATATGGATATTCAGGACCCTCTAAATATGCGTCTAACGGATCAATTAATTCAGTAGCTACAATAGTAAAGGGATAATATCCATAATTGGCCGGTATTCCTATCAAATGTCCAGTTGTAGATAAACTTAGTCCATATGGAAGGTTCTGTTCAAAAGCAAATTCTTTGTATTGTATATTTGAAATATTTGATGTACCTGTAGCAATTAGATCTATGTCACAGAATACTCCCTGGGTAAGTGTTCCTAGGAATCTAGGAGAACTCCAGGTTATTGCTCTAGGTTCTGATGAACTAATAGATAATGTAAAAGTATTTGTGGCAGTAAGAGAAATATTGCCGCCATTATAATAAAAATTTGATTTGGTGGCATTTACTGTCAAATTATAAACTTGTAAATAATCGGTTGACGAATTAATATGGCCAGAAATATATCCAGATCCTGTATCTAATGTCATCCCGGCTGGCAAACGATCATAGGGGCCTGTACCATTAACTATTTCATAAGTTATAGGAGATGTTATAAACGGATTAGGGTCGTAAGCAGTAACAGGAATACATTGAGTTGTTCCTGCTTTAAAAGTTCCAAGATTAGTTCCATTTAAAAACTGAGGGGTTTGAATTTTAGAGATAGATATTATATCTTTTACAGTAACTTCTATAAAGAATGCGTAGCTAAATGTAAATCCTTGTTCGTCAACCACCACAATGGTGTACAAGGTTTTATCACTTGGCACCTTGGGCGTACCAGAAATTTCTCCAGTATTGGTATTAAACACTAACCCGTCGGGCAAATCTGGAGAAATAGTGAATGTGTATGGAGTTGTACCTCCTATTACTACCATCGGTGTAATATTGGTAGCAGTTGTTCCTCTCACATATGATTGGAAATTTGTTGTGGTAGTAAATTGTAAAACATCACCAATACTTAATGTAAATGATTTACTACTGGTTAGACCTTGCGTATCTGTTACTGTAACGGTGTATACAGTGGGATATATCTGAGAGTACGAAAGACTAGATATTTCTCCATTGTATGGATTAAATGCCAATGGAAAAGGTAATGCAAGATCGATAGAATATGTTAACGGACCAGTACCCCCAGAAGCCGTTACTGGTATAAACGGCTTAACCAATATTTGCTGCTGAATATTTTTACTGGCAATAGTTGCCGTTGTAGTTAACATAGATATTTTATAGTAATAAGTGACACAATTTAAGTGTATTCACAAATATTTACCAAAAATCTCTATCTATATTAATGCAATATTCTTTGGCTTATTTCATGTATATCATCAATTCCAAACATACTTAATATCATTCGTACTTCTTCTGGAGGATCTTCCATTAAATGTTCGGGTAGCATAAATGATTTTAAATTTCCATCTGGGCCTAAAATAAAACCATAATCATCTTTTCCAAAATCGTCAGTCTCTTCAAATTCTTCAATTTCCGCCGTTGCTAAAATATTACTTGGCATAAAATGCTCCAATTAGGTGTTTGTTGCGTTAATACGATCGTTAATCACTGACCAATTAATTGTCCTCCATATATTTTTTAAATATTTTTTCTTGTCTGATCGATAATCCAATGCCCAGGCATGCTCCCACCAATCTATTAATAATATAATATCTTGACGAATTTCGTGATTTTTAATGGTTTTTATTTTGCCATTGCGAGCAATATATACCCAGCCACTACCTTGTATACCCATTGCTGTCTTTTCGAAATCTTCTTTAAGTTGATCAAAGCTATCAAAATGTTTATTAATAAATTCTACACTTGCTCCAGTTGGTTTATTGCTGCCGGTTGGTTCTTTTAATTGTGGAAAGAAAATATTATGTAAAAATGCGCCTGCTCGATTAAATTCGGCATCTCCCTCGCCTTTGTTAAATCTATCTACATATTTTTTTGCCAATTCACCATAATGATAATCCAATGTTTCTTTACTCATGACAGGTGAAAGACCGTTACGATCGTATGGCAATGGTTCTAGTACCAATTTATCTACGTGGGTTTCGGCTTCTATAATAAGTTGTTTTAAATCAAGTAAAGTTTTTTGCATATTAGTATTTATTAATGGTTAAATAATAGTACATTTTTCTAAAAGGAAATACAAAATGTTTAAGAGAATCAAAGAGTTTTTTGTAGGAAAACCTACTCCGGTAGCAACACCCGCAACATTGGTTGACACAGTGCCTTACAAGGTTCCTGAACCAGCAGCAACAACGCCAATTCCGTTGATTGTTACTAACAGTAACCCTGCTGATAATGTGCCTGTAGTTGCGGAAGTAGCTGCTCCTGTGGTTGCGGAAGTAGCTGCTCCTGTGGTTGCGGAAGTAGCTGCTAAGAAGCCACGTAAACCACGTGTGCCAAAAGTAGAAAAAGCCCCAGCAACTGCCAAGGCTTCTACAAAAACTGCTAAAAAGACTGTTAAATCAACAAAAGTTTAATTATTTGGCCAGTTTGCGAAAGCAAACTTGGCCAAATTTTTATTCTAAATTAAATTGAGTTCCACCGCTCGATCGTAAACCATTCCTGATCCAAGGTTTTTTGACTTGCTTTCGCACATGATATCAAAGTTTTTCCAAAAGCCAAGAGCCCAATCAGTTACCGGCTGATTCCAATACCAGTCACTATGTGCTCGCAACTTTTGCTTTTTATATCCCAATTCAAGCAGTTTGTTATGATCTGGCGCAGCATCTAGATTGTGATCGATCAAAACATCTTCTCTGCTGACGCTGTAATGACATACCGGTCTTACACCGCGCCACGAATCAATCAAGCGTAGAACTCTATCGTCGGTGGGCTGAATGTATTCACCAGTACGGATCCAGTGGTGGTGTAGGTCAAGCACAAGAGCACAGTCGTTGACGAGTTCAAGGCTGGAATCGACTCCCCAGGACATTTCGTCGTTTTCGATAGTGATACAATTTCTTGCTTCGGGGCTAAGTCTCTTGAGGGCAGCGCGGATACCGGCTGGACCTTGTTTACCTGAGATATGCACATTGATTTTGAAATCCTGGAATGATTTACCGTAGCCCATCCACTTGGCCATATCAGCATGATATTCAAACTCCTCTATTGATCTGTCAACAATACCCGGATTTTCACTAGCCAATACACAAAACTGACCTGGATGAAAGCTAAGTCTCACATCTAGTCTACGTGCTGTTTCCCCGATGGGAGCGAATATCTTTTCAAGATGATCCTGTATTTCACGACGTTGCCACCAGGACTGCCAATCTTTTTCTGTATAGCCTTGTAGCATTTCTGATCCGATACGGACCATTCTACGCTCTGGCGGCAGTTGAGCCACACGCTCAATCATGTTAACTGCAGCCGTGGTATTGTGATTCATGATGTCCCATTGACGCTGTTCAGCTTCCAGCGGATGCTCACGAAGCCATCGCATGGTTGTGCTACGACCATTCAATTCTCTATTAGCAGCATTAACTTTCATGCCTTTGACTTCGCTAGCATCATCGAGCCACTTGCAGGCATAACCAATTCGTTTAATCACTTTTCAACTTTCGATAGAGTCCATGAACCGTTGTTGTTATCTTTCCAATCTAGTACGTCGCCTTCTCGCCAACCCTGCTGATCTAAAAAGTCCTGCGGCAAGGGCATGACAAGATCACCGCTGCCATCATCTGCTTCTTCTAGAGTAACTGTCCAGGATGTTGCGGTAGTCATTTTAGTCGAACTCCAGCAAGTTTATAATTAGCATACACAATAACCGCATCAAACAGGGCCATTACGTAATGTTGATTGGATAGATGATTAATGCAAGATAGCACCATCCATCCAATAATAAACCAAGTAATTTGATCTTGATTTCGAACGTACCATTGTTTAAATGTATTCATTTCTTACTCCTAATCATGTTAATAACTTCCAATGCCTCTGAAAAATATCCAGCATCTAGATGCTGTTCGATCGCTTCTTCAAACATTGCAGCTAAATCAATCATAATAAAATCTGTAGTATACGGTTGTTTCCACGAGATTGTGTATGAAATTTTCTTGTCATCCATGTTACCACTCCTTAGTAAGTGCATGATGCACTAAAAATTGTTTAAAAGCACGATACACTGCTACACCCTCTTCCTCATCTACTGGAACTTTTTTGCCCCTAACATAGAAACCGTCTTCTGTAATTTTGAGTATTTCAGCAACCCCGCCTCGAAAAGTAATAGCATTTTCTGGAGGAGAAGATACCGTAAGTACAGAGTCTGTATTGCTAGGTTTAATATAAAATAAAGGAGAACAAGTTTGCGACATAATACTATTATACAGTAGTTCTCTTAGTAGGTCAATCTGTTTGTTTAGTTTTGTAATACCAGCCTGTGGCAATGTATTTTGGTTGGGTATAAACAGTAAGACCGCGATGAACATGAGTCATACCAGCTGGCCACATAACTACCGTTCCTTGTGTGGGACGTATTTTACGACATTGGAATAAAAATTCAGTCTCCGCCTCACCTTCTGGCATGTCATTAAGATAAATCATCCAAACCAATTCTCTCGAATGTGATTTTGGTCCATCGCCATTTTCGTAATGCCACTGGTGATATCCCCCCAATGGCATTGTGCGCTGAACCTTAATATTCATACGATTACTCATACCAACTGAAGCCAATTGTCCAAAATTATCTATATATTCCATAAGACAATCGTGGAGATAGTACAAATATCTATCACATATCTCAAATTTATTATAAACAGCGTTTTCTAAAAATATAGATAAATCTTTTCTACCTAAATTTTTATTATCAAACTGATAGGAATTATTAGTAATGTATTCTTTAAATTCAGGATTTTGAATAATATTTTCAAAACTATTAATTGTTTCCTGGCACAATGCTGGATCAATTAAATTGGGCCATATACGAATAAAGTCTTCCATACCATACTAATACTTTTTTATTTGTACAATACCATATTGCTGATATAACCAGGCAATGAAGTTTTCAATTTGTAAATTTGGGCCCACTTGTTCGATATAAACGCTATAGGCCATTGATACTCGTTCTAATAAATCTTTATCATTCATGTTAATCCTGAAATTCATTGTCCTCACGATGCCCTTGTCGGCCTGCCATGTTACTATCTGTCTCACGAACTTCTACTTTACAGCACCAAACACGGGCTGCTTCTTCACTACCGCAGTTGGGCAAGAAGATTGTGTTGACATATTCATATAAGAAATCAGCAATGCCTTCACATCCTGTCTTTTCTACTTCTGTAATTTTGGCCAGTTTAAGTCTGCCCAGTTCCAGCAAGTGATCACGCATGGGATCGTCCTGTGCTACTAGCAAGGTGTGATCAAACCAATCTTCAAGATTTGCCTTGAGTGGTTTTAAGCCACCAAAATCTGTACACCAGTTTCTGGCATCTAGTGTATCACATTCAAATTCAAAGTGAAAACTCATTGCGTAACCGTGAATTAGATTACAGTGACTTTGGGCACGCCATTGACGATATGCAACGGGTCCAATTTGTTTGTACGTTTTTGTACTGAAATATTTCTTTGCCATTATGTTCTCCTATGTATAATTATAGCATAGGCAGCAGAGTTTGTATAGCGGGATGATGCTTAGAGACCGCTTAAACTTATTTAAGTTTTTGTAAATCTTCTTTAGCTTTTTTAAGCTCAGTAGAAATATCTTTTATCATTTCTAGTTCTATGTGTCTATTACGAATAGATTTTATCATGATATACGCAAATAAACTCCAACCTATAAAACCGCCCAGGAATAATATTGCTAATATAAAATAATATTCCTGTTGTGACATAATTGTTTCCTTAAAGTAAAATATTTAACCTACTTTAGGAGCGAGTTTAAATACAATTTAACGGCTTTGAACAACTTTATCGGCAAGACCAAAATCAACTGCTTCCTGGGCAGATAAAAATGTATCAAATTTCATAGTTTCAAACATTTCCAAATAGGTCTTACCGGCAGTATTATGTTTAACATACAATTCAGTCAAGCGTTCATTGATATATTTTGACTCTTCAAATCCACGTTTGGCATCTTCAAACTGTAGGTCTTGGACATGTACGCTACCATTTGTTCCTCGTGTACCAGAACTAACACGATGAATCATGGTGCGGCTTTCCGGCAATACAAACCGTTTGCCAGCAGAACCGGCATTAGCAAGGAATGATCCCATACTACATGCTTGACCCATTACATATGTACATACATCTGGTTTAACAAATTGCATAACATCATACACACTTAAACCTGCCGTAACTAGCCCACCTGGGCTATTAATATAAAGATGAATATCTTTTTCGCTATCGGCGCTCTCTAAATGTAGCATTTGTGCCACCACAAGATTTGCGCTATGATCATCTACAGGACCATTTAAGAAGATAATTCTTTCGTTTAAGAGTCTCGAAAAAATGTCAAATGCTCGTTCGCCTTGACCTGTTTTTTCGATTACCATTGGTACTAACATAATTTCCTTATTTTATTGTAGGGCCATTGGGCTCACGATAACACGTGGTTCAATAAACACTGGTTTGGCTTTGCCATCTTTGTGATCCACACACAGAACCCAAGTACCATCAGCGCTGGCCGGGCTATACAAACCATTTGGATCTGCTTGTGGGATAACTTGGCTACCTCGACCTTGATCATATACTACTCGACTTGGATTAGTATATTGTGCGGCATACGGCAAGCCGTAACCAATGCTATCGCACACTTTGGTCAATTGATTATTCATACCAACCAAGTAGGTAGTAGTGGCCACATTCTTATCGCGCAGTTCCAAGATGTCCTTCATCATGCGCTTTTCAGCAAAGTTCACAATGGCTGGCATACCAACCTGTGTTACGGCCTGCAAGCTGAGTTCTTCTTGTTTGCGGCGCTCAATTTGAGTCGATGTTGGTGGAGTTTCCAAACAAGCAGTTAGCAAGGCCGCAACGGGCAATAACAATAGAAGTTTTTTCATTTCAATTTCTTTCCAAAAAATTTACCAAGGTTAAAACAGACGACCCCTAGTACCGCTCCTGCGGTCACTAGTCCAAGGGTCATCAAGATTTCTGCTACGATCATTTTGCGATTTTAGGCAGTGGATATGGAACACGATTAAGTGGAGCGCACACACCATCTTCGCTGGCAAATGGTTTGGTCTTGAAGTCTGCATCATCCAAGCAACCTGTATTGCCTGACACTGTGGAACACTTGGCCTTGACCAACCGTGTCTTCTCTGGGTTTACCAGTTCCATAGTAGCCCAGCCGTCGCCTTGTGGACAAGCATTAGATTGAGTTGAGTCGCCACGACCAATGATATCCCAGCCTTTGTACAA
>Ga0209085_1001827_pt1 | contig 12659 bp, 9 predicted proteins | sample C_131016_EF_Meta_FD_187310 | JGI IMG/M metagenome (GOLD analysis project Ga0209085, IMG submission 187310) | Freshwater microbial communities from Lake Croche, Canada to study carbon cycling - C_131016_EF_MetaG (SPAdes) (version 2) | ecosystem: Environmental > Aquatic > Freshwater > Lake | place...
TTGCAATGAATTCAATTCCAGTTGAAATAGATGCAGTTGCACTCTCCCTTGCTGATAATCCAGCAATTAAACCAATTATCACCTTGGCCCAAATTGCCATAGGGCAGTTGAAGTTAATTCCAAGTAATTGGGATCAAATAGAGGAGTTGCTTAAGAGTGAGCTTGCTGGGGCGGATGCAATTTCAATTCGGCAGATGCGAATTTCCTTAAGTAAAGATCAAAAAGATGATTTAACAAAGAGTTCAACTGAGTTAATTCTTGATGCCTTAACTTCACCAACTGCTGATTTACCGTGGGAGCAATTAACGCCACTTAAGCGAATAAATGAATTACTAAAAGAGGTGAAAAAAGTTTCAAGTAAATCACAAGATATTTCAGATCTACTTTGGAGCATTTGGAGTAATGCAAAAAATTATGAGGGTGAGTTAATATCTTCGGCTTGGCAACAACAAGCATTAGCAGGTGGAAGTCATGGTGCTATTGCAGATCAAAATCTTGATGCCTTAATTACTTTATTTGAGGTTGCCCGCCGCTTTAGCGAAAGGCTTCCTGGTGCTAAAGCTGGATTATTCATTGATCAACTACTAGGTGAGAAGATTTTGTCTGACAGCATCACAGCATCTGCCCAACGAGGTGAAGTTGTGCAAGTAATGACTGTTCACTCAGCAAAAGGTTTGCAATGGCGTTATGTGGCACTTGCTGGCATGCAAGAGGGAAGTTGGCCAAACTTAAAACAACGTGGGTCACTCCTTGGTAGTGAGAGATTGGTTGAAATATTTCGACATGGCATAAGTAACCCAGCACAACTAGATGCAATTTCTGCTTCAGGTTTAGCAGAGGATGAGAAGCGATTATTAAATGTTGCAGCAACAAGGACCACTGAAAAGTTAATAATTACTGCAGTTTCGCAAGAAGACAATCAGCCATCTAGGTATTTTGAAAAGTTTGCGCCAGGTGAAATCGAGATAACTCAAACTGCAAGAGCAATTACCCAACCTGCTTTAGTTGCAGATTTACGCAGACTGGCAAGCCGAGCAAGCAATAAAGAAGAAGCGGTATTTGCCCAAAGAATGCTTAAAACATTGGCAGTAAATGGTGTGACCCGGGCTGAGCCAAAAAATTGGGTAGGTAACGCGCCGATTTCTACCGATCTACCAGTTATTAAAAGTGATGAAGTATTAAGGATTTCACCTAGCTCACTTGAATCATTTACCGAGTGCTCACTCAAATGGTTATTAGAGCAAAGTGGTGGCAAAGATGCTGATTCAACTGCGCAAGTCTTAGGAACTGCTATCCATGTAATTGCTGCCCAATTACTTGAGCAACCATCTCTTTCACTTGATCAATTAGAAGATAAGTTAAAAGGGGCATGGTCATTAATTGATATGAATAAGGGTTGGATTAAGGATTATGAGTATCGCAGGGCCGCTGCCATGCTTGAAAAGTTTTATAGTTGGAATTTAAAGAATAAGAACACATTGGTCGGTGTTGAGGAAAGATTTGAATTTAAATTGGGAAATGCGATGGTCTCCGGTTCCATTGACCGAATTGAATTAACTGCTGAGAATAAATATTACATTGTTGATTTAAAGACTGGTGCAACTGCTATCTCATATGACAAAGCACTCGATAATAAACAGTTGCAAAGCTATCAATTAGCGGTAGTAAATGATGGATTTAAAGAAAAGTTAGAACATCAAGCGGTTGCAGGGGCAGAGCTTGTTTTTGTTGGCGATCATAAGGCTAAAGATGCTAAGCCTCGACCACAGGATGCGGTAAAGGTTGATGAAGTGACTGCAGAGTTATCTCAAATAGCGCAAGGAATGAGTGATAAAAGTTTTGTTGCAACTATTAATGAGCGCTGCCGCACTTGCGCGGTTAAATCATCCTGCCCAATTCAAATTCAAGGTCAGGCGGTGATTGGTAAATGAGTATCAAGTACTCCGCGCTAGATATTGCCAAGCGTATAAGCGCAGTTGATCCAACCTTTAGAGTGCCAACGGATGAGCAGATTCCAATTATTCAAGCACCACTTGCACCATCTGTTGTGATCGCAGGTGCTGGCTCTGGTAAAACTGAAACGATGAGTCAGCGAGTTTTGTATTTGGTTGCAAACTCGATTATTACGCCAGACCAATTACTTGGCCTTACTTTTACTAGAAAAGCAGCAGGTGATTTATCAAAGCGCATTAAGTACCGACTTAAGCAGCTCAAGAGTGCGAATTTGTTACCTGATCACTTAGATGAATCTGAATTAACAGTATCTACCTATCACTCATATGCTGGCCGAGTTTTAGCAGATCATGCGATTCGAATTGGCATTGATGCTGATGCTGATCCAATTGGGGAGGCAGCAGCATGGCAGATTGCATTTGAAGAGGTAAGTAGGTTTGCTGGCAATGATTTACCAATTAATGGCTCACCAAACTCAGTTGTTAAAGAGGTCATGGATCTATCTACGCAATTAGCTGAAAATGATCGAAGTGCAGATGAGATTATTACTTATACTGAAAAACTATTAGCAAACCTTTCCGAGTTTTCAGACCGTCAAACAAATCCAGTACTTGAATTTAAAGAGGAGTTATCGCAACGACTTGCAATCTTGCCGATCGTTGCCGCATTTGATAATCGTCGTAAACAACATGGCTTATTAACTTTTAATGATCATATGTCTATTGCAGCAAAATTGGTAGAAGAGAGTAAGCAAAACCATAATGATGATATTGGGATAATTGAGCGAAATAAATTTAAGGTTGTCTTACTTGATGAGTATCAAGATACCTCCTTTAATCAGATTAAGTTCTTATCTAATCTCTTTGGTAATAACCACCCGGTAACTGCAGTGGGAGATCCAAATCAAGCAATTTATGGCTGGCGGAGTGCCAGCTCTGAAACCTTAGATACCTTCGCTAAATCCTTTAACAGCGATGCAACCCGTTATACCTTACTTACTACTTGGCGAAATGATTCTGCTGTATTGGATTTAGCAAATGTAATGATTGATGAGATTTCAACTACTAAGCAAATTGATAAATTAACCGCTAGAACAAATGCAAAAACTGGAGAAGTAATTTGCGGAATTTATGAGACTCAAATTCAAGAGGGTCAAGAGATTGCAAAATACTTTGCCAAATATTGGTTTGATAAAGACCGAGAAGTACTTGCAGCAAATGAGAAATCAACCTTTGCTGTATTGGTAAGAAACAGATCACAAATTGATTCAATTCAATCAGCGTTTGCAGAGTTAGATATACCAACTGATGTAGTTGGTGTTGGCGGTTTAATTCATACGCCAGAGATTTCAGACACTATCGCCTTACTTCGCACTTTAACGATGCCAGATTCTGGAACAGCATTAATGCGCCTACTAACTGGACCACATATAAATCTTGGGGCAAGAGACTTAATGGCACTGGGTTTATTTACCAAAAACTTTGCCAGATTAAATGATTACTCAAGGGGTAAAGAGTTAAAGCAAGCACTTGAGCAAAACCTTGAAGTTATTTCAACCGCTGATGAGTTTGCCGCAGGCTCGATAATTGAATCCTTAGAGCTGTTATTAACGTTAAAGACGGGTGAGTTTGCAAAGTACCAAGGTACTCCAGCATTTAGTGAAGAAGGGTTAGCAAGGTTACGTAAATTTGCACTCTCACTTCGATCACTCCGTCGTAACTTAAACGGCTCAATTACAGAAGCCATTATTGAGGTAGAACAATTTTTATCACTAGATACCGAGGTATTAGTAAGAGATGGATGGCAATCTGGTCGCAGGAATCTAGATAGATTCTTAGATGAGGCAGCTAGATTTGAAAAAAATGGTGGCACATTACTTGGTTTCTTGCAGTGGCTAAAAATTGCAGAAGATACCGAGGGTGGTTTAAAGCCGGCTGAGGTTGATGTTAGAAGTGATGCAGTGCAAATTTTAACTATCCACTCAGCAAAGGGTGCTGAATGGGATTATGTTGCAATTCCTGGTCTTGCTGATAAAACCTTTCCAAGTGTTGGTAAGAAGTCAGATAACTGGGTTAGAAATGCTGGCTCAATTCCAGTAAGTATGCGGGGAGATTATGAGCAGCTTCCTTCAATTAACTTTGATTCTTTTTCTACAAATAAAAATCTAAAAGATGGATTAGAGAGATTTGAAGATGAGTGGAAAGTCCGTAAATCACTAGAAGAAATGCGTCTTGCCTATGTGGCTATTACTCGGGCGAAGAAGGGATTAATCTGCACAACTTCACACTTTAGAAATGGTGAAAATATAGTTAATCCAAGTAGCTTATTTAATATCTTTGCTAACGCACTTATCAAAATTAATGGCGGAACAGTGCTTACCGATACGCCGGTTCCAGAAGGTCGTAATCCAATTAAGGAAAATCCCACAACCGGTATTTGGCCGACGCGCAGTAGCAGGTTAGATAAATTACAAGAGGTTTCACTTGGAATTGAAAGTGCAACACCATTTACACCTAGTGAGGTAAATAAGTTAATTAATGAAGCAGCAATAGATCCTCAAAAAGTTTCCTTGCTCTCTGACATGCAGGCAATTCTTTCTGAAATCTCTAACCGAAATGAAAAGGTAATGATTACCCTGCCAAGCAGATTGTCTGTTTCAACCTTGCTTTATTTAGCAAAAGATCCGCAGGAGTTAGCACTAAGGTTGCGCCGGCCGATGCCAAATCACATTGATAAATACGCAAGACGTGGAACTGATTTTCATCTTTGGCTTGAAAATCACTTTAAACATCCATCATTAATCTCTATGGATGATTTATTTAACCAAGGTAGCACCATGGTTACTGAAGAGTATGCAGATGCCCCATTTGATAAATTAAAGAGTGCATGGCTTGCAAGTGAGTGGGCCAATAAACAACCAGTCGGGATTGAGGTTGGCTTTGAAACAATGATTGATAGCACTTTAATCAGGGGAAGAATTGATGCGGTCTATCAAAATGGTGATCAATATGAGGTGGTTGATTGGAAGACTGGCAAGGTTAAAGCTGGTGATGATCTAGCAAATGCAGCTATTCAATTGGCGATGTATCGCCTAGCTTATTCAAAACTTAAGAATGTACCGATTGAAAAGATAAGCGCTGCTTTTCATTATGTAGCAGATAATCAAACTGTAAGGCCGGCCGATATTTTAGATGAACAAGGGTTAATAACTTTAATCAGCAAAGTTCCTATTGAAATCTAAGCTCTAATCCAATTGGGATATGGTCTGAAATATTAGTTTTTACTGTGGTAATTGGCTTTACTGTGTATGACTTAAATGATGATTTTGGAACCATTAAATAATCAAACTGTATTTTCTCTTTCCAGCTTGGATAGGTCATCTGTTTAGCAAGTGATCTATAACTACTAAATCTGCTTGGTAGATTTGCAATCATATTTAAATCTCCAGTAAGCACCTGCTTGCCTGGTAATTTATTTAATGAAGAACAAAGGCGATTTAACTGATAAATATTAACCACTGGGGCAAAGGAGAGGTGGGTCGTAGTAATTGTTAAACCATTCTCAAGCTCAGCGGTCAATGCAACCCTAGGTTCATCTTTAACATAAATAAACCTAGCTCCACCATTATCTTTTGGAATCAATAGCGGAAGTCCAATAATAGATCTGCCTAAACTTTTTACATGTAACTTCTTGATTATTTGATTTGTTGCAATACCAATGCCATAGCTCATATTTCTATCTGGTGCAGAATCTTGGGTAATTAATGCACTTTGTAAATCTTTTACCTTTTCCCATTTTTCACCTGGCGTGCCAAATATTGTTGGTAGGTATGCCCAATACTTAAGTCCCATGCTTTCGGCAATTAGTTGAGTTTGATTTATCAATGATGACCGTGGTTGTAAGTAATCAACCTCTTGTATGCCAATAAAATCTGGCCGGTAATTATCTGCCACAGTTTTAGCTGCGGTTATTAAACTCTGTCGCCAATCTTGATCGTTATTAGGCGGGATTATCTGTCCATGCAAAAGGTTCCACGAGATGATTCTCATGCTTTGAGCGGGGGCGACAACCATGACGACAGGCTAGTAGGGTCGGGCGGTGATGGCGCCTAATAAATCACTAAAACTCCCACTAGCAGTTGCTGAGGTTGATCGCGCTGCGCATTTGCGAAGTGATGAGGCCTACCTAAAATCTGCCTGGGCTAGCGCATCAGTTTTGCTTTTTATGGATGAGAAGTTTGTATCGAGCAGTAATCAGATTAAATTCACAACTGGATCTGCCTTAGGTGAGTATCAATCTCAAACCGATTACTTTTTAGGGGTTAAAGATAAAGAGAACTACTTTGTTCGCCACCTAGAAAATGATGAAAATACAAAGCTTGAATTAAAGACCTTAAGAGAGATTGGTGCTTTTTTATCGCCCCGAGATATTGGGTTAGCAGTGCACGCCCAAGGTTTAGCTAACTGGCATAAAAAGCATCCAAGATGTTCGCAATGTGGGGCGGCCACAACCGTTGTATTAGGTGGATCAGTTAGAAGATGTTTAATTGATGAAAGTGAGCATTACCCAAGAACTGATGGGGCAATAATTGTTTTAATTAAAGATGATCAAGATCGAGTATTACTTGGCCGGCAAAAGGTTTGGCCAAAACATCGCTTTTCAACCTTTGCTGGTTTTGTTGAGCCGGGTGAATCATTTGAGCATTGTGTTGTTAGAGAGGTAAGAGAAGAGGCAGGTGTTGAGTTATCCCAGATTGATTATCTTGGATCTCAACCATGGCCATTTCCAGCATCCTTAATGATTGCATTTGAAGCGGTAACAAATACTCCAGATATTGCAAAGGCTGATGGGGATGAGATTGAAGAGATTCGTTGGTTCTCAAGGGCTGATATGAAAGCTGCCATCTTAGATAAATCATTAATTCTGCCCCTTGAGATTAGTGTGGCTCGCCAAATGATTAAGGCTTGGTATGGGCCGGGCGCAGATGTTGATTTGATTGGCAATGAATCATGGCGATAGATAATGCCCAAATTCTTGCTGAGTTAGATCCAGATCAATTAGCTGTTGTTACTGCAATTAGAGGACCAGTTTGCGTAATCGCTGGTGCTGGTACTGGAAAAACTAGGGTTATTACCAATCGAATTGCGTATGCAATCAATGCCGGTGTTACTGATCCAACTAAAGTTTTAGCGCTAACTTTCACGGCAAAAGCAGCTGGTGAGATGCGCGCTCGGCTTCGAGTATTGGGAATTTCAAATGCAGCAGCTAGAACATTTCACTCAGCAGCGCTAAAACAACTTTTATATTTTTGGCCCTATGCCTTCGGTGGTCAATTTCCATCCTTATTAACTACTAAATCTGGATTTATCAGCCAGGCAATTACTAGGGCTGAGGTGGCAATTCCAGCTCAGGTAAATGCGCTGCGAGAGATTGCAAGTGAGATTGAGTGGGCAAAGGTGCTTGAGATTTCACCGCAGGATTATCAAGAGCGGGCAATTGAGAGTTCAAGGCTAGTTAAGTTACCAAATAGCAAAACTCAAGGTGAGAATCTTTCAATGATCGCGCAGGTTTATGAAGCGTATGAGTCATTAAAAAAACAGGAGCGCACTTTAGATTTTGAGGATGTATTGCTCTTAACAGTTGGCATGCTGGAGGAGGATCGTGGGGTAAGGGAGCGGGTAAGGGATCAATACCGCTACTTCACCGTTGATGAGTACCAGGATGTTTCCCCGCTGCAACAAAGATTGTTAAACCTTTGGTTAGGCAACCGAGAAGAGCTTTGTGTCGTTGGAGATGCTGCACAAACTATTTACTCATTTGCCGGGGCAACCTCAAACTTCCTACTTAACTTTCAAAACCGTTTTCCTAATGCTCAAGTTTTCAGGCTTTCTCGTGGTTATCGATCAACGCCTGAAATTATTAATACCGCAAATCAAATATTGCGGCAAGCAAATTTAGTAAGTGATCACGGAACTGAGCTTCAATCCGCAAATGATCATGGCGATAAACCAATGGTAAATGGCTTTAACACCTCAGCTGATGAGATCTCATATGTGGTAGGTGAGGTGGCAAAGGAGATTGCAAAAGGAGCGGATTCATCTGAGATCGCTATTTTGGCCAGAACTAATGCTCAGTTAGATCAGGTTAAATCAGCTCTGAATAATCTAAAGATTGCTAGCCAAATTAGATCTGGTGAGCGCTTTTTTGATCGGGTTGATGTACGGGATGCGATGCGGGTTATCCGTAGTGCATCCGTTCTGCCATCAGATATTGGTGATTGGTATGCCGATTTAGTATCAGTGCTTCGCCCATTTGGAGATGCTGATTATGTAATCGCATTTTTACGTCTTGCCAAAAGCATTCAAGAAAATGGCGGCACTAATATGCGCGCATTTTTACGAGAGATTGAGGATCGGGCTGAACAAAATAATCCGCCCACCCTGCCAGGTGTAACTCTTGCTACCTTGCATGCGGCCAAAGGACTTGAGTGGAATCACCTGTTTTTAATTGGGGTGTCTGATGGCGTGCTACCAATGGGTAATGATTTAAATGAGGAGCGCAGGCTTTTTTATGTAGGAGTAACAAGGGCTAAGCAGCGGATTCAAATAACCTATGCCGGCAAGCCCAGCGTATTTTTAGCGCAATTTAATTAAGTTGCATCAAAGCAGGTTCATGCTTTACCCTTACCCACATGGCAAAGTTAATTAATCAGACCAGCGTTGCTGCACCTGCAGCCGCTGTTAATTGGCCTGCCATTTCATCCGCTGCTGCGACCGCTTCATATCGCACAGACTGGACCAATAAGCGCTCTAATAAGGGTTTTTATACCTTTACATCAGATCGCACCCCTGGGAGCTATATCGGTTAATCCGAGATAGAAGCCAAGGGGCCCGCGAATCTAATGATTCGTAGGGCCTTTTTCTTTTATCTAAATAACTTCCAAGTAATAAAAGCCAAAGTGGCAAAGAGAATAAAGAACCAAACTAATGAAAGATAACCGAAAGGAAAGGTGAGAACGATGACCGTTCTCTTCAGCGAACTACTTATCCCCGGCTGGGCACAAGGCCCAACTGCAAAAATTGGATTAGGTGATATCACCTGGGCTTATGAGGATGCCCCAGTTATCTCCTATACCGATTACGCCGACAACTCCACAACTGGCTATGCCGGAAGTAAGAGTGATAAGGCTACGGGTGGATACAAGCGCGCTGATAATCCTTTCGCACCAATTTCAGAGCCAGCCAAGATGAGCAGCCTGCCTTGCCACTCTGCAGATCCTGAGCTTTTCTTCAGCGAGGAAGCCCCAATGATCTCCCAAGCTAAGGCGTTATGTGGCGGCTGCCCTATGCGGGCAAAGTGCTTAGCGGGTGCGCTCTCCAGAGCTGAGCCATGCGGGGTATGGGGAGGAGAGTTATTTGATGAAGGTCAAGTAATTCAAAGTAAGAGGCTTCCTGGCCGGCCAGCCAAGATTGCTGTAGCTAGTTAATTTAAAAAGTTAATAACAACTGTTAACTAGAAAGGGTTAACAAAAAGGCGGCGGGATTGGTTTCATACCAACCCCGCCGCTTTTACTTTTGGTTAATACTTATTTATTAAGCCTTACCAAGAATACGATTTACCTTTGTGCCACAAACTGGGCAAATTCCTTGCGCCATACGGCGACCTGAATCAGAGACCTTTACATGTCCTTCAAAAGCGCGCTTCTCTTTGCACTTAACGCAGTAAGCCTCACCCTTGTACTCTTCAGCCATTTTCTTCCTCCATCCGCCGTACTCTTGGGAGCATGCAGGAGGTTTCCTGTATGTGAGTACGAATGGCAACACCATACCCCCAGCGCCACGCTCAGATGGGGTTTTCCACGCATAAAAAGAAAAATATTAGGCAATAATCTAAAAAAAGGGGGTAAAACTAGATATTTACCGCCGGAATAACACCTGAGCCACCACTTTGGCAGCCGAGCTCAAAACCTTCTAGAAATGCTTCAGCTCTACCTTGGTCGGCATACCTGATTAAGTAATTATTAAATTCACTGTCATGGCCAGGAACTCTTAGATGAATTAGCTCATGGAAAATAATGTAATTTAAAACGTAGGCTGGAGATCCAACTAAACGATCTGAGATTCGAATTGTGCGATCTACAGTGGTGCAAGATCCCCATCGCTCACTCATATTGCGCCAATTAATACTTGCAGGGTGGACATCAAACTCAGGTAGGTATTGAGTTAAAAGTTGCATGCCAATCTCCATTAATTGCAGATCGGTTTTGCGCTCGCGAGCCTCACGGCGTAAGACCATTGCAATCATCTCCGGGATCATTTGGATTTCCTGGCGCCGGCTCATCTTGGCTGGAATATGAATCTCAATTACCCCACCTTGGCGGTATGCGCTAACACTGCGCCGCCTGCGCTCTTTTCGAATTACTCGAAATGGGGGCAAATCAGCGGGGAGCTCTTCTTCAATCTTTTTCTTTCGCGAAGATATTTGTGACACGGGCGGCAAAATATCGGAAAAGAGGATTTGCTGTTCAAAGTTATCCACCATTACCTCTACTTATCCACCATAATTAAGGCTATCTCCACAGGTTAATCCACAGAGCACTAATAAATTTTACGCGCCCTTCCAACTGATCCCTATTAACTTCCACCGCGTGGTTTGTAATCTTTTATTTGAGCGCTTAAAAAGGGTTATAAGCGAAAATAAATTTTGAGATTTACTTCTCAAAACACCATATTAAGTTGATTCTCACCTTTTATTAACATAGGTTTGCGCTACGAAGTCCCCGGATAACCGTTTCATATCTGCAAGGGGAAGGCAGATAAGAAATCGTGCGCCCGGGGATTTCGCTTTTTTAACTTTTAACTTAGATCAGCCCAGATAGATCATCTGGAACAGTTACGCTATTTAAAAATGCTTTTACATCAACTAGATCATCTGGCATTGGCAAAAATGCTGGATCATCCCAGCACTTATCTCGACCATCTGATCCCTTTATTTTCTTAACCTCACTCCAAAATGCAGAGGCTTCCCGCATTTTTCTTGGTGAAACTTCAACCCCAAGTAGATTTGCGAATAGTTGTTGCATTGGTGAGTTAGTAGCACGCCTTCTTCTAGAATTTTCAATCAAAGCACTAAATGCTGGGATCCGATTCCCAGCAACCTCAGAGATAACATGATCAATCCAGCCTTCAATTAGGGCTAATGCCATTTCTAATTTGGTTAACGCTAACTCCTGAGCTGGAGTTTGTTGAGGGGTGAACAATCCAGCATTTAAAGCCAAGTTAATTGATTGTGGATTGTTAATATCGATCTCACCACTAGACATCGCCTCCTCTGCCTGGCGGGTAATTGAGTCAACATCGATAGTTATGCCTTTTCCATAAGAAATAATTGCATCTTTAAGATAAGTATTTAGCCAAGTTGTGTTGGCAAAAAGCCGGGCTGCGGCCGCCTCTCGCAGTGAAAGATAAATAGTTACTTGCTCTAGATCAATCCCCAGTCCATCTGCCCACTCATTAACATTTTGAGGAATTAAATGAGAGCCAGAGTCTGCTTTTAATAGCGGGATTGCAACATCATTTGCGCCAGTTATCGAGTTTGCCAGTAATCCAATTCCTTGCCCTAATTGGGTAGCGATTAAAGTGCCCATAAATCCTCTTAATAATCGAGCCAACATCGCCTTCATTGCCTCCTGCTGCTGCGGAGTTTGATTTGTATCCCCAGTGAACTCAATTGGCAATGATGAGGTTGAGCTTGAAATTACGTTGGCTAATGCATCTGCCATGCCAACGGCTAATGGCTCAATTAGTTGTTGCCAGCCAGCCACAGATTCATCTAGCCACTCTCGTTTTGCCCAGGCACTTTGAGTTGGGGCGGTTGTTGAGGGAAATAGGATTTCAGTATCAAGCCATGTGTTTGCAATTTCTAATGATTGGTTAAGTCTTTGCTGATCGGCAGTTCCAACCGGAAGATCACCTTTTGCCGTAATAATTTTTTTAGCAATCTCTCTAAGGGCGGCAACTGTAATTAAATTTTGGTCAGATCCAGTTTTTGAACCTCCCATATTCTCTAAAAATGATTTAGCCCCAGCAAGTGCACCAGAGTCAATTCCCATTTCTGAGAATTGCTTTAGCAGTGCTTCAAAATTCGGTTGCCCTTCATTTGGTAAAAAGCCAAAGCTCATTTGTCTAACTCACCCTCTATCACGCTGTTAAAGATATCTGATTCTAATAGAACAATAATGACACCTTTTTTCTTCCCGCTCATTAAGATTGCGGCTATGAACCCAGCCTCAACCGCAGCCCTGATTTGGTGGGTTATTCCAATTGGTGCGGTTTTATGCGCGATAGGGTATGGAATCTGGATCACAAAATATAAATCAAAGTTTGATAATCAAACCAATCGCTCAGTTGATAGTTTTAAGAAGTTTCAAAGTACTTTCAAAAATAAGAAGTAATTAAGTAGTTAGTTATTTAGATGAAATCCTTGCTGCCAATTAAACCTAAACTGCCAACAAATACAAAAATTGCGGTTACAGCTTTAGTTCTTGCCTCCCTTTTTCTGCCCTCACCATTTGTAATACTCTCACCCGGAAATCCTCAGAACATATTAGGTTCAGCCATAACCATAACTGGAACTAAAAGTTATCCAACAACTGGAAAGTTATCGGTTACCTCGGTCATGGTTACTGACCCAGACTCTTACATAAC
>Ga0209085_1001832_pt1 | contig 12652 bp, 9 predicted proteins | sample C_131016_EF_Meta_FD_187310 | JGI IMG/M metagenome (GOLD analysis project Ga0209085, IMG submission 187310) | Freshwater microbial communities from Lake Croche, Canada to study carbon cycling - C_131016_EF_MetaG (SPAdes) (version 2) | ecosystem: Environmental > Aquatic > Freshwater > Lake | place...
CGATCACCTCGCGACCGGCGCCCCGTGCGAGGACTCGGCTCCAGGGGGTGGCACAGCACAGCGGCAACACCGTCAACACCGCCACCCAGGTTGCGGCCACGCCGATCACGCACGACCAGCCGAAGTCGCGGACGGTCTCATGCCGTGCCAGCGACAGCGAGGCCATCCCGATGGCGGTCGTGATCATCGTCAGGAAGCAGGCGACACCGACGGTGCCGAGCGCCCGGCGGCAGGCCGCGCGGGGCGTGAGACCAGTCGCGAGGCCGCGGCGAATGTCGACCATCATGTGCACCGAGTCGGCAAAGCCGACGAGGCTGAGGAGCACCGGCAGGATGATGTGGCTGAACGGGTTGTCCTGAAGGCCGATCGAACGGATGAGTCCAAGCGTCCACAGCACGCCGATCACCGGCGCTGCTGCCGTGACGAGCACCACCGACAGCCCGCGGAACAGCACGGAGGAAAGGGCAAGGATCAGACCGAATCCGACGGAGAGATAGATCCACTCGTTGGCATCCCTGTTTCGCGTCCACTGCAGGCGAATCGGCACCGGGCCGGTGAGCGCGAACGAGAGCGGCACTCCGGGATGGTCGGCTGCCGCCGACCTGGCGGTCTCGACGAGGGCGTCGGTGACGTCGGCCTCATCCCGGACGAGTGCCCAGTCGTAGGTGACAAGCAACAGCAGCGTCTGCGCGTCTGGTGAGAGCAGTTGCCCGACGACGAGCGGATGGTCGAGCGCCTTCTCGCGGGCCACCTCGAATCGCTTTGGCGAGGCCGGCCCGCGGGGGAGGACCGGTTCTGAGAGCCCGAAGACATTGAGCGGTGGTGCCCTGTCGAGCCAGGTGATCCCTGCCACCGAGTCAAGCGATTCAAGGCGATCGACAACATGCCTCAGCGCCGCAGTCCCCTCGCGTGTGAACACTGCCGGACACTCCACCACCAGGATCGCGTCGGCGCGACCAAGGGCCGAACCGCTGCCACGCCCGGCCCGTCGCGGGCGTGCCGGTCCACTGTCGACCTTCTCGCCGGCTTCGGCCCCTCGCCACCAAGTTCCCTTCCACGCCCCTTTGGCCCAACCCGGATCGCGGTAGCCTGCGGCAGCCAACGCAGTCAGCCCGAGGGCGAAGAGGAGGCACAACCAAGGGTGATCGATGACGGCCGCAAACGCCCTCGCCGTGACGGAGGGCCGCGCCACTCGGTGGTCTACCACCGCTTCCGAGGAGACAGTCAGAGGTGATGTCGGTGGTGCGGGCGGGAGCTCACCGGCCACGGCGCCCCCGCATGGCGCGCAGCGCCTCATCGCGGGTGATCCGACCATCGCCATCGCCATCGATGATCTTGAACGAGTAGTCGCGGACGATCCGTGAGGCTTCCGTGCGGACGACGACCCCGTCGTGGTTGGCATCGAAGCGTTCGAGGAACGACGCGGCGCGGGCGGCAGCAACGCTGTCCTCCGGTTCCGAATGCCTGTCCCGAACTGGCGTCGCTGGTTTGTCCGTCGGGATCAGCGGCCGCGCGACCTCGAAAAACGCCAGCGCCATCTCCTCCCACGTCTGTTCGCCCCACATCACGGTCTCTTCCGGGTCCGGGTTTGTCGGGTTGCCGGCGGAGTTGTCGAACACCGCGACGATTTCGAGGGCATCGACGTCGTCGAGAGGAAGCGGTGTGGCGAATTCGTAGGTGTGTTGCCAATTGAAGTCGTAATGCGGCACCGACAGCAGCGTCTCCGACTGCTCCCCCCTGCGGGCACGCAGTTCAAACGCCTTGCCGCGGAGGTGCATGTGGGGGGAGACGGCCAGGAGCGTGCTGCCCCTGGTGAAGCCCTTGAGTTCGGCATGCACCTCGTGCGCGGCGGTGTTCGGCGGGATCTCGAAGTCCTGTTCGACCGCCGCCTGGGTGATCACTTCGTGCGTCACCTCCTCGCGTGGAATCCGCACGATGCCGACACGGGTCAGATCCTCCCGCTCCCGGCCATCGGGGGTGTAGTGCATTTGGAACACGAACTTCGATCGGGCGGGAATTCGCCGCGCGTGACCTGGCGGAAAAGTGGTGCCCCGCTGACCAGGCACGTAGGCGGTCACGAAGCCCAGGCCGCGGAATTCGGCGAGGTTTTCCGGACGGGTGAAGACGATCGCATGGTGGACGACCGACGGAACACCCGGCACGACCTGTGCGGCAGCGACCCAGGTCTCCTCCTCGAGGTGCGGATCGGCGACGAAGTATTGGTAGTCGACGGTGCCGGAGGCAGGCACCGCGTAGGGACGCCTCCCGAGTGGGACGACGAGGTCTGGTTCGCGTGGCAGACGCCACCCGTCGACGAAGGCGGGTGAGGGGGGGGCCGCAGCCGCGTCGCCAGCTGGCATGCCGGCCTCGATCCAGCGACGAAAGAGCGGGATGGCGTCATCGGGCAGTTGCCGGGCGTTTTTGAATTCGCCATGCCCTGCCGCCGCATGCCAGGGGGGCATGCGTTGCTGCTCCATCGTCTCGAGCATCATCTCCGCCCACCCACGGACCTCTTCGAGGGTAGACACGTTGAACGGACCGATCTCACCCGAACGGTGGCATTCCATGCAATGGCCATGAAGCAGCGGGAGGATCTCGCGGTGAAACGTGGGCGCAGAGTCGTCGGCGACGCGGGCGTCGCGGTCGAACGTGATCAAACATCCGACAGGCTCGGTGCGGGGCACTGCCACGGATCGACCGGCGAGAAGGTCGTCGATCGCGGCGACGAGGTCGTTGACCGTGGGCGCAGAACGCGCGATCCCGGGGGCGTACTGGTCGTCGACACGGCCGGCGTAGGCGACGGTGCCGAGGGCGTCGAGCACCACCACGCCACCGGTGCGCGTTGCTCCGAGACGCCGTGCGATCCGCTGCTCCTGATCAAGCACGAGCGGAAACGTCACGCCCATTTCATCGGCCGCAGCGGCAAACTCCTCGGGCGTGTCCTGCCGGTTGGAATCGACGCCGATCACACGGACGCCGCGGTCGGCATACCGCGCCGCAATCTCTACGAGTCGACCTGTGTACTGCCGGGCCACCGGACAGCCGACGCCGAGAAAGGCGATCACGTGACACGGCGCGGCGGAATCGAACGCGACCCCACTGCCATCGACCGCCTTCAACGGAAATAGATCGGTAGCAGGTGCCTGATCGCGAAGCGTCGCCGGCGCTGGAGGAGGGGACTCCGCTCGGACGGTTCCGCCGCAGAGCGGCCCGAGCAGCATGAACACGACGGCCAGATGGGGACGGGGCATGCGAAACCCTCGGCAAGGCGACGGAGAGGAGGTCATCGGCATATTCTAGAGCGTATCCGAGTCTCGCTGTAGTTGCTCGGGCCGCTCGATGCATGTCGGCTCGTTGTCAGCCGTGCGGCGGTTCCTTGGCCTCGTCGCCCGCCACCTCCGTACCGTCCTTTCGCTCTGGAAAGGCCAGCGAAGCAGCCACACTCGCGCCGATCAGACCGACGATCACCAGCAGCGACACGGCCGGATGCACCAGATGTCCCTTGGTATGGGCATCCCAGCCGCCCCACGAAGCCAGCGACTCACTGTGTCGGGCCGCTTCGAGGATCATCTTGCCACCCACGAACACGAGCACCGCGGAGAGGCCGTAGTTCAGGAAGCGGAACATGTCCATCACTCCCGCGAGCAGGAAGTAGAGGGCGCGGAGGCCGAGGATCGCGAAGACATTCGACGTGAAGGCGACGAAACGCATGTAGTGGGCCCCCGGCGTCACGATGCCGAGAATCGCCGGCACGCTGTCGACTGCGAAGAGCACATCGGTGCTCTCGACGATCAAGAGCACGAGAAACAGCGGTGTGGCCATCAGCCGGCCTCGTTCGCGCACGAAGAACTTGTCTCCATCGGATTGGTTTGTCACCGGGATGAGCCGACGGAAGAGCTTCACCAAGGTGCTCTCCTCCGGATGGGACTCCTCCTCGCCAAATGCCAGCTTGATGCCCGTGTAAACGAGGAAGGCGCCGAACAGCGGCATCACCCAGTGGAATCGCTCGACCAGTTCGGCCCCCACCAGGACGAACGACAGCCGCATCAAGACGGCGCCCAGGATGCCCCAGAAGAGCACGCGGTATTGATACTTCAGCGGCACGCGGAAGTAGCCGAAGATCACCGCGAACACGAAGACGTTGTCCATCGACAGCGACCATTCGACGAGATAGCCGGTGAGAAACTCGATGGCAGCCTGTCCACCGAGCCACCACCAGACCAGGGCGTTGAAGGCCAGCGCCAGAGCCGCCCAGAACAGCGTCCAGAAGGCGCTTTCCTTGAGCGATGGCTCATGCGCCTTCTTGTGGAACACCGTCAGGTCGAGCGTCAGCAGCACCGCCACCATGGCGGCGAAGGCCAGCCAGTGCCACATCTGGATTGTCGATCCCGAGGCTGCGAGGTCCGCCGGTGCGTCGAGTTGTGCGAGCAGATACACCGTGGCTGATTCCAGGGGGAGGGTGGGAGCGGGGGAGGGGGCTGAAGGGAATGGGCAATCTTAGCCGACGGGAGCGGAGTTGTGGCAGATGGCCTACGCGACGGCCCGTGCAGGGGAGTGGCAACGAATCAGTCGTCGTCGGGGAGCGGTTCCGGCAATGCCGCGACGAAGCTGGTGGTGATCGCCGCAAATACCGCGGAGATCCGCTCCCACTCACGATCCTCCGCCTGGCAGATGAGGAGGTAGATCGCGTCGGCTGTTTCGAGCGTCCGCACCTGCGCGGTGTTCGTGAGATCGAGACAATAGAAGTTGATGTCCAGGCCGGTGAGGGCATGTCCGGCGATCTCGTCTCCAGCCGGCTCGCTGTCGAGATCCTGGTACTCGGTTCGCATCTGGGCGAGCACCGCTACGGCGAGTTCTGCCGGATCGCCGCCGGCCGCGTGGCCACTCACCGACCAAAAGCCGCCTTCTGGTGAATAGACGGTCACCGCGGCATAACGGTCCTGCGAATCATCGGTGTCGACCGACCAGTTTTCCGGGTAGTCGAAGGCGAGCCCAAAACGGTTGAAGTGCATCGTCGCGGCAGATCCTGCTGGAAAAAGGGGAGGACTTCGTTTCCAACGGCGACTCAACCGCCGGAAAACCTCGCGATTTGCCAGTCTATCTGCTGAAGGCGAAGCCGCGGAGCGGTCTGGACCGCCCCGTACAGCACCGCTATTGTCCGCCCCTCGCAGACAGTCCTCGGCCGGCCCGGCAGTCCTCGGTCGGTCCGTCGTTTCCTCCCCCGGCAGACGTCGTTTCATGGCGCAGTCCCCAGGCATATCCGCGGCAGCTCCTCGGGCTGCCGCGGCCCACGTTCTCGACTACGCGATCCCGGCGGTCATCCTGCTGTCGGTAATGGTGGTGCTGGCACCGGTGCCGGCGGCGGTCGTGGATCTGCTGCTGGCGGCCAACCTCACCATCTCGGTGCTCGCGCTCCTGGGGGCGCTCGCAGCCCGCACACCGCTTGAACTCAGCATCTTCCCCACCTTCCTGCTCGGCTCCACGCTCGTGCGGTTGGTGCTCAACATCGCCACCACGCGGCTGGTGCTTTCCCGCGCGGCCATCGACGGCGCCGGCGCCGCCGGAGAGGTGGTGCAGGCCTTCGGCGAATTCGTGGCCGCCAATAACATCGTCGTTGGTGCCGTGATCTTCGCGATTATCGCCGTGATCCAGTTCGTCGTGATCACCGCCGGTTCGACCCGCACCAGCGAGGTGGCCGCCCGGTTTGCCCTCGACGGTCTGCCGGGCCGCCAGATGGCGATCGACTCAGATCTGCAGGCCGGCACGATCACCCGCGACCAGGCGAGGCAACTGCGGCTCGACCTGCAACGTCAGGCAGATTTCTTTGCCAGCATGGATGGTGCCAGCAGGTTTGTTCGCGGCGAGGCCGTGGCCAGCGTCATCATCACGGTGGTCAATCTGGTCGGAGGCCTGGCCATCGGCGTCGTGCAGCACGGCATGCCGGTGCCGAAGGCGCTCGATATCTACTCGCGGCTGACCATCGGCGACGGGCTCGTCAGCGCCGTGCCATCGCTCTTTATCTCGGTGGCCACGGGGCTGCTCATCTCACGGTCGAGTCAGACGGTCGACCTGTCGCAGGAACTGGGCAGGCAATTCTTCTCACGGCCGCACGTGCTCGTGATCACGGCGGTGTTTCTCGGCCTGCTGTCGCTGACAGACCTGCCCTTCCTGCCGCTGGCGGGAATGGCCGTGGCGGTGGCAACGACCGCCTGGATGATTGGGCGCGCGCGGAAACAGTCGCGTGCTGCCGAGCGGGGTGCTGCGGGCTCCGAGGCAAATGCCACGGTGACGGCGCGGGCGAATCCTGCCGATGAACTGCTCGCTGACGAACGCATCGTCGTGGAACTGGGCCGCGGTCTGGTGGGACTGCTTTCGCCCGCATCAGGCAGAGGACAATCGGCTCCACTGTCAGAGCGGTCGGCCGCGGTGCGATCGACCGTGGCCGCCGATCTGGGGCTGGCCGTGCCATCGATCGCGATGCGTGACAACATGTCACTCTCCAACCGCTGCTACCGGGTGACGATCGCGGGCGATGTGGTCATCGAGGCGGAGATCCCGGCTGGGAAACTGCTGGCCGTGGCGGCCGCTGGGGAGGTGCTCGACGAGCAACTCTTCACCGAAAACAACGAGGCCGAAGACGCCCCCGCAATCGATCCGCTCTCCGGTCGGCGTGGCGCCTGGGTGGGCCATGCCCTGGCGGAGACTGCCGCTCGCCGTGGTGCGGCCGTCTATGGCGACGCCGACTGCATCGCTCGGGGCATCGAGGCAGCGATCCGTCGCCACGGTGACCGCTTGCTCACCAGAGACGCGGTGGCTCGGCTGATTGAATCGCTTCGTGCCGTGCAGCCCGCGGTCGTCGAGCAGGTGGTGCCCGGCGTACTCACGATCGCCCGCATTCACCGCACGCTGCAGTGCCTGCTCCGCGACGGCGTGCCGATCCGGCCGCTGGCCGAGGTGCTCGAAATCATGGCCGATCATGCCGCCGAGGCGGCTGATCCGGCGCAGTTGGCGGAAATCGTCCGGCGATCGCTGGCCCGATCGATCTGCCGTCGAGCCCGGGACCCGCGGGGAAGGCTCGTCGCAGTGCGGCTGGAAGGGGCTGCGATCGACGCGATCGTCGGCGGCTCAGGTCGTCTGCCCATCCCATTGATTGCAGAAGTACGGCGTGCCGTTCGCCCCGTCGTGGATCGGGGTGCGCGGCCCGTGGTGGTCGTGCCCGCAGCCTTTCGGCTCCAGGTCCGCGAGGCACTGTCCCGCCATCTCCCCGACGTGCAGGTGCTTGCGACAGAGGAACTGGCCGACGAGGAGCGGGTGGAAGTGTTTGCGAGTGTGGGAGGTGGCGAGGTGCTGCGGGCGGCGTGAGGCGGCCGCAGCAGTCTAGGTGGGCTGGATGGCCACGGGAAAAAACATTCAACGGAAAAACATTCAGGCAGGTGCCGGCTTCTGGTCGATGATGAGAAGTTCGGCGGTGCTGGTCGGTGTCGGATACAGGCGAGTGCGGAGTGTCGGGATGCACCAGGATGGTGCGTCTCCGGCGTGAAGACAAGAAGTTCGTGGCGTGGCGGCAGCGCTGAACCGCGGCTTTGCAGGTAAGGCCCTTTCAAGGAGGATGACGTGGCGAACTATGCGTCCCAGCCGTCGGCTGAGGAGATGCTCGAGATCTGGACGACCTTCAAGGCCGACCAGTCGAACGAGACACTCCGGAACCGGCTCATCGAGATCTTTCTGCCGCTGGTCAAATACAACGGCGAACGGATCTGGTCCCGCCTACCCGACGGCGTCGAACTCGACGATCTCGTGTCAGCCGGCACGTTCGGCCTCATGGACGCGATCGATGCCTTCGACATGTCTCGCGGTGTGAAGTTCGAGACCTACTGCGTACCGCGAATTCGCGGGGCGATGCTCGACGAACTGCGGACCATGGACTGGGTGCCACGTCTCGTCCGATCGAAAGCCAGCAAGCTCAACGAAGCGGTCAAGACGCTCGAGGCCAGGCTGGGGCGTGCCCCGGCCGATGCCGAGGTCGCGGCCCACATGGGGCTGTCGCACGAGGAGTTCGAAAAACACCTCGTCGATGCCAATGCTGTGAGCCTCGTGAGCCTCAACAAGAAGTGGTGCGAGACCGACAGTTCGAAGGACGTCCGGGAGATCGACATCCTGGAGGACAAGAAGGGTGAAGATCCGACGCGGCGGATTCAAAAATCCGACCTGATGCGGCTGGTCACCAAGGGACTCAACCGCAACGAACGTCTCATCATCATCCTCTACTATTATGAGGAGTTGACGATGAAGGAGATCGGCGCGACGCTCGATCTCTCCGAGAGCCGCGTCAGCCAGATGCATTCGGCCATCGTGGAGCGTCTCCAGAATCAGCTTGATCGGCGGAAGGTGGAATTTGCGCTGAGTTGATCGGCCGTGTCGATGGTTTGGCCGGCCACAGGCTGGCAGTCTAGGCAGGATGCGGGCCCTTGGGGCCCGCAAAATGCGAAAAACAAGCCGGAAAAAATTTTCCTGAAGTTTTGAATCGCGGTTGGTCGATGAGAGAAGGTTGGTCGCGGCGACCGCACGGGTGATTCCGTCCGGCCGCTGTCCGGCGACTGGTGTCGCCGGAACGCGGAAGCGCGGCAACAATAGCGATGAGATCAGTCAGTCAGAAAGGAACAGGCAGCCGCGAACCCCGACACTCGCCATGAACCCGAGAACCTTCCGGCCGGCAACGGCGTAGAAGCGGACATGTCGGGGGTGCATTGGGGATTCGAAACGCGGTACGCCGGTTTCGCTACAGGAGAGCCAACATGAACATCTGGGGTGTCACGTCGACGCAGGGATCGCAGGGGCTGAACGCCTTGAAGGGTGTCGAGGCCGCACAGGCCGCTGATGGCACTCAGGCCGCCATGCAGCAGGGTGTGTCGGAGGTGCACGATTCGGTGACGCTGTCGGTCGATGCGGTGCGGTCTGCGGAATCGACCGGCGACATTCGCTTCGATCGCGTCAACGCGATCCGGGCGGCGATTGCCGACGGTTCGTACGACACGCCTGAGAAACTCGACCTGGCGCTCGACCGCCTGCTCGATCGCCTCAGCGGCTGAGTCAGTCGCCCTCTGATCTGAAATACTGTCCAAGCAACAGCCGGTCCGGCAACGGACCGGCTGTTGGCGTTTGCTGACATCCGCCGCGGGGCAGGCTAGACTCAGGGGGGCGGTAATCCCTCAGAGAGCGCGTATGGCCATCGCATCCGACTTTTCACTCGGCAAGGTTGACGTCGCGCTGACGCCGCGCGAGCGGTTCGCGGAGTTTCTCCAGACCCGTGGCAAGCGGATCACGCGGCAGCGGCAGGTGATCGTCGACCACGTCAGCAGCCATCACGAGCATTTCGATGCGGAGCAGCTCCTGGCCGGGCTCCGCCAGACGCCTGAGGGGGCGAAGGCGAGTCGCCCCACCGTCTACCGCACGCTCACAGAGATGGTGGATGCGGGCCTGCTGCGCAAGATGGTGCTCGGAGGTCGGGCCGTCTATGAGCACGACTACGGCTACCCTCAGCACGACCATCTCCACTGCACGTCGTGCCAGAAGCTGATCGAATTCTCCAGCGACGATCTCGCCAGGATCTGCGACGCGGTCGCCGGCCAGCACCAGTTTCGTGCACGGAGCCACCGGCTGATCATCTCCGGCCTGTGTGCCGACTGCCGCAGCAATCGCAGCAAGTCGCGACATCAGGACCGGGTGTGACCTCTCACACTCGCAGTGCCGATTCGGCGGCACGCGTCGGGCACTCGGCGAGCGCCGCCCGCACCGGACCGGCGATGAATTCCTCCACCTGGGCCGCCGCTCGGCCGGCCAGGCCGGGCACGTCCATCGCCTGCACCAGATCGATGCCCGCGAAGAGCGGATCGGCTGCCAGCCGCTCGACCATGTCGTTGTCGTGTCCCTCACGCATCCGCGCCGTGGTGGCGTGGCTGTGACGGCGGAGCGCCTCGTGAAGCTCCTGCCGGTCGCCGCCAGCCTTCGAGGCGGCCATCAGCAGCCGCTCGCTGGCGAGGAAGGGGAGGTGGTGTTCCAGGTTGCGTCGGATGGCACCCGGCAGCACGACCAGTCCACCGGCGATGTTGGCATAGATCACGAGTTGCGCATCCGTGGCAAGGAACGCCTGCGGGAGCACCAGCCGCCGCGGAGCGGAGTCGTCGAGCGTCCGCTCGAACCACTGCACCGCCGCCGTCTGGCTGGTGGTCGCCGTGAACCCCATGACAAACCGTGCCAGTCCGCACATCCGTTCGGCCCGCATCGGGTTTCGCTTGTAAGGCATCGCGGAGGAGCCGACCTGATCCGCCTCGAAAGGTTCCTCGAGTTCTGCCCATGCTGCGGCCAGCCGAAGGTCATTGCCGGCCTTGTGGGTCGATTCCGAGATGCCCGCAAGCACCGACACGACCTGCGAATCGACCTTTCGCGAATAGGTCTGTCCGGTCACGTCGTAGGAGCGGTCGAAGCCGAGCTTCCGTGACACGATCTCGTCGAGCCGGCGGACCTTGGCGTGATCGCCCTCGAAGAGTTCGAGGAAGCTGGCCTGTGTGCCGGTCGTGCCCTTCACGCCACGTCCGCGAAGGAGTCGCCGGCGGTGCAAGACCTCCTCCAGATCAAGGAGCAAATCATGGATCCAGAGACAGATCCGCTTGCCGATCGTGGTGGGCTGCGCGGGCTGCAGGTGGGTGCGGCCCAGGCAGACCAGATCACGGGTCTCCAGGGCGCGGTCCGCCAGTCGCTCGATCACCACGGCCAGTCGGGACGCCACGAGATCGAGCGAATCCCGCATCAGGATCAGATCCGTGTTGTCGGTTACATAGGCGCTCGTCGCCCCGAGGTGGAGGATGGGACGGGCCAGTGGGCAGGCATCGCCAAAGGTGTGGAGATGCGCGAACACATCGTGACGCATCTTCCGCTCGTAGTCGGCCGCCTTCGCGAAATCGATCGGCTCAAGATGAGCCCGCATCTCGGCGAGTTGTGCTGGCGAGATCGGCAGACCCAGTTCGGCTTCCGCCTCTGCCAGCGCCAGCCACGTCTGCCGCCAGAGTTTGTAGCGGTGGTTGTCGCTCCAGAGCCGTGACATCTCGGCCGAGGCATAGCGTGAGGCAAGCGGGTTGTCCCAGCGGTCGCGGGGATCGGTGAGGGAATCGGAATTCACGAGGGGCTCCTGGGGCGGATGCTGTCAGCGTTGGCGGTGTTGGGGGGCGGGCGTCTCGCGACGCGGACTGGCTGCGGCTGCCGCCTGCCGGCTCATCTTGCAGAAGAGCCGCTCCAAGGCCAGCCGGGCGCGCAGACCCCGCGAGGCATCGCTCTTGAGCGCGAGGTCGAGGTCCAGGAGCCTCCCGGGAAGCTGCCGGGCCCGTCGTGGTCCGAGTTGTCCGAGCGACTCGCGGGCCTGTGCCAGCGCTTTCGGCCAGGCAGCCACGCCTGCCTCCCGAAGCGCCTGTTCGATGCCCGCGGGGCGGCCGCCCGCTGCCGGAAGGGCAAGCAGCCGGGCTGCCGTGGAGAGTCGGCGCACCACCGAGGCGATCTGTGCGCTGATGCCAATGGGGTTTTCGCCGGCGGCAAGGAGCGAGGCCAGTTGGGTGACGGCCTCGCGGGCATCGCCCGTGGCGGCGGCGTCGATCATGCCCCAGGCGGTCCGCTCCAGCGGACTGCCGGCAAAGTCATCGATCGCCTCCGGCTGAATGGCTGTTTTCTTCGCGGCGGGATCGGTGGCGGCGGCGAGGCGGGCCAGAGCCTGGTCGACCTGGCCGAGGTTGTTGCCGAGCCGCTCCAGTAGTCGTTGCGCTGTGGCGGCGGCCAACTGGATGCCGTGTCGCGACTGTGACCACTGGCGTACCCAGGCCGCCAGATTGGCACGCGGCGGGATCGAGACATCGATGATGAGGCCGTGTTTGGCGGCCGCCTTGGCGAGACGCGTGTTCGCTGGCAGGCTCTTCACCTCGAGGATCACGAGTCCACGGCCGCCAGCGGCGCTGCGTGGAGAACCGGCGAGCATCTCGAGCCTTTCGCGGGCCGCGGTTACAAAGCCGTCGGCACTCCGCACGACGGCCGCGCGAGTGGCGCCTGCAAAGAGCGGCACCGTGGCAGCCTCATCGAAGACATCGCGGGGATCCGGATCAGCGTCACCGGCGAATTCCCGCCATGCCCACGACCGGTCGGCCTCGTCAGGACAAAGGTGATCGCGGAGCAGGGTGAGCATGTGGCCCACCAGGAACGGCTCGTCTCCAACCAAGGCGACCAGCGACGGCGACCCGAGCGACCAGTCGGCCGGCTGTTGGAGGATATCGAGGGCACTGGCGGCGTCGGGCACGGCACGGCTCTCCACGGGAAAGCCGTCAGTGTAGCGGGTTGTGGGACGTGCCCGGCGTGAGGCGGAGAAGGCCCCACGCGGCAGGCCTGGATGGCCGTTTCAGCGCCAGCGGGCGGAGGCTCGCCAAGCGACTGGCTGTGGACGGGCTGCCGCCTGTCAGGTGGGCAGGATGCCGATGTGTCGCGGAAAGCGGCTACTGCCCTGCGGGCAGCGTGCGGACGCCACCGAGACGGCCGACGACACGAGAGGTCGACACGGTGACGGGCTCCGGGCTCGTGGCCGCACCCAGATTGCCGGCGGCATCGGTGACCTCGACAC
>Ga0209085_1001833_pt1 | contig 12651 bp, 11 predicted proteins | sample C_131016_EF_Meta_FD_187310 | JGI IMG/M metagenome (GOLD analysis project Ga0209085, IMG submission 187310) | Freshwater microbial communities from Lake Croche, Canada to study carbon cycling - C_131016_EF_MetaG (SPAdes) (version 2) | ecosystem: Environmental > Aquatic > Freshwater > Lake...
ACGGGTAGTAATGGTATTTGGTATCGCATCGACATCAAGTCCGCTCTCAGGCCCAACCGATAGGGCTGAATCGATGGTTGAATCTATATATATGGTGGCAATTAGGAGGTAATTACCGTTAGAGAGGCGGGAAATTGTGGAAGCTAAACCAGTTTGGGTCAGCGGGAACCAGGAGCCAGCCACAGTTACAGATGGGGTTACATAGTAAGAGGTTCCAGAGCCATCAACCGTGATGGTTTGAGAAAGCAGCGCATTTACTTGATCTCCGCCTTGTGATTGAAGATATGAAACTAAAACATACCCATCTGGATTAACAACGGTTGATTGTTGGGAGATACCAAGTGAGCCAACATTGCCAGCGGCATCTGAGATTGTAAAGCTGGTTGGTAGACCATCCTTTGAAAGACCAGCAAAGAGTGCAGTTGAAGCACGGAATGCAATCGCAGAGTTATCAGCAACTAACTTTTGGTTTGAAAGTTCTTCGGTTGTTGCAGATGGAGTCGGGGCAACAGGTGAAACTTTTGTTGTGGTAGGAGCCTCTTGCGTAAAGTTTGAAACCGCAGTTCCAGTATTGAACTCTGTTCCAGTAACAGAGTTAAAGCCAAGGAATGCCACTAATACAATAAGTAATGAGAGTGCAACCTTTGAAGATTTCTTAGCAAGCTCTGCTGCTTTTTTATATGTTCCAGATAGCGCATCAAGTGCAGTTGAACCTGTTTTCTCATCTACTACCCATTCGGTTAGAACACGAATGAATGAAGCACGAGCACGTTGCACAACATGGCGAACATTTTTCTCACTTGTTCCAATAGCAGCTGCAATCTCTTTAGTGGTTCGACCTTCAACCTCCCACATAACAAGGGCTGTTCGTTGAGTCTCAGACAAACGAGATAGTGCTTCACGAATAATTGAGGCATCTTCAGCTGCAGCAAGAGTTGCATCCATTGGAATGTGGTTCTCTGCTGCGATTTCAGATAGACGCTCTTGAGTTGCATCTGAATCAATCGCTACTAAGTTAGGGCGGGATCCGGTTGCACGGATTACATTCAGGCATAGATTATTTACTGTGGTGCGCAGATATGCCATCGCACGATCTGCGGTATCTAGCTCCGGAGCTGCCAAGATAAATTTAAGGAAGGCATCTTGAACAACCTCTGCTGCATCAGCATCGCTTCGAAGAATTCGGCGGGCTTGAGCGATAAGTGATGAGCGGTTTTGGGTATAAAGAGCGGATAAATCAGAAACAGACCACGCAGCAACAGTCGCTGGGGCCTGAGCCTTCTTCCGAAGTGACACTTTGATTTCCCGCTTTCAGTTGAGCCAACGTCTTGACCCCTCTACTTAGTAAGACACCAATGAGGGGTGAATGTTGCCTTGGTATATGGCAAATCTAGATTCCGAGCCTGAATTGAGCCTGAGAATTTTGAGAGTTATCTCAAATATGCTTGTGGGCCCTGTCGGGATCGAACCGACGACCCACGGATTAAAAGTCCGTTGCTCTACCGACTGAGCTAAAGGCCCCAATATTACTCACTGCTGGATCATCTTAGTAGGGTTTTTTAGTTTCTAGCCACTCGCCAGGTCTTATGGCATACCAATACACAGACGCCTAATTCCAAAGGATTATACAAGGATTTTTAATCAAAATCGTTTTTAAAAAACCGATTATTAATCGCAAGATAGTTAGTGACAGAAAAGGTTTCTAAATCTTCTCGGTATTTTGTTATAGGTATCGGAGCTTTATGTGAAACTCTGAAGATGGCAAAATTGTGTGAGCTAAAAAAATTCCAGTAGTCCTTGAAAAATACTCTTGCATCCACATTTATTTGTCCAAATTCAAATTGAACTATTTTAATCAAACTTAGATGCCTTATACCCCCTTCTAGGCAGGATAGTTCAAAGCCCTCAACGTCCAACTTTAGTATTTCTGGAATTAATCTAGGATTAGAATCTAAGAATTCATCTAATTTTTGAATTGATACAATCTCATAATCACTTGTGAAACTCTCTAGAGTTTTATTTGAAATTAATGTTGAACTTGCGCTACCAGGTGTATCGGAATAAAGCTTCATTTCTGATTTGGTTGCACCAAAACCAAAATTATAGGTCGTCCATTTTTTTGAAGTGACGAATTTTTTGACAACGTATCAAAAGAATGCTTACTGGGTTCAAATGAGTGGATTTGAGCAGTAGGAAGTTGATAGAAAAATTCCTGAGCGTACTGGCCTAAATTTGCACCTACATCAAACAAAATTGGATTTTCTAACTTTAATTTATCTGAAAATATTTTTACAGTACGAATTTCATCAATTAGGCTTCCAGATCCAATTCCTTTACCTAGGACTTTTTGTATACGCCACTCAAGGCTCACCGCCAGCCGATAGGGAATTTTAGTAATCAAAAAATCAAATATCTCTGAGAGAAATTTCCTTAATTGGTGCATGGCTATTTTTTCCGCTCCCATATTTCAAGATAACGTGAATTATCAACTTTGAATGTCTTTAAAATGGCATAGTCTTGCGAACCCGTGAATTCTTTACTTATCATCCGAAAGTTATTTACTATGTAATCTGGTTGTTCTTTTAGTGACACTACAGATATTCTGTCATTATATTTACTTGGAAGGCTCTTGAGTGACATGTCAAAAGGTGTAAAACTAACTACTCCTACCGTAACAACGCGGTTAGGGTTTCTTGATAAAAGGTATTGCAATCCTTCTTTATTGCTCAGACCTGAGTAATCCATCTCCCATTTCTTTTCTAAAGAGATATTTCCGGCTAAGGAATTAAAATAAAGGTATTGGTGTGGGTTATTAACAACCATCCAGGTGGCAATTTGAAAAACAAGAATTGTAGTTAAAATCACCTTTGCTTTAAATAAACCAAAAAAACTTTCTTTGGGTGCAATTCTATTCCAACCGATTACGCTCACGACTATCAAAAATGGATAAACAAAGTAAAGGTGTCTCCAGGTATCATATAAAACTGAGTTCAAAATAATCACAGTTAAGATGGGGAAAAATACCAACATAAGAAATAAAGTGTCTTGGATTAAATCAAAATCTATTACCTTCTTGCGAATAGATTGAGCAAATATAGAAAACCCACCTATTATAAATAGAAATATATATAAGAGAGGAGTAGTGATAAGTATCCATGTCGGTATGTAATGCCATGGTAAATCATTTGCTGGTATAAGTTTGCCGAAATACAAATTCATACCACCCCAAGGATAGTTCGACAAGCTAGAAAAAACTTCTAAAAATCGTTTAATTGGGCTTGCCCAGAGATATGGAAAAAATGCATAAATTGATAGAACGCCTGCGGTTAAATAAGTTAAAATAGATGAAATTTTTACTTCTCTTTTTGGCAAGGCAGAATAATATTTAACGAAGAATAAAAAAGTAATGATTGGGAATATAACTATTCCAAGTAATCGAATATCTGTGGCATATCCACACACAAGACCAGCCAAAAAAGCATTTATTAATAATGGTTTTTCTAAAAATCTTAATGAAAGATTGACGCCGAGGACAAAGAAACTTGTGAATGGCATATCGGCCGGACTATAAAACCCAGCTGAAAATATTCTAGGAGATAGCACGTAGAACACACAGGCTAAAATTGCAAGTTTTTTTGAAGTCAAGCGGCGTTTAACAATAAAATATATTGAAAGTGTACCAATCGTGAATACAATGAAATTTACTAAAGTACGCATCTGATAAATATGCATTGGTTCTTTTATCCCGAGCAACACCTCAAGAGCTCCAAGGGGTGCATCATATGCAACACCATGATCTGCCATTCCATTCATGCCCATTGCGGGAAAATTTCTATAATATTCTGGAACCACATTTAGATGAAACAAATCTGCAATATAAACTAGTGCATTGCCTCCATTTAACCGTAGCCCGGGTGCTTCCCAACAAATTCCATACTTTTTAAAATTAAATAAACCAATCAAGGTTAGTAGAGAGAAAAAGGCTATAAAGGGAATATGATTTCTCAGTGCCCTCAAATTTAAGCTATACAATTTTCTATACATATTGAAATATTATCTTATCTAAATGACTTTTGAAAGGATATAAAGTTTTCATGAGAAAATCTAACTTAATAAATCTTATAAAATTAACATCTACACTAATGTACAAATAATGAAATATTTGTAATTTAAGGCACTTATGATTGCGGTAGTTAACTCTCAGTGCGAATATTGGAAACGCGAATTCGGTGCTGATGTAATACTGAAAAATGAAAATTTTCAAAATATTGTTAAAAGTATTATAGGCAAAGGTTTGAAGCCAGTAGTACAAATTGATAAAGATTTAGAAGAATTGATTTTTTTATCTAAGTTACCAAAAAACTCAATTATCGGGTGGCTACATTCAGATGAATCACTAGACTTAGCTTTTAATAAAAAAATTGCCGAATTGGATTCAATCTCTTTAATACTTAGACCTTACCACCTTAACTATCGAAAATTGAAAAATATTAATTTGTCACTAATGTACGTTATTTATAACTTAAAACATATTAAATCGATTTATGAGTTTATTAAAATGATTTTTTGGTTTTGGCGAGGTTGCGGTATGTATTTGCGAGAGCAGAAAATTATCCAAATAATTCGGAAGAATAAAAAAATATTTTATAATTTTCCATTAGGTTATACTGATGTTTTCTGTAAAAGTATTTTAAGTATATTTGAAGATGAGGATATAATCTCAAGCCAAAGTCTCACGAAAGAATTATTCGTTTCCGAAATAACTCCAGTTAGGAACTTAAGTTTTGTCGGCCAAGTTGGACAGATTGTTAGATTAGTAGCCATAAGATCTGCAGAAGCTGCACCAGAATCAAATGTTATAAGAAGGATTCAATACGGTGCAGGTAATTATGAAAACGAAGGTGTTCAAAAAAATGGAATGGAATATGTCCGAATGATATTGAGTTCTAAATTTATTTTATGTCCACCAGGAAATATTTCCGGAAATACATTTAGAATTCATGAAACAGTTGTAGCGCGAAGAGTGCCGTTGGTAAGCTCTAACCCTCCGTCCGACCCAAATTTTGAATCTCCTGTGAACGCAGTTTCTAGCGAGAATAATACTAGGAGTTGGGATAAAATCATTAGTGGAATAACAACTATCTCTAACGACAGATACAATGAAATACTGAAATCTAATTTAAAGCTATTGAATGATCAAATTCTTAGTGCGAGAGATTTAATTGAAAGTTTTGAAGTTAAATCATAAAACAAACATCATTTAAGATTATTAATTGATTTAATTGTCTCTTTAAGTCCGGTTTCTCTGGATACTAGCGGGGACCAACCTAATATCTGCCTGGCTTTAGTAATGTCAGGACAACGATCTTTAGGATCGTCAGAAGGAAGGTCCTCGAAAGTTATTTGACTGTTGCTTTTTGTGTATTCAATAATTTCGATAGCAAGCTGATGAATTGTGACTGGGTTTGGGTTACCTAGATTAACTGGAGTGTGAATTGATTCTGTAAAGAACAATTTAATCAATCCTTCGATTAAGTCTGTTACAAAACAGAAACTTCTCGTTTGTAAACCCGCGCCATATACAGTGATGTTTTCATCGTTTAGAGCTTGATAAATAAAATTGGTTACTACTCGGCCATCATTTTTAACCATTCGCGGCCCGTAGGTATTAAAAATTCTAGCAATTCTTGTGTCTAAGTTGTACTGCCTATGAAAATCCATAAACAAAGTTTCGGCTGCTCTTTTGCCTTCGTCGTAACAAGAACGCAATCCAACTGGATTTACTCTTCCCCAATAACTTTCGGATTGAAATTCTACTTCTGGATCACCATAAACCTCAGAAGTAGATGCTTGTAATATCCGAATATCTAGCTTCTTTGCTAGATCGAGTAAATTTATTGATCCATGCACATTTGTTTTCAAAGTCTGCACTGGATTTCTTTGGTAGTGAATTGGACTTGCAGGAGAAGCTAGGTTAAAAATTCCATCAACTTTTAAATCTATTGGTTCGGTAATATCATGATGAATTAACTCAAAATTCGGATTATCCATTAAGTGTTTGACATTGTAAATATTTCCCGTATAAAAATTATCTACGACCACCACGCTATGCCCATCTAATAAGAGTCGATCTGCAAGATGTGAGCCTAGAAACCCACCTCCACCTGCAATTAGAATTCTCATAAGAAAATTTTATCGCGTTTAGACGAAATTATCCCAAAAAACATGATTAACAGTTAAATAATAAAAGTCATTAAGTATCAAAAAGGCACTAAGAATAAGTTATATTAGAAAATTACAGTTATTAACGCAATAGTGTTAAAAAGTAATCATAATCATCATTTGCTATGCTATCCGAGTGTTAAAAAAAATACTTATTGAATATCGAGAAAAGTATTTCACTCCTATAATTATGCTAGTAACTTTATTCTATCTTATAATGTACCTGAGTTCCTGGTGGCCGCTACAGATTCAAAATGTTGGTGGAGGGCATTCATACGAAGATTTAAGACTTGTCCTTCAGTACGTGGACTGTAACTTTGGAAATAATGAGGTATCTCTTAAAGATTGCCCACTTGGGTCATATCAATACGGAATAGTTTTGTTGAAGATATTTAAATATATACACATAACACAATTTTCAATAACTATTGTTGGCGCTTTCATAATTATTTCTTTACTACTTTTATTTTGCCACTTAGTAATTATCGTTCAACCAAAAAATTTTTTAATACCTATTTATATTATTTCCCCAGCATTATGGTTACTCTTTGAACGTGGAAATATTGATTCACTAATTTTTATTTTACTATTTCTTGCTACAATAACATTTTCTACAAAATTTGAATTATTGGGGGTGTTCTTAATTGCACTCTCAGCGCTAATAAAATTTTATACACTTCCTATTTTGCTCATACTTCCCTTTATTTTAAAACATAAAATAACGAAAATAATATCTGTACTTGTTTTTACCGGATTAGTGCCAGTAGTTGCTGCAAATATAAAAGCTATAGGTACATTTCCCTTTCCAATGTTCACTGCTTTTGGATCTCCTTCGCCTGGATTATGGTTAAATTTTTTTAGTTGGAGATTTAATCTAGGGTTTAAATTATCAGACTTTGAATCTCATGCTACGGGTATTTTTATTTATATAATTACTACTTTGCTAATACTCTCAAATAAAAAATTGCAAAATAGAATTAATTTAAAAGCTGTGAATATAGCTAACAGTAAAATAAATAGGTTAAGCATTATTTTTACTCTAACTTTCCTGATAACATATTTAGCTGGAATGAATTTTGATTATCGATTAATTTATTTAATTGCAAGTTTAATTCTGTATTCAAAAGTAAATACAGATTTGTTTACAAATAGAATATTTCAAATCCTTGCTATAACTTCGCTTTGGATGACATATTTCTTTTTTGGATTTACTGGAGCAGTTCCTGTAATATTAATGATTGTAGGGAATATGTCTCAAGTTATAGTTGCTTCCATTTTGACTTGTGAAATTATTCTTAGATTAAAAGTGTATAAAAAATTGATTAACTTATTTTAATCAATAAGAAGTTACTAGAGGTATGCACATTATTGATAATGAAAACACCCATTTAGCAAACATAGAATTTTATGATTACTGTAGCAGCGATAATATATTCGCTCAATTAATTGACTTGAATTACGCTTTAAGTTGCAGTATCTTGTATTGTATAGTTCTAACTTTTTAAAAAATTTTCCTGGAAAGAAGGCAATAGATGTACTTATATATTTTTAAATCTAATGCAAGAGAAATATAATTTGAAAACGATAGATATAATTACCAGCGCCCTCAATGAGGAAGATTGTTTACCTGAGTTCATATCTCGTATCCAGTAAGTTATGTTAAAGGAAAATAACTACGAATACCATATTTAATTATGGATAACGGATCATCTGATTCAACTTGGTCAATTATTACCAAAGCATCTAAAAATGATAAGAGAGTAATTGGTTATAAGATGTCAAGAACTTTTCCTCTGGATCCTGCTTTCTCGAACGGAATAGATAAAGCTACATCAGATCTTATAGTTGTGATGTGCTCTGATTTGCAAGATCCCCCGGAAGTAATTCCGGAATTACTTCGTAAATATGAAGAAGGATTTGATCAGGTAACTGTTAAAATAACTCGGCGCGACGAAGTATCTATTTTTCGTAAAACTTTAACGAAAATTTTCTACCGAATCGCAAAATACATGACCAACGGGTTAATACCTGAATCAGTTAGTGATTTCAGATTAATGAATCGGCGGGCCTACGAAGCAATTAGACAAATGCCGGAATCCAATAGATTTTTTCGAGGTTTAGCATCTTGGATTGGTTTTACTACAACGACTCTAGAAATCCCTAGGCCCAATAGGTTTGCCGGTGATTCAAAATTTGCACAGTTTTCTCTTCTCTCAGCAATTGGATTTGGTTCAAAAGGAATTCTTGCATACAGCAAAAAACCACTAACTATGGTTTCAATGTTTGGAATAATCATGAGTTTACTGGCTATTACCGTTTCATTAGTTCTATCAATTTTATGGATATACCATGGGGTTCCCTTTGCTGGGTTCGGGAGCATTTTAGGGGTCATGTTTCTTGGGTTTTCATTTATGCTCCTTTGCATAGGAATATTGGCAGTTTACATTGGTTTAATTTATGACGAAGTTAAGAAACGTCCCTTATATATAATTTCTGAAATCACAAATGATGAAAATTCTTGAAAAGATTTGGCAATTAAAGTTTTTTGGGGTTTCTAAAAATTATTATTGAAATCACTTTATCGAAATCAAATGTTTATTACTTTTCACTAAAGTTAGTAAGGATACAAATAATAGGCTTGATTTAAAAGCTCTTTTCTCCGATGTTAGCAGATTTAAAGCCAAGTATTTTCCAAAGACGGTTTTTAACTTGAAACAAAAAAAGCATAAGAATCTTGATTCTTTTTAGTTTACGCTGAGAATCATTTAAGCGCATACCAGATTTGCTTAAAGTTTGGCCAAAAAAATATCTCAAACAGTTGGACCATAGTTCAGAGAATACTTCCTGAGTAAGATTTCTCTTAAAAGTATAAAATTTAAAAAGCCAATTAATTGAATCATCTATAATAATTCTATTTGGAATCAAATTATTTATTGTTCTAAGAAGTTCATTACCTCCGATATTGTTGCTCATATTTATTGCGCGATCAATTTCAATCCGCACAAAATTATTAACATAAGGCAAAAAAGTTATATGATCTACATAATCCTTATCCGGATATGCAAAAAAACTTGAAACCTGTATACCTCTGCCGAATTTGGAGTATTGGTAAATTGCTAAGGCTACATGAGCTACGTAATAGTCTGGAATTATAACTGATGAAATTTCTTTTCTTAAGGAAATATTGATAGGATTTTTTAATGCAATTCCTGTAAGTTTTGGAAAAAGAATTAGAGGTTTTAAAAAGTCATATGTATTCCTTTCAAATAGTCGGTTATCGGTATAAAGTGGTGATTTAATCGTAAAAGGTGCTTGATTAAAATTTATCAGTGCTACATCTGGTTTCATCTCAATAATAATTTTCAAATATTTGGTGAGCGCACCAGGGAGAAGGTTGTCATCGTCTGAAATAAAGATTATATAATCACCTTGAAATTTGAGATAGCCTTGCTTAATATTTTCATTAAAACCAAAATTTGAACTATTTTTAAAATGATTAAAATTTATTCCAGATTTATCTGCAAAAGCTTTTATATTCTGTAAGACCTCAGACGTAGTATCGGACGAACAATTATCTCCAACTAGAATATCAATAATTGAATTAAGTTCTTCCTGTTGAATTAAACTAATTAAATCAATTAAAGATTTTTTTAAGCGAATGCTTCGATTATAAGTCGGTATATATAAAGTTACTTTTTCCACTGAGAATTCACATACCAATCATCAAACTGGGTTAGTTCTGCATGAACTCGGACGAAACCATTTAGTTCGAGCAAATGCTGAATTTTTTCCCTATTTTCTCCATAATTATGCTCGCATGTAATAACGCCAATTGAATAGTCAGAAAACTTAAAATCTTTAAGAATTTCGTACTCACTTCCTTCCGTATCGATAGAAATGTAGTCAATCTGATGAGGTGCATTATGACGCTCTAACATATCTGCTAGAGAGACTGAATTCACATTGTACTTTCTTTTTTTAATTCTTACTTTTGAATGTATATCCATATTTTGGAAATTAGATATAGTGGAAAGTTCAGCTGATTTCGCTTCAATAAACTGCAACAACTCCCCAGTAGAGGACCAAACGCAATCTACTTCGATCGCGCACTTGCGATTTTTTTTCAAGTCCTGGTGCCAATTTTTACCTGGCTCCGCCAAAATGCCTTCCCAATTGAAATATTTTTCTAAAATATGAGAATTGCTAAGATTTAATCCATTTGTTGCGCCAAATTCAACAAAAAATCCATTTTTTTTATAATCAAAATGGTCTAAAACAAAAATATCTTGCAATATTTGAGAGGTTGAAAATTCCAGGTATTTTTTAAGTGATGAAATATTGTGAGGCTTTAAGGTTGCAATTATCTTTTGTTTTACTTCAAAATCCTTACTATTTCTAGAATTTTCTAGTTCAGAAATCACATTTTTCCAGTAATACTCATTTACGAGACGAAGGCCAGCTTTTGACAGTAAAAAACCAATAAAATTTCTAATCCATTTTTTCATAACTTACCTTTATAATTCTCCATAGCATAAATATAATAGTTTTTATCTAAGTTAACAGATACTAAAACACTCAATCTTCGGTTATTTTATTGCATTAATACATATTTAATGTGTGGTAACATTTGTAGGTGAAATGCGTGCGGGCATTTATTAATTTTTTAGAAAAGAAAAATATTTTTATTTCAAGAACTCCTTATAAGTATTATGACTATTTTATTGAAACCGCTGAGTTGAATTTACTTAGCACCAGTACAGGCGTGCTTCATATTGGTGCGCACCTTGGACAAGAATCAGACAAGTACCGACAATTCAATCTAAAAGTTATTTGGGTAGAAGGTAACCCAAAAATTATTGATCGGTTAAGCAATAATGTTGCTAAATTTGATAACCAAAAAGTTATTTGTGCATTGCTCGGTAACAGAAACGAGGAAAATGTCTTGTTTTTTGAATCATCCAATGACAGCCAAAGTTCTTCAATTTTTCAAACTGGGAGTAAACTTGATGCCATTGTTGATTATACAGACAAAAGTTTCCAGAAAATGGTTCGTCTAGATTCTATATTGTCCCTTAGAGAGATATCAGACTATGACCACTGGGTCTTAGATGTACAGGGAGCAGAGTTACTTGTACTTATTGGTGCAGATCAATTGATTGAGAATTGCAAATCTTTAGTCATAGAGATAAGTCGTGGCGACTTCTATAAAAATGGAAGTAAGTTTGATCAGTTGTTTACGTTTCTTATAGAAAAAGGTTTTAAGCCTATTCTATATCCCAAAGATGGATTTCATGGAAATGCTATATTCGTAAAGCCTTAAAGTTTATTTTGTACTTTATATAAAAATGCCCATTATCTTAGGTGAACTTATTGTTAGCTGCCCGGCTTAATCTTTCTCGAATCGCAAAGGAGATTCCATCATTTTGTGGCTGAATAACAACTATTCTAGTAAGTTTTAATAGATCCGCTTTATGCAAGCCAGAATAAAGGATTCTGGCAAATTGAATCTCGTTTTCTGGAGAAGCTATCCTGACGACACCGGCTGGGGTTTCTACATTTGCTAGCGCAATAAGACCATCTCCTGGCTGAGGTATTTGGTCAAGTAAAACCGTTGCCTTGGGTGCGTAGTGCGAATCTAAGCGCCCGCTTACGCGTTTTTTTGTTGAACTTGCATATTCTACGTTTAGCCCCAGAAGATCACTAATTTTTTTCATTGTAATTTCACCTGGACGTAAAACACTTGGTATTTTATGAGTGCAATCAATAATTGTGGACTCTATGCCAATTAAACATTCACCACCATCTAATACCAAATCTGTATCTGACAAAAATTCTTCCAGATACGCAACCACAGATTTGGCAGAAGTTGGTGAAACAGCACCAAATCTATTTGCACTTGGGGCTGCGACACCTTGTCCACCAATTTTCTCAAACTCATTTAGTAGTTCAATGGCTACCGGTTGCGAAGGAACTCTTAGCCCAATGTAACCTTGACCACCAGTAATGAAATCCTTTGCTAAATCACTTCTTTTAAGTATTAACGTAATTGGTCCGGGCCAAAACTCTTTCGCAAGTTTTATTGCATACTCTGGGATATCAATTGCCCACTTATGTAATTGACCAATTGAAGATATATGAACTATCAGTGGGTGATTTGTTGGCCTACCTTTAACAGAATAAATTCTGCTTATCGCTTTTCCGTTAGCTGCATCCGCCCCAAGTCCATAAACAGTCTCAGTTGGAAATGCCACAAGATGTCCATCTTTTAAAGCTTTGGCAGCCTTTTTGATTTCATCCGATGTTGGATTACTAATTAATTCCATGCGTAAATCATCCCATTTAAGTAGTTTTGATCTGCCCTCTTTGACCGATACCCTTCTCCTTCAGGTCCCCATCGTCTAGTGGCCTAGGACGTCGCCCTTTCACGGC
>Ga0209085_1001834_pt1 | contig 12650 bp, 16 predicted proteins | sample C_131016_EF_Meta_FD_187310 | JGI IMG/M metagenome (GOLD analysis project Ga0209085, IMG submission 187310) | Freshwater microbial communities from Lake Croche, Canada to study carbon cycling - C_131016_EF_MetaG (SPAdes) (version 2) | ecosystem: Environmental > Aquatic > Freshwater > Lake...
TATGACTTGTTGCCTGTGTCGAATTCAATTTCAACGACAGCATCTTTACCATTAATAGTATTTACAAGTTGTCCTTTGTTAATACTACGAAACGGTTTGCCAAACAAAACAAATGTCAATGCATCAAGCATGGTTGATTTACCTGAACCATTAGAGCCAACAATCAACGTTGTATTGTCGTTATCTAATTTGAGTTCAGTAAAAAAGTTGCCAGTGCTTAGGAAGTTCTTCCAACGTAAATTACGAAAAATAATCATTCAATGTTTTCTGTAGATAGTGCCTCAACATAAAGTTCACGCATCAATGTTTTAAGTTTATTTGGATCATTGATACTCAAACTTTGTGCATCAATAAATTTAGATAGAATTGACATTGTGTCTTCTGCTTGATTAACAATGTCTTCATCTTCTTCCGTCTCACTAAATTCTGTAAAGTCTTCAACGATTGTTACATCGATTGGACTTACTTTATATATTTCATCAACTAACTTTTCAAATAAGTATGGGTCTTGTTTATTGACAACAACAACTTTCACATAAGCATTTGCATACTTGGAGAAGTCCATATTCTTCAAGTCTTCAATCTTTAGTTTATCAACACCATCATCATAGTTGACTTTGTAAAACATTCTATGTGGATTATTTACATATTCAACTTTCATGCTTTCTGTATCCAGAATAGCAAATTTCTTCTGGTCTTGATAGTCTGACCAAAAGAGTTCGTATGGAGTTCCCACATACGTGATACCATCATGTTCAGAGAAAGTATGATAGTGTCCGCTGAACACTCTATTATAGTTGCTTAGAAACTTATAGTCAATACCATCGTGGCTATCTACGCCTCTAGACAATGGAAATCCTGCAAGTTCAAAATGCCCCATACACATAGATGAAGTGCTATTCTTAATGAAGTCAAAGATTTCAGTTTCATTGCTTTTGCAAATCCACGGTATCATATCAATTTTGATTCCATCGATTTCTAATGTTCCTTGTGTTTGCCACAGGCGAACGTTATGATAGTCACGCAATAACAAATCTGGTGAATTTACTTCTAGACTTTCTTTCCAAAAGATATCGTGATTACCAATCAATGCATGAAGTGTAATGCCTTCTTCGACACATCTATCAAAAAAGTATCTACGACTTTCCATAAGCGAATGAAAGTTGATGTACTTACGCCTATCAAACAAATCACCAAGTTGTATGATTGTGCGAATGCCTCTTTCTGCTAATTGCGGAAAGAATGTTTCATCATAAAACTTTTCATAGTAAGCATGAAACGCTTTGGAGTCATTTCTAACACCAAAGTGCGTATCACCTAATAGACATATTCTCATACTTTCGTTGCCCTTGCTTCTTCACTGTTGTACCTAAAGACTTGTCGATTATAGCACGAATTGCTGTCAAATGCAAGACTGCGGTTGCTCTTAAGTCTTGCGGCGAACGTTTATTTTCAACAATCTTTAACCAATTTTCAAGTTGGGCTGGAATGGGAGTTTGCATCATTGATCTCCAAAAATTCATCAAACACGGTATTGCCAGTAGACTTTTTCTTTCTAGGCTTTGCGTTGGCAATCTTTTTTTCTTTATTTGCTTCAAATGCATTAATAAAATCACTAATGAATTCTTCGCTATACGAATCGTGAAGTACACCATTGAGTCCTGCTGATACGTATTCTTCTCCATTGTTTTCAATGAGTGAATTTATGATAACGTTATCCATACTCTTGTACTTGATGTACAAATGTTTTTTCTCTTTTTGAATTCTTCGCAAGAATGCATAGTAAATAATTTGGGTAAAGTATGCAAATGGATTTTTAGACTTCTCTGGATCAAAGTTATCAATGTATAGTAGACAATTTTCAATGCCATCAGACACCATATCTTCTTTGAATGTGTAGTTTGCAAAGTTTGGTTTACGTGCCAAGTGCGTTGCAATCTTAAAAAGACATTCACCAATGTACTCAGGTACTCTTGGGCGTTCGCCATTTGTTGCTTCTGCTTCTTTAACAGCCGCACGAAAAACAACCATCTCTTCTAAAAAATGTTCGTTGTTTACGTAGTGTTTTACTTTTGTTGCTGGTATGGCAGTAGTGTTCATAATTTACCTCAATTTGTTGACAATCACTTGACAATAGTGTATTATTACTGTGTCCCCTTTGATAAAGACTTAGTTAATGTATAGTCTGTGTGTTAGCAGATACAATAGCTAATGCTCTCATCCTATCAATTTCTTCTCTTACCTTTTCTTCAGAATCGAATTCTTTATTTCTATTCTGCAATACAATGTTCTCTTCTTGCTCTCCTGCCTCATATTGATTGTATAATTCAGTATAGACTTCCAATACGTCATCTGTTGCTTCTGATACCGAAACAATGCTTTGTTTAAATATTCTTGACGGTAACGTAAAATTCATTAGTGGGTCCCACTTCATCATGGATAAGTTGAATGTATTTTCTTCTAACACTTTAGGAACAATAACAACTCTCATTGGACGATGAATCTCAATGAAACTTTTACTTTCTTCAACGATGTTGCCTATGACAGTATCACCACTTGTCAATTTAAGTACTTTGCAAAGCATTATTCTTCCTTTAGATTTAACGTATATATTTTATATTCAAACTTCTCATCATTATAAATTTTCATACGTTCAATAAAATGTTCCAATGTAAAATTCTTCCTACTCTTATAAGTCATGTCATCCGATATGTCATATAGAATGGCTTCTTTCTTGTTATCTCCCAAACGCAATCCTCGACCAATAGACTGTAATGTTCTAATCTTACTCTTGCTTGGTGAAGCAAAAATAACATTGTGCAGATTACGAATGTTAATACCAGTAGAGAATGTTCCATATGATGCTACGATAATTGCATTCTCTTCATCTTCAGTAATTCTACGAACTTCTTCTCTTTCATCTACACCAACTGCACCATGAATAAAGAATACAGGTCTATTTTCTTCTACTGCGTCCTTAAGCATATTATACAATATTCTGCCGTGCTTGTCAACGAACTGATACAGTAGAAGAGTGTTACCTTCTAGACTCATAGTTAAATTTCTAATGAATCTATTACGTGACGGCTTGCCTACAATATAATTTATCTCATCTTGATATTTAAAATTCTTACCCAACTTACACGATTCTTCATTGTGCTTAAGCACCAATGCTTTAATTCTAAACTTTGCTAATCGTCCAGAGTCAATCAATTCTTTTGTTGTTGTTATCTGTTTGACTTTACCGAACAATCCTTCTAATACTAATTTATGTGTCTGTGTGCCATCTAGCGTACCTGTCAGACCAAATCTATACTTACACTCTGTCAGTTTTGTTAGAATCGATATCAGCGACTTTGCTTTAAACAAGTGCGCTTCATCCCCAACAACTAATTCAAATTCATCGAACCATTCTTTTGGCATCTTGTAAATTGACTGCCATGTAGATATAACGATTGGGCAGTCAGTTTGTTTACTTGCACCAGACATAATTTGATGAATATATTTATCACTCTCGAATCCATAGTCTTCAAAGTCTTTGTATAACTGTGCAACAAGTGAGATAGTAGGAACAATGATAAGAGTCTTACAATTTAAATATCTCGCAATGAGATATATGATAAGCGACTTACCTGATGCTGTGGGTGATACTAATAAGTTTCTTCTGCTACGTACTGCATGAATGAATGCTTGAATCTGATAGTCTCTAACCTCAAACGGAATACCTAAAGTATCTATAAAGTCTTTTGCTTCTGCTGTAGAGAATTCATCATACGTTTCTACTGATTCATCAAATTCAATTACGTAGTCACGTTCTTTAGCAAACTTCTCTAAGTATGGAATCAATCCATAATAAATTTGTCTGTTCTGAGAATTGAATAGGCGTATCTTTCCATCCCACACTTTGTTTTTAAATGCGGGCATGAATTTGTAACCGGGAACGTAGAATGTGAAGTATTCATTTAACTCCATTGCATCGGAGTTCTCACACTTGATGTGTGCGTAGACTTCATCTACTTTTGAGATATAGAGTTTATTGTACACCTTGCGTAAACTTTTTCCATTCTATAGCATTCTTAATCTGAAAGTTGCGTTGGTTGACGTTCTTAAGTACTTCTTCCAAAAACGCTAACTTTTCTTTTTGATTAATTATGCGAACATTATTCTGTATAATATCTTTATCAGAGTCAAGGTACATATCAACTTCATTCTTCATCAATCGTTTAACGAAAGGCTCCCAATTGAGTTCGTCAAGTTCTTCTTGTGAAAGTTTTCCATTGTAATACTCATACTTCTTCAAAGATAAATCTTTGCTTTGAAACTCAAGTGCTTTGAGTTTGCGTCTTTCATCAAAATAAATTTTGAGATATTTACTGTGTAGTTCTGGTATCTTCAAAGATGCGATACCTAACTCTGTGGAGTCAACTGTAGCATCTAGTCTCCACTCTTCCATCATTTGGTCTAACGTCATAATAATTCCTCAAGTCAATATTTGTATTCATCATAATAACACATTCCTAGGCAAATGTCAAATGTTTGTTGCTTCGTAGTAAGTATAATTAAACGTTACTGTAGAGGTAACAAACTCTTGATTATCTACAGCAGAAAACTGCATGTCTCCTAAGTCGGTAGGATATACACTAAAGAAATCAATTTTGAAATTTGGATTGTTTGCATTCGTTTTGATAAACAATGTTGCATCTGAAGTTACACTATCAAGCAATTTATCATTATCTTGTAGTCCACCTCTCTTATCATATCCTTTCGGATTACCTAGTTTAAATATCCAATTGTAAATCTCATACCATGATTGCATGTCCTCATCAACTATAAAAGTTAAAGTTAATGTTCCAAAATTAATTTGATTTCCTGGAACACTTAATGCAGAAAATGGCGTATTAATGCTAGTTGATTGCAACGATATGCTCGGTAAATTTACAGCCTGCACAAAATATGTGAAGTTGGGAATTCGTCTAAGAATAAACTCAAATTTATTATTAGAAAGAAAACTTTTATTTACTGGTATTGTTGTTAGTGTAGCCATGTTATCTCCTCTTGTCTTCTATTTATGCAGACAAAAAAAAGAGGACCCTAAGGTCCTCTTTTAAATACCGATGTATTCTCGGTTTAATCAATTACATCAAGTTAGTAATTGCAATTCTGCGGTAGTAAATGTTCTTGTTAGCGAACGCAATAGTACCGTCAGCGGCAGATGTTGCGAATGGGTTTGCTACCATGCCGTAACGAGTCTTGAATCCAATTTTTGGTTGGAATGTGTCTTGACCAACTGCACGAACCATTTGCAATGGAACGTATGGGCAGTAGAACAAGCCAGCGTCAAAAGCTGAAGTGCCTTTGTAACCGATTGTTGCATAGTGTGTACCAGATGTTGCGGCAAAGTATGGATCGATATAAACTTTGAAACGACCATTCAATACACCAACGAATGTGTTACCTGTATCATCAACGTTCAAGTTGTTAGCGGCAAGTGCTGGAGTGTAATCTAATACACCAGCCATTTGCAATGCAGATGCTACGTCAGAAGAGCATAGCAATACATTGCCTTTACCTCTACGAGTTGCTTTAGCAATCGCATTAGCTTCACGTTCTAATTGGAACATCAAACCTTTGAACTTCTCAACAGACCAACGACCGTTAGAGTCAACGTCAAGGTTGAAAGTACCAGCAGTTGTAACGTTCTCTTGTGCGCCAGCTGTAGCAGTCAAGTTAATTGTACGAACAACTTCACGGTTAATTTCAGCTAAGATTTCTGTGGAAAGAATGTTTGCTAATTCTTGTTCAGCGTCCAAACCATGAACTGCTTTCAAGTCTTGTGCAAGTTCCATTGTGTATTCTGCTTTCAAAGCACGGCTACGTGCAGTAACAGCAATCTTTTCGATGGAGAATGCCATCTCTTGGAAACCTTGACCAGAACCATCACCCAATGCTTCAGCTTGTGCTGTAGTCAAACCAGTACCACGTGTGTACTCTGTACCAGCAGACAAGTCAGCAGGAGATAAACCTGTTTGTGATTGTGCTGTGTTAGGGAATGCTGTGTTAGCTTCGTCAAACAAGGCTTCTGTACCACCTTGTGTTTTGTAACGTGAACGCATTGCAAAGATCAAGCCTGTTGGACCTGTCATTGGCTGAACACCGCAGATATCATATGCGATTAAGTTCGGTGCGGCACGGCGAACCAAGCTAATTAAAACTGGATCGTAAATGTCGATTGCGCCATCGGATGCTGTAGATGAAGATGCGCCCATATTGTTAGCAGGTGCCGCTTCAGAAAGCAATGATGTTTGGTTGCGATAACCACCAGAACCTTGTGCGTCTTGGCGGCAAGCAATTTCTTGATTCTCAAGAAGTTGTGCTGTTACGGAACGCTTGTGGCTTCCTTGAATTCCTGGTAAGTCGGAATGGTCAAGAACTGGTGCCCATTTTTTAATAAGATTTTCTACGCTCATGTTTTTCTCCTTTGAGTATTGTTTAATTTATTTATAAAAACTTATTTCTTGAGAGTTCTAGAAATATTTTGTACATAGTGAGACATTACTGGTGAGAAAGATTCTTCTAATGAAGAAACATCATCATCCATTGGTGCCGCTTTTTTAACTGTCTCATCTTTATTCTCATCAAAATATTTCTTTTTTGTTAAAAGAAGTTTTTCTTTGTAGTCCTGTTCAGAAACAAATTCAATTCCTTCTGCTAAAGATTTCAATTTTGCAAATTGTACTTCACTAAGTCCTTCGGAAACTTCAGATACAATTTGGCCTTTCTTATAAACACCAATTTGTGCGTTTAAGTTTGCGTTTTCAGTAACAACTTTGTCTAACTCGGACTCAAGAGTTTCAACTTTGTCTGCAAATTCTTCAACAACATCTACTTTGTCTTCTGGAATATCAACATAATGTTCTGTAAATAAATTCTTAAGACCAATCATAAAGTCTTCAGCCAATTCAGATTTGATACCTTTGTCGATGGCAAGTTTATTTTCTTCCATCCACTCGCTAACAACGTACTCTAAGTATTCATCTACTTTAGTTACAAGGTTTTCATTGATAGAAGCAACTTCTGTTTCCAATTTTTCTGCATATTCTTCTTCTAATGCAGTTTTTGCTTCTTCTACTTTAGCGTAAATAGCCGCTTCAAAAATAGTTTTAGCATTGTTTTTGAATTCTTCAGAAAGAGATTCACCAGAAAAAATAGCATCAATGTCTTCTTTCATTTTTGCTTGTTTTTTCTCTTTCATCATTTTTTCTTTTTCGTCTTCTTTTTCATCCGCCGCTTTTCCTTTTGGTTCATCGGCATCATCATCTTTCATTTCTTTAGCTTTTTTCTTTTCGATGGCCGCTTTTAAAGCAGGTGGAAGTTCTCCTTCCAACAATTCATCATCCTTGTTGTTAATATCAGTCATAGTAGGTCTCCTTTATACGATATTTAAAATTTATTCGGTGTACTTGTATTTATAAAAAATTACAGTTTGGAGATGAAGTCTTTGAAAACTTTTATCATGTTTTCTTCTAAATCTTTCTTAGAAGATTTTTGAATGACTTGTCTTTGTGTAGAAACGTCAGCTTCTCTAATGACGCCATTGTCCCAAACCCATTCTTTATTTTCCATGATACCACGCACATATGCATCTGGTGCTGAAGGATCGGCTACAATATCTGCACATGTTGCTAGATAAAAATCTGGTCCTACGACTTTAACTCCATCTTTACCATCAACAAGACTTCCCATGCCTCTTGTAGATACGCCTAATGTTGCGCCTTCAGACATTAAATTCTTCACAATATTTCCATATGGTGTGTCCATAATTTTTGCTTTGCCAATAAAGTTATTACCATCTTGACGTAGACTCTTAGTAATGTGTGATACACGTTCTAAGTTAATAGTTGGACCATCTGGATGTCCTAACTCACCATAAGCACGATTTTTCATTACATGCTCTGCAACATATCTATCCGTCTCTTTTTGCAAGACTTCTAAAGGATACATTCTTCCATTTCGGTTTTGTTGTTCGGCTTGCATGAACACACCTTCAATGTAAAAACTTTTTCCGCCAGCCTCATTAGCTTCAGAAATAATATTTACTTGTTCGTTAATTTCTGTGATTAATTTCATTTTTGCCTCATGCGTGATGTTGTGTCGTTACTGGATGATGTTGTGTCGTTACTGGATGATGTTGTGTCGTTACTGGATGATGTTGTGTCGTTACTGGATGATGTTGTGTCGTTACTGGATGATGTTGTGTCGTTACTGGAGTTGGACGATGTTCAATGCCAGTACTAAATCTTTTTAGATTTGATTTTTTTCTTTTTCTTAAAATCAAAGCAAGTTTTGGTTTACGTTTTCTAGCCGCTTTTTTCTGTGCAAGCCTACGATGCATTTTTTCTAGTGAAGTCATTCTTACAAGTTTGCCTGCAATGATTTTGTATCCACGAGTAGCAGATACTACGTGTCTACGTTGGACCACGCCATTACGTATTCTATTAACTTTAATAAATCTCGCTTCGTCTAACTGTTCATTAGACATAGATATAAAATCTTTAAATTTTAACATATTAGTTGAGACTTATACCATCGTCAGTAGTTTCTCTACTTGCATAGCCAGCAGTCTTCTTACCTTCAATGATAAGTGTATATGCGGCGTTTGTTGTAAATCCAGCAGTAGACAATAGAATGTCACCATTAGCGCCAGCGCCAGCATTGTTTGTAAGTGGTGAAGTACCAGAAGTTGTTAAGTCCCAAAAACCAGAACCAGTCAACGTGACGATTGTAGTATTAGATGTTCCTCTCCAGAGTAATGTAACTCTTGGAGAAATTGTTGCGCTTGTTCCAGATGCAACAGACCATGCAATTTTATTAATGCTAAGTCTTTGTGAACTTCCGTCACCAGTAGATGCAATTAAAGAATTTGCAGAAACTTTAACAACGTTTGCTTCACCTGTGCCATCTGACACATTAGTTAATTTAACTGCCCATGCAGTTGCGCTATCTTTTAGCGTTTGTGATGTTACGGTATCTGCCATTTTATTCTTCCGCTATAGTTTTTGCAAATGTTAAAAGTGTTTCAACATTTTCTTCTAACTGTGCCAAAAAGATTTCTTGATTGCTTTCATCTAACTGATTGTAAAGATTAAATAATAATTCAACATTAGCATCTTCTTTCATTTTTGCTTTAATTGTAGAGTATGCTTTTTGTGCGGCTTCTGGTTTGTTCTTAACCATTGCTGTTGCTACTGCATATGGTCCACCCTTAGACATGTCACCAACTTTTTTCTTAGCAAACTCTTTACCAATTGTGTGTGCCATTTTAGTTTGTTGCGTTGATAATTCGGCTTCAGCAATAGATTCTTCTTTTAAATGTCCTGCTCTTTGAGCCGCTTTTAATACTGCCGATCTATCTGCAAAATCATGTTTATAAGTACCATTTTGCAAATGTGGTTTATATTTGTCGTGGTGTTCAGGTTTGATATGTTTTAAAACTTGATGTGCTTGAGGATGCAACTCTTCACCAAAAGGTTGTTTATTGTCAAGTCTATCAGCTTTACGTTTACCTTGTGCAAGTTTAACATCTTTTGGACCCATTTCTTCCGGACCAACTTGTTCTAAATCGCCAGGATCTTTAGTCTGTGCAAGATATGAAACAGCGGCCAATTTATTGGCGCTGGCAGTATTGTATTTTGCTCTTTCGACTTCATCCAACTGAATGAAAGATTTAAAGGTCTTCATCTACATTTCCTTCTGAACTTGATTGAAACTCTGTTTCTGAATCATTTGATTGTTGTTCTTCGTCTTCATCTCTAAAAATTGAACCAGCTAATTCCATTTTTCTAACTTGTATATGATCTTGAATTTTATCATTCAACGCATTAAGAATAGAGTCTTTAAATTCCGATGGTTTAGCATCGTAAGCATGATTAATAGCGGTTTGAATTTCTTCCATAGTATATCTCCTTAATATTTATATTATTTATACATTCCAACATTTAAGCATTGTAATACGGCATCAGATAGTCTCTTCCTGCTATATTTACTGATATGAATCCTGCTGGATTGTTTGGCAATGTTGCACTTCCTGATGTTGCAGTTTGTGATGTAACCGATGCCGGATTTACTCTAATACCTCCTGCAATCACACCAGCATCATTGTCTCCGATTTTCGAAATGTTATCGTTCTTAAAGACAAGCATTCTATGAATGTTGTCGATGAATGTTGCAGTACCAAAATTATTAGTCGGTGCGATACTTAGAGGACCAATAACTTTTCTGACTGCTGGTGATGGTATTACTAATGTAGATGTTATTGACGGGAACGGAACGTCCCTGATTTCCATGTTAACTTTAAAATCACCAAATTGTATTGTTGGTGATATGCTTGAAGGTGCAATTTGTGGTAATAAACTATGAGTACCAATGACTGAACCTGATGCTAACGTGTTTACATATATCTTTGTATTTAACTGCGGATATCCATACAATACAGTTGGATCAATCGCATAGTCATATCTGTCACCAAGTTGAAGTATGGTGTTTGACGATTCTGTTTGTATCTGTACATTTTGTACGTCACTAATTATGCCGTCAAGTTGTATGACTTGAGTGTTAGCCATGATTTAGTTTATGTCAAAAAATTAAAGAGCAAAAATTCTACTGGATCCATTAGAGAATGCTACTGTAATATCTCCGCCGTTTGGTAGGATAGGTAATCCTGTTGCGCTATCAATATATGCAATAAGTCTAGATGTTGCTTGAACTCCATTATCTGAAAAAATAATTAATGCTTCACAATTGGCACCAGTCACGGATGAGAATAATGCATCATCGGCATCAAAGACTCCATTAGCAATACTTTTATTGGTTAGTGCAGTTGATGAAATTACAGCAGTATTTGAAATATCGCTTCGATATTGGTGTGATGTACTGTAAGTGTAAACTCCAGTATCTACAAGTGCAATAGTAATGGTATTCGCTATCATATTGATAGAACCATTTAAAAATGCCTCTTTTGCTTTTGGATAAAGTGCGTTTGCCATGTATAAGTGCCCCTAAGTTTTTACTTATTTATAAAACAACCGGTGTTCCGATTTTTATGAATGCTTTTGTTGCTGAAATTGCGTAGCCAATTTTTAAAGAAAATGCCGCACCATCGATAGTAGAAGTTGTTACTATGTTGCCATTATCTCCAAGATATAGAGACTGTTCGGGCGTCCAAGTCCAAGATGGATTTGTGACAGACCCAAACGTAACTGTTTGTCCCGAGTTATTTAAAACGCCAAGAATCCTATCAATTTGTGTCAATTGTAATGCGGATGCGAGAATTGTTTCGCCATTTACATTTAGTGCAACCATTTTATATGTACTTGCATTGTTATTGGTAAAGACAACATTTAAAGATTCAGAAGCGGCACCACCAGTATTGGCTTGATTGTATGCGGCTTGTGCTAAAGTAGTAGCACTATTTGCAACAGAGTAAGCACTATTAGCTTGTGCATAAGAAGCTAGAGCATTTGTGTTTGCTGTAAATGCATTAAATGTCGCTGTGTTGGCTTGAGCGTATGCACTATTTGCAGTTGTTCTTGCTAGTGTATCATATCCAGCTTGACCTCCTGTGTTAGCTTGGTCATATGCGGCTTGTGCTAAAGTGGTTGCTGTATTAGCTTGACTGTATGCATTGTTGGATTGTGTATATGCACTGTTGGCTTGAGTGTATGCTGAGTTTGCAGTATTCCATGCATTAGTCGCTCTTGTCCTAGCAATAGCATCTACTGTACCACCGCCACCACCAGATTGTGCTACAAATTCAAATTTCTGTGTAGTTTCATTGAATGCTAAAACATATCCATCAGTAAGATTAGTTATGTCAACATCATCAAGTCTACGTAAATTGACTTCGCCACCACCATGTGAACCACCACCACGATCTGAAAGAATCGTATTAACTTTTGCTTTATACTGAGTTACATCTTTTTGTAAAACTTCTTTAAACTGATTGACAGATTGTTCAATAGCTTTTAAGTCTACATCTTTACCATCCTTACCTGGAAGACCTTGAACGCCTTGCGGTCCGATTTCACCTGCTGGTCCTGCTGGTCCTTGAGGTCCATCTCTTCCGTCTTGTCCTCTATCGCCTTTGTCTCCTTTAGGACCTCGTTCGCCTTGAAGACCCTGTACTCCCGCTGGTCCAACAGGACCAGTTGCGCCATCTTGTCCATTTCTTCCGTCCAGACCATTTTGTCCATCAGAACCCCTATCGCCTTTCTCGCCTTTCTCGCCACGCTCACCAGCAATACCTTGTATGCCTTGTTCGCCTTGTGGTCCAACTGCGCCAGTGTCACCTTTGTCTCCCTTGTCACCTTTTAATCCACGTGGACCTTCAAGCCCCATATTGCCTTGTGGACCAACATCGCCTTTTGACCCCTGTGGTCCTATTTTTCCATCTAAACCTTGTGGTCCACGTTCGCCTTGTGCGCCTGTAGCACCAATAGGACCTCGCAAGCCTTGTGTGCCTGCCGGTCCTTGTATGTACTCAACGATTGGCTGTTTTGTTTTTTCTTCTAAAAGAGATTTTAATTTTTGTATCTCTTTTTTAGTATATGCAACAGAGGTTGCAATTGCGACAGCATCGTTTAAGGTATTAATTT
>Ga0209085_1001835_pt1 | contig 12646 bp, 28 predicted proteins | sample C_131016_EF_Meta_FD_187310 | JGI IMG/M metagenome (GOLD analysis project Ga0209085, IMG submission 187310) | Freshwater microbial communities from Lake Croche, Canada to study carbon cycling - C_131016_EF_MetaG (SPAdes) (version 2) | ecosystem: Environmental > Aquatic > Freshwater > Lake...
TTATTTATGTACGGAGTTTTTTATGAAATTTGCCTTGGCTTCTGATTTGCACCTGGAATTTGGTGATATCATGCTCAAAAATACCGAAAATGCTGATGTTTTGGTTCTGTCGGGTGACATTTGCGTTGCCAGAGACTTGAATGCTGTGGATAACCACGAGATTCTTGGAACATCAAATAAATCAACTCGTTACCACAATTTCTTCCAAAACTGTTGCGAAGAATTCAAAAATGTAATCTACGTTATGGGTAACCATGAGTATTATCATGGCGACTTTGCTAAATCATTTACACACATCAAGGTTAAACTGGGTTATCTACCCAACCTTCATGTCATGGAGAAAGAATTCAAAACCTTTGACAATGTGACATTCATTGCAGGTACACTTTGGACAGATATGAACAAAGAAGATCCACTTACTCTTTCTGGTATCAAATCATATATGAATGATTATCGTATCATTGAGGATAGTTCTGAACCTGTTTATTATCGTGATTCTGATGGTAATTCTCATACAAGAGTTGGTAAGTTTACACCAGAAAAATCTGTTGACGAACACAAGTCTATGTTGATGGTAATTGATGAGGTGACAAAAAATATTCCAAATGGAAGATTCGTTGTTGTTGGTCACCACTCTCCTTCTAAATTGTCAACAAAACCACAGTATGAACATGACACATTGGTAAATGGTGCATACAGTTCCGATTTATCTGAGTTTATCATGGATCGACCACAGATTAAAGTATGGACGCACGGTCACACTCACCACGAATTTGATTACAAGGTTGGTGAAACACGAATCGTTTGCCAGCCGAGAGGTTATGATGGTTATGAAGATCAGGCTGACACATTTAAATTGAAATATATTGAGGTTTAAAATGAACGAACGAATTAAACAACTCACTCAACAGGCTACGGATATTGTGGAAACTTTTAATCCAGATACCGGCATTAATCATCATCGTGAATTTTTTAACCAAGAAAAGTTTGCTGAGTTATTGATTCGGAAATGTGCTGAAATTGCTGACAAGGCAGAACCATATAAAACCAGTGATTTGATTAAAAAACATTTTGGAGTTAAAGAATGAAAGTTTTTATCGGACCCTATAAAAATTGGATTGGCCCATATCAAATTGCAGAAGCACTTTGCTTTTGGGTTCCAAATCAAAAAGGTGAACCAATTGGTTACCCTCAAAAACCTGATTGGGTGCATGACTTTGGCACATGGTTATCTGGCGGTGAAGAAAAAGATTCTCTGTTGATGAAGTTGTGTACTTGGATTGAAAGCAAGCGTAAACGCACTATCAAGGTGAGAATTGACAACTATGATGTTTGGTCAGCAGACCATACATTAGCTTATATCATTTCGCCAATGTTGAAGAAACTGAAAGAAAACATCCAAGGTGCACCTTTTGTTGATGATGAAGATGTACCTGAAGAATTGCGTTCTACTGCACCAGGTGCTCGTGATAAATGTGAGTATGAATGGGATACTGACGCCAACCACTTCAAGCGTTGGGATTGGGTTCTTGATGAAATGATTCAATCATTCGAATGCCATGTTGATGATTCGTGGGAAGATCAGTATCGTTCTGGTGTACATGATATGGTGTGGGAAGTTTCTACAACTGATGAGAATGGTAAACCAAAACTGTATCAGATGAAGGATGGTCCTAATAACACATACAAGTGTGACTATGAGGCACTAGAGAAACACCAAAAACGTAATCAAAATGGTTTCCGTCTTTTCGGTAAATACTATCAAAACCTTTGGAATTAAAAATGAAAAAAGATATTGGTGTTGAACAAGATGAACGTGTATTTGCCCGGATTGAAGCCATGATGAAAGCACCTCCGAGGCCGCCGGTAGTTGTAAACCATGATGGGATTCGGGAACTTCTTAATAGACTAAAGGTTTTGATAGAAGATATTGAAAGTAGGTTGACATGAGTGAAGAAAAAGAGTATGATGTTGTCCTAGATACACTACACAAAAAATTTGATGTACTGTGGAAAATGACACAACAAAATATAAATGGTGATATGTTCAACATCATGGATCAAATTCGGTTCGAACAGATGGATCAAATCACTAAAGCAATGAAACTATGGAAAGATTATAAAGAATGAAATTATTTTTAGATACAGAATTTAATGGTTTTGGTGGTAAACTAATGTCTATGGCATTGGTGCCAGAAGATACTAAACAACAAGAATTCTATTGTGAAATTGAAATGAAGGATCAACTCGAACCTTGGGTGAAAGATAATGTTGTACCACATATGTTTTCTTCACCTGTTACATATAATCAATTTCAAGGTCTACTAAGTATGTATCTGAATTCTTTATTCTTCAGTAAAACAGAAAATGTGACTATTGTTGCAGACTGGCCTGATGACATTAGGTATTTCTGTGAAGCAATGATTACTGGTCCAGGTGAACGAATTGTGTTGATTGACCCAAAAATTAATTTCGAATTAGACCTAAGCATCAAATATGAATCGTTGGTTCCACATAATGCACTACATGATGCTCGTGGTATTAGAGACTCATATATAAAAAATACTACTACTTAACTTTAAAGGAAATATTATGGCTGACAAACTGACTATTAACTATCAAACATCTTACACCTTGGAACTAAATCAAGAAGAACTTGATTTGATTTTTGCATTGCTTTCTCATGTACGTTTGAGTCTAGGTGCCAACAAATATCAACAAGCAGCATATGATCTTTTGATTGCCGCTGAAGAAAATGGTTTGTTGGATTATGATAGTGTGAATGTTGAATTCAAGAAATGGGATGATGAACCTGATAATAATTATCTTGAAGTGTCTGAAGCATCTGAATAAGCATGACTGATGAGCAATTAGAACAAATTGGTAATGATCTAGTTGCCATGTTCGGTGATAAACTACCTGATCCTGAACATGAGCCAATTAGGTTCAAATACTATATAAACTTATTGTTTTATATGAAAAGGAATGGTTATGAGTAATTTAAAAACACACGCAATGGATGAGTTAGATCGTATTGGAATGACGGAAGATTCTCCTGATAAAATGAATGTAGCAATGCGAAAGCACATTCTTCACATGATGCAAGAGTTTGCTGATGAAGGGCATTCTGGCTTCTCTGCAAGTTATGCAATTAGTATTCTGACCAAACTAATGCAATTCAAACCATTATCACCATTGACTGGTGAAGATGATGAATGGATTAAAGATGATTACGGTGGTGAAATATCTTATCAGAACAAACGCCTATCATCTGTATTCAAAGATGATGGTTCATGTTATGATATTGATGGCAAGGTCTTTTGGGAATGGTTTAAAGATGAAGATGGTAATGCAGTAAAAACATATTACACTTGCCGAGATTCTCATGTAGATGTAACTTTTCCATATACACCACCAGATAAACCAATCTATGAGTATCGTTGGTCTGAGGCATCACCTCGATCAATTCCACAAAACGAACAAGGTTTTATCTAATGCTATCTATTCTACATTACATTGAAGCCAAGGCTCGTCTACAAGAATCCATCAAGACTATTCAAATGATGGGCGGCGAAGATGAATGTCAACCGATGTTACTTGGCCAGCGTGATATGCTCGAACTTGAGGTAGAATACCACCTTGATGAAGCTAAAAAATTTGCTGCATGGGCCTTGATTTCTTTGGCCGCATGTGTTATACTTGCTTATGTCTACTACCCATTTTAAGGATTATATGAAAATTCCAGCAACATTTAAACTTTCTAAGCGTACCAAAACCATGGCTGCTTTGTTGAAACCACACCACCGGGGTGAAAACAAATCTTTCCGTAAAGCAATGGTTCAAGCAGAGGCGTTTGCTCAAACTGTAGACCGTCATATGATGGGTTCAGCAGGTAAAAACAACGACTAAATAAATCCCAATCTACCTTGAAGGAAAAATCATGAGCACATTTATTGAAGTATTTTCAACAGAAAAGAATACCAAAGTTATTATTAATCTAGATTCTATTCTAGAAATTGCACCATTGAAAGATGGAGGTTGCAATATTTTCTTCCCTGATGCAGCAGCAGTCGGCGGAAAAACTTCTATGAAAGTAACAGATTCTTATGCAATTTTTAGGCAATTTGCACTTGCAACAGTTACACCTGAAGATATTGCAGCACGGATTAAAAATCTTCCTGTTGCAGATAAAGAGCCACATCCTCGGTTACTAACAGAAGAACCAGTGAAACGTGGTCCAGGTCGCCCACCTAAAACAGAAACAATTGGAACCACTACTGCTGACTTAGGTTAATTCATGGATAAAGAACGTGAAATCTTGTCAATCACACAAGAAGAATGTGCAGAAGTAATTCAGGCAATCTCTAAGTGCTTTCGATTTGGATTAGACCAAGTAAAACCCGGTAAATCTAAAACAAACCGTGAGCACCTTGAAGAAGAAATTGGTGACTTACTTGCAATGGTTGAAATTCTTGTTGATAAGAATATTGTATCGGGTGAATCCATTGAAAAAGCAATGGCAGCAAAAATTGAAAAACTTGAAAAATGGTCAAACATCTACTTGTAATGAATAAACTTTTTAGTTGGATTTTTAATGATTACAAAAGTAATAGAATTCGTTTTTGTTTTGAGGTCATTGCTTGGGCTATTTCTATTGGGTGTTCTATCACTATGGCAACCACCGTACCAAACCCCCCATTACATATTCTCTATCCAATATGGATTTCTGGATGTTCTATCTATGCTTGGTGTGCTTTTAGTCGGCGTTCCTTTGGTATGCTTGCTAATTACTTGCTTTTGGTCACCATCGACTCAATCGGATTAATTAGGATGTTATCGTGAAAATATTTAAACAAAAAATCAAAGGTGTAGTTCCTTATTTGATTATTGTAGATGACGGAAATTTAGAATGGATATTCAAAGCAAATAAAAAACGAAATGCCATGTTTAAAACAAAACAAGGTGCGGAAGAAGCTGCTTTAGAACTTTCTAAAAAACATCCAAAATGGAAATTTACTGTCAAAATGAGCAATGGAATACCATTATAACGCTTGACATACATGGTACAATGTGATATAATCTTGGTATGAATATCTTTTATCTACACAATGATCCTAAAACTTGTGCTGAAATGCACAACAATAAACACACAGTAAAGATGATTCTTGAATATGCTCAGCTTCTATCTACTGCTCATCGTGTTCTTGATGGTAATCTTGCTGTTTCTCTGTCTGACTCAGGAAGAAAAAAAACAACCTATGTTCTTCCTGATGGTCGTGACAATGTTCTTTATCTTGCATGTCACATTAACCATCCAAGCGGGGTTTGGGTCAGACAATCATCATCAAACTACTATTGGTTATTCAAACTATGGAAATGTTTGATGCAAGAATATACGTATCGATATGGCAACAACCATGCATCTGAGCGTCTAATTGATTATTTGTGTAATTGTCCTGCGAATATTTCGGAAGCACCTTTCACTGAACCTACACCTGCAATGCCTGATGAGGTAAAAGTTGCAGGCGATTCTATTGCATCGTATCGTAACTATTACATAAATAACAAGAAGCACCTTGCTAACTGGCAAGGTAAGATTAACTCTCGTCCAGTGCCAAGCTGGTTTCAAACAGTATGATATATCCATTTTTTAATAAAAATACCGGTGAAGTTGAAGAACATATTATGCGTTTGTCGGAATATGACAAATTTAAAGAAGATAATCCACACCTAGAACGTTACTTTGCAACCGATGGTCTTGTTGGTCTCGGTGATGGCCAACGTATGAGTGTTCCTGGTATCGGTCAAGCACACATGGCATTTGAGCGTGGTGTTATTCAGCGAATGAAAGAAAGTATTCCTGGTAATACTATGTCTGGTCACAAAACAAAGTTGCCTAGAGAATGGTAATCGACCGAGTTCAACCTATTCCCGCACTTCTTGGTGGTGGTTATAAAAAACCAACACAACAACCTCAGCAAGCCAAGAAGAACATTCAACAAAAAATACCTGCGTTACTGAGAAAGGATAAACCTGACAACACAAAAACTTACGCCTAAAAATAATAAATCTAAACCAAGGAAGGTTTCTATGGCTACTAATAAAAGATCGGCAATTCAAAAGCGTGATGATAGTATTGAGAATGATTCAAACACATACGCACATCAACCAGCAGTATCAAATTCATTAAAAATTAAATTAGATCATTTAAAAACATTTGAAGCACTAACAAAAAATCAACAGAAATTTTTCGATGCATACAAACAAGGTGATTACTTTATTGGCCTATTAGGATCACCGGGTGTAGGTAAAACATTCTTAGCATTGTATCGTGCAATTGAAGAAGTGTTAAATAAGGATAATCCATTCAGTCATGTTGTTGTGGTTCGTTCTGCTGTACAGGTAAGAGATCAAGGTTTTGTTCCTGGTACGTTGGAAGAAAAGATGGAGATATATGAAGTGCCATACAAAGAAATTTGTGAGACACTTTTTGGACGTAAAGATGCATGGGAAAGATTAAAGGAGCAAGGTTATGCCAGGTTTATATCTACTACTGCCATACGTGGTATTTCTATTGATAACTCAATCATTATTGTAGATGAATGTCAGTCGATGACATTTCACGAATTGAGTTCGGTTATGTCTCGTGTTGGTCATCGTTCTAAGATTATGTTTATTGGTGATTTGAAACAAAATGATTTGATTAAGAGTAGAAACGATGTATCTGGTCTATCTGAATTTTTGAATGTTGCAAGACACATGGATGAATTTAGTGAGATTTCATTTACACCTGATGATATTGTTCGTAGTAGTTTAGTTAAGTCGTGGATTGTGGCTTGTGATAAGATGGGATTTTGATGTTTGATTATTGTGATGCACCTGTTTTGAAAGATATCAAAGCAGAAACTTTTCCTGATGGTAGATATTATGTAATGGAAGACGGCACTCGCTTGCCGTCTGTCACTACTGTTATTGGTGCCATGGGTAAGGCTGATATACTTGCTTGGCGTAAACGTGTTGGTGAAGCAGAAGCCAATCGTATCTCTAAGCAAGCATCAGGTCGAGGTACAAATATGCACACCATCTGTGAGAATTATTTGAGTAATAATTTGGATTACAGAAAAAAGGCTATGCCTGATGCACTTGAAATGTTTCTAAGCATTAAACCTTTAATTGATAATCATGTAAATAACATTTGGTATCAAGAGTGTGCATTGTTCTCTAAGACGATTTGCATGGCAGGTCGTGTTGACTTGATTGCTGAATGGGATGGAAAATTATCAGTAATTGATTTCAAGACAAGCAGCAGAATCAAGAAAAGAGATAGTATTTTATCATATTTCTGGCAAGAAACTGCATATGCATTGATGTTAGAAGAAATGATAGGTACAAAAATTGACCAAATTGTTACTCTGATGGCTGTTAAAGATGAGAATCCATTGGTTTTCATTGAAAAGACTGAAGATCATATTGATGGACTACTTGGTGCAATTGAATTTTATAATCAGACCAAAAAACGATTATAAATATACATTTACAGGTAGTTGGACTAAATAGGCCAGTTAAAGCAATAAAAACGGAGAAAAAATGGCTATAACATTATCATCTTTAGGTGTACAAACTGATATACCTTTCTTTTCGACAGCTAATACTGTTTCGTCAAATTATTCATTGACTGCTGGTTATAACTATATGAGTATTGGCCCAATGACGATCAATTCTGGTGTTACAGTAACAGTGCCAAATAATACAACTTGGGTTGTGGTATAATAAAAAGGATAAATCATGGCAGGAACAATTATATCAGATACAATCAAATCGAGTTTAAGTACACCAACAGTATTTCAAAATACAAGTGGTACTGAAGTTGGTCAATTATGCAGGGCTTGGGTTAACTTTAATGGCAACACAGCCGCAAGAAATGCATCTTTCAATGTTGGTAGTATCACAAAAAATTCTACTGGAGATTACACGGTGAATTTTACAAACGCATTAACTGATGCAAATTATGCGATAACTTTTGGTGGCCGGCCTACAACGCAGTATTTACTTGGTATACAAGTTAAAACTGGTACAACACCAACCACAACAGCCGTAAACATTACAACAGGGTCATACAACACAAATTTTTCTGATATTGATTATTTAACTGTTGCGGTATTTCGTTAAAAGGATAAAATATGAGTTCAGTATTAGTTTATACAAATCAAAAAGGCGGTGTTTCAGTTTGTACACCAACAGGTGAAATGTCGATTGCAGAGGTTCAAGCTAACCACATTCCTGATAGTGTTGTTAGTTTTATTATAAGCGATGCAACGCTACCTAAAGCCGATGATTTCTTTGATGCATGGGAACAAACATATGGCGTTGTGACTGTAAATCTAAGCAAAGCCAAAGAGATTACAAAGAATCGTCTGCGTGCTGAGCGCGCGCCTTTATTGGCTGCACAGGATGTGTTGTTCCAGCGTGCTTTAGAGACAGGTGCTGACACAACAGCTATTGTTGCAGAAAAGAATCGTTTGCGTAATATCACAACATTGGCAGATTCATGCACTACTTTAGATCAATTACGTGCATTACACGCTTAAGGAGTAGAATATGTCAATGACAATCGATGGAACAAACGGGGTAACATATCCAGATGCTACTGCACAAACAACAGCTAACTCACTTGGTGTTGGCCAAACTTGGCAAAATGTAATAACAAATTCACCTGGTCCAAGAGCAGCAGGCACAACATACACCAATACAACTGGTAGAGCAATTACTGTTTTTGTTCAAGCAAGTACCGGCGCCGGCGGCGCTGCTTCTATTTCCCCTACAGTAGCATCAACTCTACTTCCAGTTATAGTATATTATTCAGCCAATTCAGGGTATGCTCAGTCAACTTTTTTTATAGTTCCTCCTGGTGCAACATATTCAGTGGCTATTTCAGGTAGCTCCTCTTTTATTGCTTATTGGTTTGAACTTCGTTAAGGAAAAATATGCCTCATTTTAAAGACACACAAAACCAATTATACTGGCTCGATGAGAATGATGATCCTGTTGTTTGGTTGCCACATTGCGTAGCTATTAGTGACAGTGAAGCTGATGCTATTAGAGCTGCTGAACAGGCAGCCATTGTATCATCTTTGACCTATAGTCAGAAACGTGCAGCTGAATACCCAAGCATTACGGATCAATTAGATACCATCTTTCATTCTGGCTTAGATGCTTGGAAAGAACAGATTCAAGCAATCAAAGACAAGTACCCAAAGCAATAAGATGGTAAGTAACGGATTACATTTGGAGATTAAACAATGACAATGATTGTTGGTGGTACTTTAGGTGTTACATTTCCGGATGCAAACACAGCTTCTGCTGCGAGTGTGAGTAGCTATTTTTCTCCTTTTTTAACCAATTCTTCAAATAAGACTACAGTTAATAATGGTGTTAAGTTTTCTGGAACTACCGGATTGTATGTCAACAAAACAAGATATAGTTTTTGGTATCCAATAAATCTGACAATCTCCGCAAACACAAATAATTACAACATAAAAACTGCTGCTATTGCAGCAGGATGGAATGCAAATGCAAATGCGGAAATTATCGTAACGATTAATAGTGGAATTGTTGTCGGTTCAGCTAGTACAGGTTCATATGCACTCGCCACAGGAACTGGTTTCCCTTCAGGCACTACAATCACAATTAATAACAAAGGTTATATTGTTGGTGCTGGGGGTGCTGGTAATCCCGGTGTTGACGGAAACGGCGATGCTGGCGGCCCTGCAATTAGAGCACAGTATCCATTAATTTTAAACAATAACGGAATAATAGGCGGTGGTGGAGCAGGAGGCGGTGGATCTTCAGCATACACTTTTAGTGATAATTATTATCCACCTGGATACGGCGGCGGCGGTGCAGGTTATCTGCCCGGAAGTGCCGGCGGTGGAGCTGCAAGTGCTGGATCACTTACCGCTGGCGGTGCAGCTGATGGAGGTTACGCAGGGGGAAATTTGGGTGCTAGCGCACCAGGTTACGGCGGCGGAAGTTCTCCAGGTGGTGCAGCATTAGTAGGTTTATCATATGTCAACGGTGGTGCCGGCATATCAGGACAAGTTTATGGAGGACAATCTTAATGGAATATAGAATTATTGCAGCAGATGCAACACACGGTCAAATTCAAGTAACCTACTCTGAAAATGGATCAGACATTGCAACATATCCAATCGATGTACCTATTGAGGATGGTAAATATATCACCGGCGATAAACTAGATGCAGAAATACAAAGTAGAGCACCCATTTGGTTGATGCAGAGGCGAGCGCTGGCATCTGCTGCTGAAGATTTTCATCACATTGTTGCCATGGTTCAAACACCTGAACCGGTTTCTGTAACCGCATCTAAAGGTTTTGTTTTGAGTGAAATAAAATTATGATTGCAACACCGTTCAATGTATTTGGATGGACGATTGCCAAAAATCTAATGGATGATGGTGAAGAGATTACTAGTGTATTACGTAGTGATATATCTATTGAATCTATAAATAAGTTTATGTTTTGGACAAAAGGTGCAAGAGTTGTCACAGAATATCCTGAAGGATTTGATAATAATTTTTACACTCAGCAACGTGGCCAATTTTATAATAAAACCACTTTTCCTGGTGTTGTCCTGAAACGAGGAAAATACATACACAAAGCGGTCGGTGAAACGGAATATTGGTGTTTAGATCATGCGTCAAATGATAACAGTGCTCCAGAATTACAACTAATATTTTTGAATGCAGGTGAAACATACGCAACATCTATTGGTGAATTAATATTTGTAACGGACGGTGAAACTTCTTTAGGTGTAGGACCATTGTCTATAAATGTTTCATCTGAAAATACAATTATAACAGCAATAACTGATACATCACTGATACTCTTTTCTCGGAGAAAGTAATGCTTTTTAAATCTTTTGATTATGTTATGACCAAACTTGGTCGCAAATATGCGTTTGTTGATGGTTTTGGAAACATTACATCTTATCGTTACTATGTTTTCTTTTTGGAAAAACACATAGCAGAATCTTGGAAAGAAAAGTATCTGCCTAATTTGTTCGTGCATCATTTTGTTGGAGAAGAAAGTCAACAATGGGTTGATGGTGAAATAGCACATACACATCCTTGGAATACATTAAGTATTGTTTTAAAAGGTGGTTATACCGAAGAAGAAGAATATAGTGGAAATTATAAAACAACAGTAGCACCAGCTATAGTTATTCGTAGCTATAAAATAAGTCATAGATTTACACAAATGGTTCCAAATACATGGTCATTGTTCTTCCATGGAATACGCAAAAGTAAATGGGCCTTTGATATTCGTGAGCATAAAGTTATATGCCCAGCTTGTGAAAAATATAATGATGGTGTGTGCATGAATGCAGGAAAAACAGGATTAATAGAATTTACTGAAAAAAAAGAAATCAAGGAAACATCCGAACAAAGTAAAAATTGGCGTGAAGCTACTTGGATAAAATGTGATAATAACTTTGATAAACTCATAAATGAACGCAGAAAAACTATGTCTAAGTTGGGATTAAAAATACCAGATACATTTGATGAGAGATTCGTTATAGCGAAAGAAAATTTAATTAAAAAAGGTAAATAAACAACGCTTGACAAAGATTTGGGGTTGTGTTACAATCCCTTTTAATGATAGTAAACTTGGTATAAGAAAAGTATTCAAGACGCCGGTTCGAATCCGGCCAGCTCCACCATAAGCACAGTCAGCGTATAGAATGTCCAAAATTAAGTTCTGGGAAGGTCTATAAATTCACTGTGTTTTTGATGGGGCTGCTCTGGTAATCGATTGGGTAACAAGTAGGATATTAGGCTATCCGTCAGAGTTGACGTAAACACTAAAAAACCGTAAATGCAAACGATTCCGCATACCGCCTAGCTGCTTAAACTAGGCTGAGGTTTCGCCAACTGTCCTTATCAACGAATCAGTTGGCAATTTTTAAACTACAAATAATCCGAATGCCAAAAAAATCAATTTCGTTATTGATAGTATTTCTTTCACTTTTTATTTTATGGCCTACAATTCACCACAAGCAAGTACCAGAATTAAATGATGAAGTGCTATGCATGGCGAGAAACATTTATCACGAAGCAGGTATTGAATCTGAAGAAGGTAAACGTGCAGTATCTCAGGTTGTACTGAATCGTTTGAATGACCCACGATATCCAAAAGATATATGTTCTATTGTGTATCAGCATAGAGGTAAAAAATATCAATTCAGTTGGGTTGGTGAAGATAAAACCATAACAAACTTTCCTATGTGGCAAAGAAGTTTTACTGTTGCACATGATGCGCTTGAGAATAATATAAGTCACCAAGAACTTGCAGAATCAAATGCATTATTCTATCATGCAGACTATGTACATCCAAAATGGAAATATAAAAAACTGGTGAAGATTGGTAAACATATATTTTATACAGATGATGCTTGACAACCTATTATCTTTATGTTAAGATTATGCATTAAAACCTGGAGATTATATGCCAACCCGTGATGAAATATCTGAATTTAGTACAAATGTAATTAAACTTGCCAATGAGCATAGGGTAAATTGTATTGATGCTATTATAGATTACTGTAATGAAACAGGCCTTGAGATTGAG
>Ga0209085_1001837_pt1 | contig 12643 bp, 15 predicted proteins | sample C_131016_EF_Meta_FD_187310 | JGI IMG/M metagenome (GOLD analysis project Ga0209085, IMG submission 187310) | Freshwater microbial communities from Lake Croche, Canada to study carbon cycling - C_131016_EF_MetaG (SPAdes) (version 2) | ecosystem: Environmental > Aquatic > Freshwater > Lake...
AAAAACGCTGCTAGGCAATAGTGCTATACTATAGACAATGGCAATTGAAAGAATTACAGACACCAACCTACACGCCGACGACCCAGAAGAACAAGCCGTTGAGTTTAGTCTACGTCCCAATACATTTAATGAATATATTGGGCAAGAGAGATTAAAGAAGAATCTTGAACTAGCTATTAACGCCGCAAAAAAGCGTGGCGAACCACTTGACCATATCTTACTTTATGGCCCTCCTGGACTAGGCAAGACTACAATGGCTTCTGTAATTTCAAACGAAATGGGTAAGAACATTCGTATTACTAGTGGCCCGGCCATCGAACGTGCCGGTGATCTAGCAAGCATTATTACAAACCTTGAAGACGGCGACATATTGTTTATTGATGAAATACATAGGCTGGGCAGGAACATTGAAGAAGTTCTTTATAGCGCAATGGAAGATTACAAGTTGGATATTATGATCGGTAAAGGTCCCGGAGCGCGGAGTGTAAGAATTGATCTACCGAAATTTACAGTTATTGGAGCTACAACAAGAACCGGAAATTTGTCAGCACCACTCCGAGATAGATTCGGGCATATGTATAGGCATGAATTTTACACAAATGAAGAAATTGCAAAAATTATCGAACGGTCATCTGGAATTTTAGGTACAAAGATTAGTCCGGCTGCTTCTAAGCTACTCTCATCTCGAGCTAGATTGACACCTAGAATTGCAAACAGGCTCCTTAAGCGCGTAAGAGACTTTGCAGATGTGAATGGCGACGGGATAATCGATGATAAAACAGCAGTAAGCGCACTGAAGCTTCTAGAAATAGATGAACTTGGTCTTGATTCAGGTGATAGGAATTTACTGAATAGAATGATTGAAAATTACGGCTCAAACCCCGTCGGCCTGAACACTTTATCTGCTCTTACTGGCGATGAAGCTTCGACAATAGAAGATTTTTTTGAGCCATATCTACTGCAAATCGGATTTATTGAAAGAACCCCAAGAGGAAGAAGAGCAACGCTTAAAGCCTACGGACATCTTGGCAAGACATATGATTCACCAGAGAATGAAAAACTGATATAATTAAGCTATGAATGAAGAAAAATCTACAAATGAAAAAGCAAACATTGTTCATGTTTCGAGGTCTCTTGAACCGGTAGGACAAGTGATTAGCCCTGAGCTTGAGCTAAAAAATAAAAGATCTAAAGAGATGTACCCATATTTAAACCTAAGCCCAGGTGAATATGTTGTTAAGGTTGCAAAACGTCACCCTGTTGGCTTAGCGCTCCCAGCGCTCACTAGTCTGATTGTAGCAGTAATCGGAATCGGACTTACGGCATATAGCCAAACAATTATTGATAATTTTAATCAAGCTATTTCTATTGAAATACCCACAGCAATATTGATAATGGTATCGCTAGTACTGGTAGTAGGATCAGTACTCGGATTAATAATTTCGTATTTTGTGTTTACAAATAACAGACTTTTTCTGACAAACGAAAGTATTATCCAGAGAATTCAAATTTCTCTATTTTCTAAGCAAGAGCAGGCCGTAAGCCTATCAAGCGTAGAGGACAGCTCATACAAAAAGGATAATATTGTAGAATACTTCTTCGACTACGGAGATATTCGTTTGAGTACTGTCGGTGATGAGACAACCTATAGATTGAGTTATGTCTCAAAGCCAAAAGAATATATGGCAGTACTAGACAATGCAGTCGAATCGTTTAAGAACGGCCGACCGGTATCTGATAGCGTAGATTAATTACTATTAGTCTTGACGTAGTCGGACTCGTTTTCAAGAATAGAACGTAGAGTGTACTTTTCGCATATATCGCCGTTGCAGTTTGTTGGCTCGTAGCGATAGTCACTGTCGGTAGCGCCAACCGTTAGACCTGAGGGATCATTGAAGAGTTCTGGGTCTACGTTACTTAATACTCCGGCATTAATCACTGCAGGATAAGATTTATGCGCAGGGTAGTAAGACTTTTCGAGAGCATAATACATGGCATTAATTGCTGTTTTCCTTTTATCATCGCGAGCAGCAACCTGTAGTGAGTTTTTCTGCATGAAAAAGACTATACTTGCAGTAAGAGCAATAACTATAATCAAGCTTATTTCTATTACAGTAAACCCTTTATGTGTTGTTTTCATTGCTATTATTATAGCAAAAAAAAGCTAGTAGAAGTATAATAAGTTTAAACAAAGGGGTAAATATGGCAGCAAAGAAATCAGAAAAACCAGAACTTCCGGAAAAACCTGTAGCTAGTGAGGGCAAACTCAAAGCACTAGGATTGGCTCAAGAACAGATCAACAAGCAATTCGGCGATGGAGCTATTCGTCGACTTGGTGATACTAAAACTGTAGACGTAGAGCTAGTTAGCTCGGGTGCACTTTCTATAGACCTTGCTCTAGGTGGCGGCTATCCTAAGGGAAGAATTATTGAAATCTATGGCCCTGAGTCTTCAGGAAAGACCACACTTACACTCCACGCAATTGCTGAGATTCAAAAACAAGGTGGCACAGCCGCATTTATAGACGCTGAACATGCACTAGACCCTGCATACGCCAGGAAAGTTGGAGTTGATACAGATAATCTATTGGTCTCTCAACCCGACAACGGTGAGCAGGCACTAGAGATAGCTGAAACACTTGTGCGTTCAAATGCTGTAGACCTAGTCGTTATCGACTCTGTAGCGGCTCTTGTACCTCAAGCTGAAATCGACGGCGAAATGGGCGATAGTCATATGGGACTTCAGGCAAGGTTAATGAGCCAAGCGCTTAGAAAACTCACTGGCATTATTAGTAAGAGCAAAACGACTGTTATTTTCATCAACCAAATACGAATGAAGATTGGTGTCATGTTCGGTAATCCGGAAACAACTACCGGTGGTAATGCGCTAAAATTTTATGCATCAGTTCGTATTGATATCCGTAGGACCGGACAGATAAAATCTGGCGAAGATATTATAGGTAACAGAACTAAAGTGAAGATTGTTAAAAACAAAATTGCACCTCCTTTTAGATCTGCTGAATTCGATATCATGTACAATGAAGGAATTTCAAAAACAGGTGACGTGCTAGACCTAGCGGTGTTGCATGGAATTGTAGGAAAATCTGGAGCTTGGTTTGATTATAACGATGCGAAAATTGGACAGGGAAGAGAAGCTTCTAAAGAATATCTATCTGCAAATCCAAAAATTCTAAATGAAATAGATAAAAAAGTTCGCGATAAAGTAAAAACCGAAACAGTTTAGCATGAAAATAACATCAATGTCAGCTCAGGTTAAGAATCCTGATAGGGTTAGCATTTGTGTTGATGGCAAATATGGATTTAGCTTAGAAATATCACAGGTTGTTGAGCTTGGTATCAAGATTGGCAATGAAATAGATGAACTCGATTTAGAAAAATATAAAAAGGCTAGTGATTACGGCAAAATATACTTTAAGGCGTTAGTTTACTCCTTGTCTAGACCACACTCAATAAGAGAGTTAGAACTTTATCTAATGAAAAAAAATTTAGAGAATGAAGTAATAACTAGTATAGTTGAAAAACTTATTTCAAAAAATTTTATAGATGATAATAGGTTTGCTTTGTGGTGGGTTGAAAATAGGATGATAAAAAAGGGTGTGAGTAAACGTAGACTGCAACAAGAGTTGATGAGTAAAGGCGTAGCTGCTGAAATTATATCTAATGCTCTCGATGATGTTCAAAGAGATGAGATTGAAGAAATAGCTAAAATAATTAAGCGTAAAATCAATAGATATGACGACGATAAACTGAAATCTTATTTAATGCGACAGGGTTTTAAATATGGCGATATTTTACTTGCTATTAGTAATTACGAATCCGCCGGCTCAGATTGAGCTGTATTTGTAGCGAATGGATTTATAAATGCCTTATTTTCAAATTTAGCATTAGATTTAACGCGTTCATCAGGCGACTTAACAATAACCTGAGTGTCGTTAACTTCAATTATTTGTTTGCGTCCAATGATTAATCCTGCTGATGAAATCCTTTTGAATATACCATGTGTAATGTGTAGTTGCCAAATAACAAAATCGTTTGAATCTACTGTATAATCTGCTACTTTACCAATTTTTTTCTTTCTATCGTCTATAACTTCTAGCCCGATTAGATTGAAGTTTATGTCTATTAATTTTTTTACATTTATAACATCATCTTTTTCGATGAATTCATCTGAACTATCAACAATCATACCCATGGGCCCGAATTCACGAATATCTCTGACCATTAATAACTTCTGCGTTTGTTTTTTATCAAATCTTTCGTCGATATAGAACGCGGCGATTTTTAAATCGACTGGGTCAATCAACGGTTTATATATTGTAGCCAGCTGAGAACCGGTCTGCAGACTCATTACTGGAGTTGAATTTAGTTTGCTAGATAGAGTAAGCATAGATTATTCCGCAAATGGATTAATTCTTCCACTAGGTATTGAAGCCTCAGGCATGTTAGCACTCGAACTAAGACCCTCTACTAGAGTAACTACGCTTGTATACTGATTAAAGTTGACTAAGCTTTGTTGTGAGCTAGTTGTAGGTTGAGTAACTATTGAAGCATTCTGCATTGAAGTGTTTAGATTATATATCGAAAGACCCATTCCTGTTGAAATTAACAAGAAGAAAATAATTACATTGTATCTCACGATAAATTTTACGAGTGGTCTGAATGTTGAACTTAAGTTTCTCATGGTTTACCTTACATATATCGCTATAACTAATTTTTGAATTTTTACCTCATCTGCAGATCCGTTTTCGCTTCTCTCAATTTTGAGGTTCGTCACTTGCATTTTAGGAGTAGTTTTTTCTATATATTGCAGAAACTTTATCAGGCCAGAATATTTTATGCTACTGTCGATAGAAACAGTCACGGTCTTTGAGGAGGCGATTGATGTATCAACTGCGGTGAAGCTAGTTGAAGATATTTTTATACCAGCTTTTGCAGCGTATTTGCTTATATCGGATAGTGCATTTGATTGGTAGTTTGCACTGTTTGAATATAAGCTACCAATTTTTGTGATTACAGATTTTTTGCTATCAAGTTCGGCTTGTAGTGCAGCCTGAGACTGAGGAGTTAGTTTGGTGTTGCTGATAGCAGCAATTTCTGTGGCGATATTTTTAGATTGCGTATTTAAATTATCTTGTACGAAAAAGAGTCCAAGTGTAATTGCAATAAACAAAATTACTATCGCTGTTATAAGCAATGTAAGTAGTTGTTTCGGTCCAAAGAATGGTTTTTGCATTATTGTATGCCCTTATTAAGTGAGACTGTAAGTTCTACGCTCAAGGTATATTTTTCGTACATCGGGGTAGGTAAGCTAGCCCGTTTATCTACATTGACACTACTGAAAGCTTGTGATGAAGACAAAGAAGATATTATAAGATTGGCTGATGAATCAGAAACTGCATAGGCTAAAATTTTTATACCTGTTCCGAAGCTTGTTGATGAAAGGTCTAGAGTGTCAATAATGACCCCAGCTGGCATCGAGCCACCTATACTTGTCAGTAGTTTACTGTAATTAATTTGATTTTTTATTACGGTGTCATTTGCATATTGAAGTTTTGCTTTGTAGTCATTTGCAGTTGCAAGCTGAGAACTGCTTGAGGAGCTATTTGAGTTTGCAGAGGGTTTTACGGTGGATTTAGCTGTATCAAGAGCCGACTGATCTACCATGTATACAAATAGACAACCTAAGCCTAGCAATACAGCGCTTACGGTCAGTATTAGTATATATCTAATGACAACGCTGTTAGCTCTTGCTGCTTTAATGTCTGATTTTATAGAAGCCGGTAGAAGATTGATCATTTCCAGATTCCTCCCGGTTTTACACTAGCCAAACCCGCAACAGTTATATATCTCGACCGATATTGTTTTGCAGGAGTAGTTAGCTCGCCAAAGTCTAATTTTTGCCATGGACTAGCTACTCGTACAGGCATTACTAGCGAATTAGTGAAGTACTCTCCTATTCCAGGCAAGTTACTGCCGCTACCGACAATTAAAATCTGTTCCAGTTTACGGTTTTTGTTGAGTCTTTCATTGTAATATCTAATAACTTTTTGTGTTTCACTGATTATTTTATCTAAAGTAGGTTTCAAAGACGAAGTAATTTTAGCCTGTCTAGTGCCGGCGTTCAAGCCATTTAATACCTTCAGTTGGTGAGCATTTTGAAGAGATAATCCTAGGCGCTTTGCAATTTCAATAGTGAAGGTATTTCCACCTAAGGCTATGCTACTTGTTACCCGTACTGTCCCATCAATAATAACTGCAATATCTGTTTGAGCTACGCCTATATCTACAATGACGCTCGGCAAGTTGCCCTCTTCTGTTGCGGTCATCATTCTGCCTACGGCGTTGATGCTTGGTTCAACCATAACAGTCTCGAGTCCTGCTGCTGCAACTGCCGCAGTGGCTTTGTCTACTACGGATTTTGTTATTGCACTCATAAGTACTGTGACGCTTTTTTTGTCTTTTTCTATAATTTCATGATCAATATACAGCGTAGATGATGGTAAAGGTATGTATTGATCTACTTCGACCTCAACAGCATCCTTAATGTTATTAACAGCAGATGATGGAATAGAAAAAGTCCGAGCATAAGATTTTGCAGTAGGTACACCAATAACAACATGATCACTCTGAAGTTCGCCTACGACGTGTTCCTTTAGTAACTTTTGGATGGCTGTAGTTAGGTAGTCGCTGTCACCCTCTAGTGACTCTTTGATTCGTAGTGGGTCTAAATCTAAAGAACCGTAGCCTAAAACTAGCCACTTTTTTGGATCGACTGACATGACTTTGATGTCAGTAGTGCTGATTTCTAATCCGATTATTGGTTTATCTTTATAAAATAATTGAGTCATATTGCCCACTATGTACTATAGATAAATTATACCATGAGCAGACGTATAGGCTAATGTTTATTGAATATTTTGTGTAAGACTTGCGATAGGTAACATAACACTGGCAGCAATAAGACCCACAGCACCACCCATGATCACAATCATGACCGGTTCGATAATAGAGCTTAATCCGCTAACTGCTACGTCTACTTCTTCTTCATAGAAGTCGGCCACCTTTACAAGTACGGTATCTGTTTGACCAGTTTCTTCTCCAACTGCCAACATTTGACCTACAATTGAAGGAAATATCTTATTTTGCATAATAATTGCTGAAAGTTGGCGACCGTTTTTAACTTCTACAGCTGCAGATTCAAGCGCCTCTTGATATAAAACGTTTCCGACAGACTTAGAGGACACGCGTAGACACTCAAGAACACTAACGCCTGCTCCCATGAGCGCGGAGAATGTCCTGGTAAACCTAGCAATTGACATCTTTATTGCAACTGTTTTAATCCCGGGTAAATTAATTAGTACTGTATCCCAGAAGTGGCGACCGATTGCAGTTTTTACGAACTGAACCCAGCCGAAAATTCCACCAACTAAAACTATAATGACAATATACCAATTTGTAGTTATAAAATTACTTATAGCCAACATGAATAGTGTAATTCCTGGTAGTTTGGCATCTTCACCACCAATGTCTGCAAGGATTTTACCTAGCTGAGGAACGACGAAGAGCATCAATCCGAAAAACGCTATAACTGTAACTATCATTAGGGTAATAGGGTAGATCATAGCTGATTTAATTTTCTTTTTTATGGTTGCATTTTTTTCTTGTTGAATTGCAAGACGTTTTAAAATGTCATCCAAAATACCAGCTGTTTCACCAGCACGAACCATGTTTACGTAAATTTCATCAAAAACGTTTGAATGTTTGCCTAGAGCGTCTGCAAATGTGGATCCACTTTCAATCCCGGTGATTACGTCTCCAATAACTGCAGATAGAGTTTTGCTATCGGTATGTTGCGCTAGCGAGCTTAGGGCTCTTAATAGAGGAACACCAGCTCCCACCATTGCGCTCAACTGTCTAGTAAATATAACTAGTTTTGCACTTTTTACTTTTCCTTTAGCATTGCCACCACCAATTGTTAGATTGAATTTTGCTACATTTGCAACGGTATTTGATTCCTTTAAGCTTATTGGACGTAGTCCAAGCTTGTTTATGGCGGCTATAGCGGAGCTTTTGTCCGGTTGGTCTAAGCTACCCTTAACAACATTTTGTTTGTCATCTGTAGCGACATATGAAAAAGACGTCATAGTTGCTCCCTACTAATTCTAATAACTTCTTCAAATGTAGTAATGCCTCTAAGCGCCTTGATAATTCCGTCTGTCTGCATGGTCATCATTCCTTCTTTTTCAGCCTCGTCTTTGATCTGGTCGCTTGTTGCATTGCTCATGATTAACCTTCGAATTGGATCGCTTACTGCTAATACTTCATATACACCCACACGTCCTTTGAAGCCGTTTTGGCTATCACCCGTGTTGTCGTTTTCGTCCGCTTTCCATATGGAGATAATATCTGTTTCGGATGTTGAAAGTGGAGCATCTCCGCCAACCCCAAGCTCTTTAGCTTTTATTTCAAGATCATGGAATGCTTTCATCTTTTCTGGAGTATTGATCTGTAAAATTTCTTTTATTGAAGCAACTTCTTCAGCAGATGGCGTAACACTTTTACGTGTTTTTATGCTTAATTTTCGCATTAGCCTTTGTCCTACAATAGCCTTGACTGTAGATGCAATCAAGAACGGTTCCGAACCCATGTCTAGAAGACGAGGAAGGGTAGTAGCTGCATCGTTTGTGTGTAGAGTACTAAAAACCAAGTGACCCGTAAGTGCAGCCTGAATAGCCAGACTTGAAGTTTCGGAGTCACGGATTTCTCCTACCATAATGATGTTAGGATCTTGACGTAGTAGCGACCTGAGTCCATTTGCAAAGGTCATGCCGGCTTTTTGATTAGTTTGAGTTTGGTTAACTCCTTTGATTTTGTACTCTACCGGGTCTTCAATTGTCGATATGTTTACGTCTGGTGAGTTGAGCATTGTTAACACGCTGAATAAGCTGGTGGATTTACCACTTCCTGTGGGTCCTGTAATAAGCACCATTCCATCTGGGTTTGTAAGTGCTAGTTTTAATTTATCAAGAGATACGCCCCAGTAGCCTAACTCTTCTAGTGTTGAGCTTTGGCTAGATTCATTCAAAATACGCATGGCAATCTTTTCACCATCGGCAATCGGGAGTGTACTGACACGAAGCGCATATTGTTTACCTGCAACCTTAATTTTAAATCGGCCGTCTTGAGGTACGCGTCGTTCGTCGATTTTTAGATTTGCAAGAATTTTAATACGGCTAATTAGCGCAGAAGAAACGTTACGAGGCAAACGGTTAACTTCTTTCAAAATACCATCAACACGATATCTAATTTGGACAAAATCTTCGCGTGGTTCAATGTGGATGTCGCTGGCGTTAGAGCGTACCGCATATTCGAGTAAAAGATTGATTGTTTGCGCAACGGGTGAATTTTCTGAAACATCTTCAGGATCAATATTTTCAAGATTTGGTTCTTCATCGACACGCTGAACATCGATAGCTTCGGCAAGCTCCTTGTCTACATCTCCACGGTAATTTTCGAGTACAGATGCAATGTTATCTTTTGTGGCAATTGCAATTTTTAAGTTTTCACCCAACTGTTTTTGTAAGAAGTTTACAGCCTGAATGTCATCGGGGTCTTCCATGGCCAGGTGCTGAGTTCCATCTTCGTCAACCTTGTAGAATACTGCATTGTATTGTCTCGCGATTCTTTCAGGAATTCTATTTAAGATATCGAGAGAAACCTCTTTAGGATCAATTTCTACATACTCTATCTGTGAGTAGGCAGCATAAGCCTGGGTAAGAGATTTTTCATCAGTCATCTGACGGTCAATTACTAGCTCGTGTATAGGCCGGTGTATTTTTTCAGCTTCTGTTTTGAGTATGCTAATCTGCTCAGGTGTTGCCAACCCAGCTTGACTAAGAACCTTTTCAATAATTGAATCTGATATACGCATGTTGCTTATGTCAATTGTAGCTTATGCGGTATCATTTTTCTAGTGCTATAATATTATTAATGATAAAGATGGCTTACAATGAAGCAGAAATGAAATCTCTAGGAAGGGAACTGGCCGACTCTATAAAAGGCGGTGATATAATCGAGCTAATTGGAGATCTTGGAAGTGGCAAGACGACATTTGTAAAAGGATTGGCTGAAGGACTTGGAATAACTGAGAATGTTCAGAGCCCAAGTTATACATTGAGCCAACAGTATCCGACGAATAAAAATGCAACTTTGGTTCACTATGATTTTTATCGACTGAGCGATGCCGGTATTCTTGAGCACGAACTTCACGAATACGTTGGGAATAAAGACTATATAACTGTTATCGAGTGGGGAAACGTAGTAAGAGATATCTTGCCAGTAGATAGACTAACTATGACAATTGTTGCGCCAGATGTTAACACTCGACGTATGATAATTGAGTCCCACGGTTTTAGGAGCGCAGCGCTTGCGAAGTTGCTATGATTTTATTACTTGATACATCGACACCAAATTGTGAACTTACTTTTTATTCCAATGGTAACTATGATAAAGTTCTCTGGAACGCGGATAGAAGCCTAGCACGTGATTTAAATAAATTTATAGATGACAATCTATCTAGTCGTAAAATGACATTTAAAGATATTAAAGGGCTTGGAGTCTTTGAAGGACCTGGTAGTTTTACTGGCCTAAGAATTGGGATTACCGTTTTTAACAGTTTAGCTAACGCTCTGGATGTTCCCATAATCGGTGCAAAGGGCGAACATTGGAAGAAGACTGTAATTAGTCGTTTAGATGCAGGCGAAAATTCATTTATGATTCTGCCTTTTTACGGCAGTGAAGTAAAAATTACTTTACCTAAAAAATAGCTTGCATTTATGTTACATGAAGGACTACAATAAGAGTAGTCTATTTAGACTCTGAAAATTTTCTATTGTTAATATACCCGAAACGTCTTTACAAATCCTTTTGTTGAACAAGTTAAATAGAATAGATATAAAGCGAATTTCGTGGAGAAGGGATTTATATGATTGAATCAATCATAGCCGCAATCATTGGCCTAAGTGCTGGTGTTGGGGGAACTGTTGTCTATGCACGGCAAAAAGCTTCTGGTGGCAAAAATGAGGCAGAAAAAGCACTGGCTGCTGCAAAGAACAAAGCATCTGACATCGTTTTAAAAGCCAAAGACGAGGCACTCGCACTAGTCGATGATGCCAAAAAAGAAGAATCAAATCGTCGAAAAGAGCTTCAGAAAACTGAAGCACGTATTGCAGAGCGTGAGTCAAACATTGACAGAAAGCTTGATGAGCTTGATAAGCGAAACGAAAAACTTCGAAAAAGCGAAGACGAAGTAGAGTCTCTAAAAGATGAAATTAGAGAAATCAGAGGACGTCAACAAGAAAAGCTTGAAAAGATTGCTGGACTTAAAAAATCTGAAGCTGCAGAAAAGCTGATGGAAATGACAGAAAAAGATATCAAGCATGATTTGGTCGGACTTGTAAATAAATTACAAAACGATGCAGTTCAGGATGCTGAAGAGCGAGCTCAAACAGTTGTACTAACAGCTATGGAGCGTATGTCGTCAGAAGTTACAGCAGAGCGAACAATCACTGCAATCAAACTTACTGATGAAGAAATGAAGGGTCGTATTATCGGAAAAGAAGGCCGTAATATTCAAGCAATCCAACGAGCAACCGGAGTAGACATTTTGGTTGATGATACGCCAGGAATGATAATCCTTTCGACGTTTGATCCAGTACGCAGGCAAGTTGCTAGATTGGCCCTTGAAATATTGATGAAAGACGGAAGAATTCATCCAGCACGTATTGAAGAAGTAGTTGCAAAAGCCGAGAAGGAAATTGACAAAGACATCAACCGAGCAGGTGAAGATGCAGCTAGAGAAGTCGGCGTAGTAGGTATTCCAAAAGAAATGCTTAGACTACTTGGAGAGCTTAAGTATCGTACAAGTTACGGACAAAATGTTCTACTTCACAGCACTGAAATGGCACATATTGCCGGTATGATCGCCGAAGAGATTGGTGCGGACGTAAGAGTAGTCAAGATTGCTACCTTGCTGCACGACGTAGGCAAAGCAGTTACACACAAGATCGAAGGCAAGCATCACCATATTGGTGCAGAGTTTGCACGTAAATACGGAATGAGTGAAGAAATTTCACACGCTATTGAAGCACACCATGATGACGTTGAAGCTACGACTCCAGAAGCTTTGGTTGTGCGTGTTGCCGACGCATTGTCTGCTGCAAGACCTGGTGCTCGAAACATTAGTGCCGAAAACTTCGTGGAGAGAATGCGTGATCTTGAAAACATTGCACTAGGATTCAAGGGCATCGATAAAGCATACGCGATTAGTGCTGGACGTGAAGTTCGTGTAATTGTTCAGCCAAATGCAGTTGACGATTTAACAGCTATCAAGATTGCAAGAGATATTGCAAACAAGATTGAAAGTACTATGCAGTATCCTGGTACTATCAAAGTTAACGTGATTCGAGAAACAAGAGCAATTGAGTTTGCGAAGTAACGTATCAAAATAAAAAAACCATCATTACGATGGTTTTTTTATTTGGTCGGGGTGAAAGGGCTCAAACCTTCGACCTCTCGGTCCCAAACCGAGCGCGCTATCAACTGCGCCACACCCCGATGGTGTG
>Ga0209085_1001841_pt1 | contig 12614 bp, 10 predicted proteins | sample C_131016_EF_Meta_FD_187310 | JGI IMG/M metagenome (GOLD analysis project Ga0209085, IMG submission 187310) | Freshwater microbial communities from Lake Croche, Canada to study carbon cycling - C_131016_EF_MetaG (SPAdes) (version 2) | ecosystem: Environmental > Aquatic > Freshwater > Lake...
CCTCGTGCAATGACTCTTTCTAAGGCGGGCTCTTCGCCATTAACCACAACAAGACCATTGCCTGGCACCGTCCGGACCAAATGATGAAACTGCGTTTCAATTGCAGCAAGATCAGCAAAAATATCGGCGTGATCAAACTCGAGATTATTTAACAAAGCGGTGCGCGGGCGATAGTGCACAAACTTACTACGCTTATCAAAAAACGCCGTGTCGTATTCATCGGCTTCGATCACAAAATATTTACTCTCGCCTAAGCGGGCAGATACGGTGAAATTCAATGGCACTCCACCAATCAAATAACCAGGCTTGTAATTATTGAACTCTAAGATCCAGGCCAGCATGGCAGACGTCGTTGTTTTACCGTGCGTTCCGGCAACAGCCAATACATGCCTATCAAACAGCACTTGCTCACCCAGCCACTGAGGGCCAGAGGTGTATGGAAGCCCTTGATTAAGAATAGCCTCCATCAGTGGATTGCCACGAGAAACGACATTACCGATCACAAATAAATCAGGCATCGTCTCAAACTGTAATAATTGGTCGGGCGAGAATCCCTCGATGAGCTCAATGCCCTGCGCTTCAAGCTGCGTGCTCATCGGTGGATATACGTTGGCATCACAGCCAGTTACACGGTGTCCGGCCTGCCGAGCGATTGCGGCAATGCCGCCCATGAAAGTACCGCAAATGCCCAAGATATGAATATGCATTGGGGAATTTTAGCTAAGGAGTGGCAATGAATCGAAGACAGTGGATTAGCATCATTGGATTTAACCTCGTGGCCCTTGCTGCGGGAGTGGCGACTTCTCAATGGATCTTCAGAACAGAGCTGGCAGATGACCCTGCTATCAGGGCCTTTTTTGCCAACCCCTGGCAAACACCGACTGGAAAATCAGTAGACACCAAAGAATGGCGCGAAAAAGTCCTTGTGGTGAACTTTTGGGCATCCTGGTGCCCTCCCTGCGTTGAAGAAATGCCCACTTTGGACAAATTACAAGCTGAGTTTAAAAATCAAAATGTCTTATTTGTTGGTATCGGCATCGATTCACCCTCTAATATTCGTCAATTCCTAGAAATAACCCCAGTTTCTTATCCCATTGTGATTGGCGGACTTGAGGGCAGCAATATCTCAAAGCAGATGGGGAATGCCCAAGGTGCACTTCCTTATACCGTCATCATTAATTCTCAAGGCAAGTCTACTAGCAGCAAATTAGGGAAGATAAGCGAAGAAGAGCTCAGAAGCGCAATTAAATTAGCTTTATAAGACTTTTTAAATGATCTTTGCGCTCGCCATGTAGGTCAAAATTGGCAGTTTGTGAGCTAAATATTGCAATATTTACGCTGTAGATGTTAAAAAATAGCCTGTTTATTGCGTCATTTTTAGGGTTTGGGCAACTGCCCGGGGGTATACTTTGCCTGCAAGATGAAGAAAATTCTTCATCTAGTTAGCAGTTTTCAGAGAAAAGCTTTATCTCGGCAACAAAACTTAACTGCATCTAAAACTATCGATCTATGTCGAAAAATACTTCAATTCTCGTTATCCAAGGTCCCAACCTCAATCTGTTGGGAACCCGTGAGCCAGAGGTTTACGGCAAAACTACCATGGAAGATATTCATACAAAGCTTGGTGCGATCGCCAAGTCTCACTCAGTTGATTTATCCACCTTCCAAAGTAACCATGAAGGCGAGCTGATTGACCGAGTTCAAAAGGCCAAACAAGATGGGGTGGATTTCATCATCATCAATCCAGGCGCTTTTACCCATACCAGCGTTGCCTTGCGTGATGCGCTAGCTGGGGTTGCTATCCCATTTACTGAAATACACCTGTCTAATATTCATCAACGTGAGGAGTTCCGCAAACACTCCTACCTGTCTGATATTGCTACCGGCGTTATCTGCGGTTTGGGCGCCATTGGTTACGAATTAGCACTGCAAGCAGCTATCGCCCGTTTACAAAAATAAAGATTTATTCAGAATTACCCGAGAGGAAGCCTTTCCATGGACCTAAGAAAACTAAAAACCCTAATCGACCTTGTTTCTGAATCAGGAATTTCTGAGTTAGAAGTCAATGAAGGTGAAGATCGTGTTCGTATTGTGAATGCCGGCTCCCCAGCTCCTGCAGGTCAAGTGGTCTACACCAATCCAGCGCCTGTTCAAGCTACGCAAGCCGCACCTGCGGCTTTACCAATTATTCAAGAAGCGCCCGCTGAAACTGGTTTTGTTGCTCGTTCACCAATGGTTGGCACCTTCTATCGTGCCCCAAACCCCGAGTCCCCGGATTTCGTGAAAGTAGGCGATACAGTCAAAGTAGGCCAAACGCTGTGCATTATTGAAGCGATGAAACTTCTCAATGAAATTGAGTCTGAGCAAGCAGGCGTTATTAAGCAAATTCTCTGTGAAAACGGTCAAGGCGTTGAGTTTGATCAACCGCTGTTCATCATTGCTTAATAGATCTCCCTTAGATCTATTCCAATCCACCGTTACTTAACTCAGAGCCGACATGTTCGATAAGATTCTGATTGCCAATCGCGGAGAGATTGCTCTCCGCATCCAGCGCGCATGTCGCGAGCTGGGAATTAAAACTGTGGTGGTCTACTCGACTGCAGATAAAGAAGCTAAATACGTGAAGCTTGCAGACGAAGCGGTCTGTATTGGCCCCGCTCCCTCGCCACTGAGCTACCTCAATATGCCCGCCATTATTTCGGCGGCTGAAGTGACAGATGCTGAAGCGATTCACCCAGGCTATGGCTTTCTCTCTGAGAACGCCGACTTTGCTGAACGTGTTGAGAAATCTGGTTTTGCATTTATTGGCCCCACTGCAACCTCAATACGCCTGATGGGTGATAAGGTTTCGGCCAAGCGTGCCATGATTAAAGCTGGCGTTCCTTGCGTTCCTGGATCAGAGGGCGCATTACCAAGCGATCCAAAAGAAATTATTGCCACTGCAAAACGCGTTGGCTATCCAGTCATTATTAAGGCTGCTGGCGGTGGTGGTGGCCGTGGAATGCGTGTCGTCCATACCGAGGCTGCCCTTCTCAATGCAGTCAACATGACCAAAGAAGAAGCGGGTCGTGCTTTTGGTAATCCTGAAGTCTATATGGAGAAGTTTTTAGAAAAGCCTCGCCACGTTGAGATACAGATCTTGGCTGATACCCATGGCAATGCCATTTGGTTAGGTGAGCGTGATTGCTCCATGCAACGTCGTCACCAAAAAGTAATTGAAGAAGCTCCAGCACCTGGAATTGATCGTCGTGCAATCGCCAAAATTGGTGAGCGCTGCGCTGAAGCCTGTAGAAAAATTGCTTACCGTGGTGCTGGTACTTTCGAGTTCTTGTATGAAGATGGCGAATTCTTCTTTATTGAGATGAACACCCGTGTTCAAGTAGAGCATCCAGTCACCGAAATGATTACTGGTGTCGATATTGTTCAAGAACAAATTCGTATTGCTGCTGGCTTAAAACTGAGTTATCGCCAAAAAGACATCGTCTTCCGTGGTCATGCCATCGAATGCCGTCTTAATGCAGAGGACCCATTTAAATTCACACCAAGCCCAGGGAAAATTGGTTCATTCCATATGCCAGGCGGTCCTGGGATTCGTGTCGACTCACATGCCTATAGTGGTTATGTAGTTCCATCCAATTACGACTCCATGATTGGCAAGCTAATTGCTTTCGGTAACACTCGCGAGCAAGCGATACGCCGTATGCAGATTGCGCTCTCTGAGATGGTGATCGATGGCATTACAACGAATGTGCCACTGCATCGTGAACTCATGCTCGATCCGAACTTCATTGAAGGCGGAACCAGTATTCACTATTTGGAGCATCGCCTCGAAGAGCAAGCCGCTAGTCGCGGTAAGCCCTAAGTTGCAGGTCAGTTGATGTCCATTTGGAGTAAGCATGTCCTATCGTGAACTGATTTTCACGGTCCCAGCAGAGATTGCAGAACCTTTAGGTGACACTTTGCTGGAAATAGGCGCACTCTCAGTCACTGTTGAAGATGATGCCGCAGGTGCTTACGATGAAAATCCACTTTATGGCGAGCCAGGACTCTCGCCAGAAGTTCAAGCTTGGGATCGATCTTCTGTAACCGCACTTTTTAATCCAGAGATGGATGATTCTGATGCTGCGAGCTTCATACCTCAGCTCCTCACATCTCTCCAGGAAGCGGGATTCAAGCTTCCAGCCCCGCAAGAAAAGATTGTTGAAGAGCAAGATTGGGTTCGCTTAACCCAAAGTCAATTTGCTCCGATTCAGATTGGTGAGCGTATTTGGGTAGTACCCTCTTGGCATGAAGCACCTACCGACCCCAACGCCATTTGTTTGGCAGTGGATCCTGGCTTGGCATTTGGCACCGGCAGTCACCCTACCACACACCTATGTCTTCTATGGCTTGAACAAAACACACAACTTGCGAATCAAAGTTTGCTTGATTACGGCTGTGGATCTGGAATTTTGGCTATTGCTGCGGCGAAACTAGGATGCAAGCCAGTGGTTGGCACTGACATTGATCCACAAGCGATGGTTGCAGCACGCAGCAATGCAGAAATCAACCAGACAGTGATTCGTTTTGTCCTGCCTAACGAAAATGCACCAGAACTTGCTGCAGAAACCAAATACGACATCGTGATGGCTAATATTTTAGCCAATCCCTTACAAGTTTTAGCGCCGGCGCTGGTAAACAAGATGCGCCCTGGTGGAAAAATTGTGCTCTCAGGCGTTCTTGCTCGTCAAGCAGAGGAAGTCATTGCAACTTACAGTCAATGGTTAGCCCTATCCATCTGGAAAGAGAGTGAAGGTTGGGTCTGTTTGCACGGCACACTTCCGGAGCAGGGCGCTAAAGCGAGTTCAGTTGAAAAAAATAGAGGTACTTCAGCTCCGACTCAAAAAAAAAGTCTTAAGTTAATCCTTCTCAGCCTTTTTTTCCTCTTACTCATCATTGTTGGCGAGCACCTTTTTAGAAATTCTTTACTACCAACATTAGCAACGCGTGTTGATGGCAGCTCTTCTGCGCTTGCAACAACGAGTTTTTCTCTTTTACAGAAGCTGGATGAACAATTGTGTCGCGCGCTGGGGTGTGTAAATCGTCCTGTAAGCGATTTTTCTGCCTGGAAAATAACTTCGGTTACTCTTTCATCTGAAAACGCGCGAGAAGGCCTTAAAAACGCTTCAAATCAATCTGTGCTGCAAGTTGGAATACAAAATCGTCTTGCACTACCTGTTTTATTCCCGAATTTAGAAATTTTACTCACCGACGCAGATGAATCTGAAATCAAAATGATTCGACTCACTCCGCAAGAATGGTTACCGACTACTTGGCAAGAAGCGCATCCTGGTTTTTTAAGTCAAGGCGCCCCTTCCGGTGAAATCTTTACAGCTGCCCTACCGATTTCCCTCCCGCAAAATGCTGCTGGATATCGCGTCAGAGTTTTTTACCGAGAAAAATAGATAGCAAATCCTATTTCACTCTCATTTCAATTGATTTTTATTAGAAAGTAACTATTTATGGCTAGCTTGATCTGCGGTTCCATCGCTTACGACACCATCATGAACTTTGAAGGCAAATTTGCAGATCAAATTCTGCCAGAGCAGATTCATATCCTGAATGTCGCCTTCCTCGTTCCTACAATGCGTCGTGAATTCGGTGGTTGCGCAGGCAATATTGCTTACAACCTAAGTCTTCTTGGTGGCGACCCCATCATCATGGCAACCGTAGGCGGTGATGCTGCCCCCTATCTTGATCGCCTCAAACAACTCAAGATTGATGCAACGCACATTCGTCAGATTGAACAGGCATTTACTGCTCAAGCGATGATCACCACCGATCAAGCCAATAATCAAATTACCGCTTTTCATCCGGGTGCAATGGGTGAATCTCACCTCAACCAAGTTTCCGCAGTGATTACGGAGCGCAGCAAGAATGCTAAGGGTGCCGCCAAATTTGGAATCGTTGCCCCAGATGGTCGTCAAGGAATGTGGGAACACTGTCATCAGTTAGCTGAAGCAGGAATTCCTTTTGTATTTGATCCGGGCCAAGGTTTACCGATGTTTAATGGTTCAGAACTCCTTGAGCTGGTAAATATTGCAAGCTATCTCGCCGTAAATGACTATGAAGGTGAAATGCTCTCCCTAAGAACCGGCTTAAGCCTAACAAAAGTAGCTGAAAGAGTAAAAGCATTAATCGTAACTAAGGGCGCTGAGGGTGCAGATATCTATTTTGACGGTAAATGTATCGCGATTCCGCCTGTACCAGCAGCAAAAGTAGTTGATCCAACTGGTTGCGGTGATGCTTTCCGAGGTGGATTACTGTTTGGATTAGAAAACGGCATGGATTGGGAAACTACTGGCCGCTTGGCCAGCTTGATGGGTTCAATCAAAATAACTCACCAGGGACCACAAAATCACCAAATGAGCAAAGATGATATCGCTGCTCAATTCAAATCCGCATTTGGATTTGCCCTCTAAAGCCAATAATTAACTGAAGTAGCAATAAAAAAGGGATCTCGTGAGAGATCCCTTTGAACTTCACCCGCCTACAAGCAGAGCTTATGGACGTGTGCCAGTTGGGAAGGGCCAAGCAGCGGCTGGATTCAACGTAGTTGAAACTGCAGCTTTTTTAGCCACGGGCTTTTTTACAGCCTTGCCCGCTTTCTTCGCAGCAGGCTTACTTACTTTTTTTTTGCAGCTACGCGCTTCTTAGCAGCAGGACGCTTTTTAGCGGCAGGCTTCTTAGCAGCAGCTTTTTTAGCAGCAGGACGCTTTTTAGCTGCAGGCTTCTTCTTAGCAGCAGGACGCTTTTTAGCGGCAGGCTTCTTCTTAGCAGCAGCTTTTTTAGCAGCAGGCTTCTTAGCAGCTACTTTTTTCTTTGCAGCTGGTTTCTTTGCAGCAACTTTCTTCTTGGCGATTGCCATAGTAATACTCCTTCACGTGAGGATTAGTCCAAACTACCGATTAAGAAGACCCGACCATTCATTTCCGCCTGGTTTTGCAACCGATTGGAGCCGACGAGCGAGCCATTCATCGGCGCGCGGCTTGATGCTAAGTGCTGCACGCTAATGAATCTTGGAAAAAAAGCCGTGACCCCAAAAGGTAACGGCTTCTTCAATATGCTGGAAAAAATAGAGAGAGTAGAACAAGCACCCTTTGGCAAGGGTTTTCGGATTTGAGTCTGGTTTTGCTGACTTTTAAAACTATCCAACCGTCTAATCTCCTATTTAGCCGGCAATACGCTTTTTAATTAACTGCTTATTCCCAACTTAGCGCACCGCCAGTTTGATACTCAATAACGCGTGTCTCAAAAAAGTTTCTCTCTTTTTTCAGATCAATCATTTCTGACATCCATGGGAATGGATTCTCTTCATTTGGGAACATCGCGTCAAGTCCTATTTGCAAACATCTGCGATTACAGATGTATCTTAGGTAACCTTTGAACATCGGCGCGTTCAATCCGAGCACTCCACGAGGCATCGTATCCTCTGCATAACGGTACTCTAATTCCACTGCTTTTTCGAAGATAGATTTGATCTCGTCTTTGAACGCGGAAGTCCATAACTGCGGGTTCTCCAGCTTGATTTGATTAATCAAATCAATACCAAAATTACAGTGCATTGACTCATCACGAAGGATGTATTGATACTGCTCAGCAGCACCCGTCATTTTGTTTTGGCGACCCATTGCAAGTATTTGCGTAAAACCAACATAAAAGAATAATCCTTCCATTACGCAGGCAAAAACGATCAATGATTTGAGCAACATTTGATCAGTTTCTAATGTCCCAGTTTTAAAATTAGGGTCAGTCAACACATCAATAAAGGGAATTAAGAACTGATCTTTAGCGCGAATAGACTCGATTTCGTTATACGCATTAAAGATTTCGCTCTGGTCTAAGCCCAAAGATTCCACAATATATTGATAGGCGTGAGTATGAATTGCCTCCTCAAAAGCCTGACGCAATAGATATTGACGGCATTCTGGAGCAGTAATGTGGCGATAAGTACCCAAAACAATGTTGTTTGCCGCTAAGGAGTCCGCAGTTGTGAAGAAACCAAGATTGCGCTTAATGATGCGACGCTCATCTTCAGTTAAACCATTAGGATCTTTCCAAAGCGCGATATCGCGGTTCATGTTGATCTCTTGTGGCATCCAATGGTTTGCACATCCAGCTAGGTATTTCTCCCAAGCCCACTTGTATTTAAATGGAACCAACTGATTCACGTCAGTCTTGGCATTGATCACGCGCTTATCAGCAGCATTGACACGCAAAGCTGCGCCACTAACTGAAGAAGTGGCCTGCGCAGGCGGAGTCATAGCAATCTGGTCTGCTTGCGGACGTTGTACCTCAGCTACCGCTGGCTGTGGTGTCAGCATAGCTGGTGCTAGTGCGGGTGCGACTTCTTCTTCCCAATTCAACATAACTTTCTCCTAATTCTTATTTTCTATCTCAGCTAGCAAAAAGCTTACTGACATGCTTCACATTCTTCAAATCCAGCATCGCCTGGGCGCATTGTGCAAGCAGGGCCATCTAACTCTTGCGCTGATGCTGCATCAGTGCCATTCACACCACCGCCACTAGACACCGCATTTAACTGACCACTTGCAACCGTAGACTTCTCAACGTGTGTTGCAGCCATTGTGCGGAGGTAATAGGTTGTCTTTAAACCACGCAACCATGCCAACTTGTAAGTGTCATCCAATTTCTTGCCAGATGCGCCACCCATGTAAATATTGAGTGACTGCGCCTGGTCAATCCACTTCTGACGACGTGAGGCAGCTTCAACCAGCCAGCTTGGCTCCACTTCGAATGCAGTTGCATATAAATCACGTAAATCTTGTGGAACACGATCAATCTTGGACAAGGTACCGTCGAAGTACTTCAAATCCGCAATCATGACTTCGTCCCAGAGGCCGCGATCTTTTAAATCACGAACCAAGTACTCGTTTACTACGGTGAACTCACCTGAGAGGTTCGATTTCACAAACAAGTTCTGAAATGTCGGCTCGATACAAGCTGATACACCAATGATATTGGAAATTGTTGCTGTCGGTGCGATCGCAACACAGTTTGAGTTGCGCATACCGTGCTGCTTAATGCGGGCACGCAAGCCATCCCAATTCATAATGGAGGAACTATCCACTTCAAGGTATCCACCTCGCTCTGCGGCCAACAATGCCACCGAATCTTGTGGAAGAATGCCACGATCCCATAATGAACCTTTATAGGTACTGTAAACGCCACGCTCTTCAGCCAACTCATTCGAAGCTTGATAGGCGTAGTAGCAAACTGCTTCCATTGAAGAATCGGCAAACTTCACTGCCTCATCACTGGCGTAAGGAATCCGTTGCATGTGCAGGCAATCTTGGAAGCCCATGATGCCCATACCCACTGGACGGTGCTTCAAGTTGGAGTTGCGCGCTTTTGCAACAGCGTAATAGTTAATGTCAATCACGTTATCCAACATACGCATTGCAGTGCGGATAGTTTTTTGAAGTTTCTCGTGATCCAAAATCATCTTGCCGGATGCATCAGTAGTCATGTGCGCTGTCAAGTTCACAGAACCCAAGTTGCAAACTGCAATCTCGCTCTCGTTCGTGTTCAAAGTGATCTCAGTACACAAGTTAGAAGAGTGCACTACACCAATATGTTGTTGTGGGCTGCGAATATTACAAGGATCTTTAAATGTGATCCATGGGTGGCCAGTTTCAAACAGCATACCTAACATCTTGCGCCACAATTGCTGCGCAGGAATGCGACGGAATGGCTTCAATTCACCAGCATCTGCTTTTTTCTCGTAAGCGACATAAGCCTCTTCAAAGGCTTTACCGAATTTGTCATGCAGATCAGGCGTATTTGAAGGCGAGAATAATGTCCAATCACCACCTTCCATCACGCGCTTCATGAACAAGTCAGGGATCCAGTTTGAGGTATTCATATCATGCGTACGGCGACGATCATCACCGGTGTTCTTACGCAACTCAAGGAACTCTTCAATATCTAAGTGCCATGTCTCTAAGTAGGCACAAACTGCACCCTTGCGCTTACCTCCTTGGTTCACTGCAACAGCTGTGTCGTTCACCACTTTTAAAAATGGCACCACACCTTGTGACTTACCGTTAGTACCTTTTATATGACTTCCCAAAGCGCGTACGTTTGTCCAGTCATTACCTAAACCGCCAGCAAACTTCGACAGGAGTGCATTCTCTTTCAAGGCTTCGTAGATGCCCTCAAGGTCATCATCTACCGTTGTCAAGTAGCAGCTGGATAACTGAGGACGTGTAGTCGCTGAATTAAACAAGGTTGGCGTGCTGGACATGAAATCAAATGTAGAAAGGATTTCATAGAACTCGATTGCACGACGCTCACGATCTAACTCATTCAAAGACAAGCCCATTGCAACGCGCATGAAGAATGCCTGTGGCATTTCAATACGGCGGTCTTCAATGTGCAAGAAATAACGGTCATACAATGTTTGTAAACCGAGGTAGTTGAACTGCAAGTCACGACTTGCATTCAAAGCAGCAGCTAATCTTGGTAAATCAAAATCACGCATACGTGGGTCTAAGAGCTCGGCAGTAATACCTTCATTGATGTACTTGACAAAATAGCTGCTGTACTCTGCTTGCATATCGCCTTGCAATACTTCGTGACCGAGGATTTCCTTACGAATCACGTGCATCAAAATACGTGCAGTTACTTGACTGTATGCAGGATCTTTTTCAATTAAAGTACGTGATGCCAAAATTGCGGAGTCATAAACCTGCGCCATTGGTACTCCATCGTACAAATTCTTGATAGTTTCAGTAATGATTGGGCTTGCATCAATGTTGTTTCCAAGACCTTCACAGGCGGCTTCGATAATGGTGCGCAAGGCCGCCATATCCAAAAACTTCTCAACACCTTTGTCTAATACCTTCAAACCCGGCTCAGTTGCTTGAGTTGACGTTTGGGTTTCTTGTGCAGTGGTCTGCTGTGCGGCACGCTCTTGATTGCGCTTTTCACGATAAAGAACATATGCACGAGCAACGTTGTGCTCACCACTGCGCATTAACACCAATTCCACTTGATCTTGAATATCCTCAATATGGAAGGTACCGCCATTTGGGCGACTACGCAATAAAGCACGAACTACTGCATGGGTTAATTGCTCAACCTGCTCACGTACACGAGCAGAAGCCGCGCCCTGACCGCCATTAACTGCTAAAAATGCTTTTGTAACCGCAATGGCGATTTTGGATGGCTCAAACGCCACCACCGAGCCATTTCGGCGAATGATCTTGTAATCCGATAATTGAGTAGCTTGGCCACCACCGACGCCACCAGCAACAAAACTAGCAGATGGGGATTGATTCATCGATTCGGAGGAGCTTATCCCTGGATTATTTGTGCCGGCAGTCTGTCCCGCTGCCTGAGGGTTGGCGAATGTCATATTTTTCCTGCTTATATATAGTTATTTGGACAAAAAATCATTAAAAACAATAAGATATTACTGTACTTAAACACTACATCTAGTGTCTCGAAGAGTATTTATCACTAAGTATAGGGAAATTTTTAGAAATTAGTAAGTCATTTCTCACGGATATTTATAAGTATTTTTCCCTATATTCTCTAGAAATTAGGGTTTATTTTGGTGCAGTTTTTGTAGACCTTTTACTCAAAGGGCTAGTAAGTGAGCATGTGCTCACTTACTAGTTTAGAGGCCTAACGCGAATCTAAACCAAAGGGTAATTTTTCGGCAGGAATGTTGTTTTTACCCTGAAACTTTTTCCAATCAAATTGCATGCCTGGATCAACCTTTCTTCCCGGGGCAATATCGCTGTGCCCAGCAAATTGAAGATTGGGGTAAACGGATTGTATTTGGGAGCTTAATTTAGCCAAAGCCGAGTACTGAATATCCTCAAAGGGATGGTTTCCATCCCCCTCCAACTCAATGCCAATCGAAAAATCATTGCACTTCTCTCGCCCTAAAAAAGATGAGGCGCCAGCATGCCAGGCCTTGTTTTGGGTGGATACGAACTGAAAGACCTCGCCACGACGAGAAATCAAAAAATGGCTAGATACCTTTTGATCGGTAATTTCTTCAAAATAGGGATGCAAAGAAGCATCTAGTTTGTTTTGAAAAAAATCCACGATAAATTGGGTGGAATGGTTATCAATGAATCCACCAGGTGGAAGACTGATGTGATGGATCACCATTAGATCCGGTACAAGGCCCTCCGGTCGCATATCTTGGTTGGGTGAAATATGCCAAGCAGCCGAACCAAGCCAGCCTTGGGTGTCCAAGCTATCGAGATGCTCTTGCGAACAATAGAAGCGCGCCTCGTGCATGATCGCTTCAGGCTTTGGAAGATGCACAGAGCAATGGTGGCACTGGACAATCACCTCCGGCTCAACCACTTTGCTTCGCTCGGCTTTTATCTTGGCAGCCTCATCCGTATTGAGCTTGACTTGTTTTTTTCCTTTAATCCAAAGGTATAAAGCACCTGCGCCAGCAATGAATAGAAGCCACTTAATCAAAACGTCATGCTCTCTGAAGAATCACTTCCAACACAAATCGACTGCCAACATAAGCCAGAAGCAAGGCGGCATAAGCGCTCAAGACCCAACGAACAGCTACGCGCCCA
>Ga0209085_1001846_pt1 | contig 12579 bp, 11 predicted proteins | sample C_131016_EF_Meta_FD_187310 | JGI IMG/M metagenome (GOLD analysis project Ga0209085, IMG submission 187310) | Freshwater microbial communities from Lake Croche, Canada to study carbon cycling - C_131016_EF_MetaG (SPAdes) (version 2) | ecosystem: Environmental > Aquatic > Freshwater > Lake...
ATTAAGACCCATTTGGGCAAATTCATTCTTCAGGTTTTGACCGCCTTGATCTAAGCGAGACTTAGTAGCATCGCTAGCACCCTCAACAATCAAGTGAGCCTGTCCAGCCGAATTAATACGCAAATCTATCCGAATAGTTCCCTGCTCTGGAGGGGTTAACTCGAGCATAATTCGACCGCCACCAGATTTAGCGGCGCTCATCACTTCAGCATGAAGTGGGCCAGATGCTAAAGATACTTCCGAAGCCTTGAGCTCCATTTTTTGGGTAGCCGTACTAAATTGGTTATCTAGTCTTGCAAGACCGCTATTTGAGATGTTTAGTGCGCTCAAATCAGCCTGATCCACTTTAGTAGATTTAGCTGCCTCACTTTGATCTTTTGCTAAAGCAGATACCCCATTATCAGCCATCAAGCCAGACTTGCTTATGGGCTTTTTGTCGCCAACACCATTCAAAGCCAAAGAGCCATCCAAAGTCTTACCTTTTGATAGCTTATCGACTGCAGTGGTCATGACCTGTGCTGACTTACCTTCAGTCAGGCTTTGAATCGTACTAGCTTTCGTAGGGTCAACCGCTCCAGCCTGAACAGTAGCATCGCTTTGTACGCTAATTAACTTTATGCCAGCAGTTTCTGCGCTACCCTGATTGATCAAACTGGTTAATTGAGTCTGAATTTCAGGTGGCAATATGATGCCTTTTTCCTGAGCCAAAGCCTGAATAGCGCTAGCCATTTGCGCTGGGGTTTGACCTGAAGCTAGATTTTGAGAATACTGAGCAGGGTCAGCTTGCAAAGATTGCAATAGCGCAGCAACCTGGCTTTGCATTAAGGCATCTGGGGTCTGACCACTGGCTTTCATCGCTTTGGTCAATGCTTGGCTAATTAATGCAGCTTGCTTAGAGTCAAGCTGCTGACCCATTAAAGCCATCAAATCTTGGGAAGCGCCGCTTCCTTGTGCATTTAGACTTGCCATTAATGCTTGAATATTCATTGGCCCGTTAGCGGGGCCCCCAAGCGCTGCTTGATCGATAGCGCTGGCATTTTGAAGCGCAGCATTTTGAGCTAATAAACCTTGGGCAGCTAACTGGGCCATTAAAAGCTGCATTGGATCGGAACTTTTTGCAGCATCTTGAGTAGTTTTACTAGAAATCGGCAAATTTTGCCCTCTTGATGCTACAGGCAAGGTGTTTTGGCTGCCAAATCGATCTGAATTAGTACTTGCATTGAGGCGAGAAGCTCGGGTTTGGTCAAGCGCAGCTAAAAACGCCTCAAAGCCACCGGGCGTAGCAGATCTACCTGGCGAAGAGCCAGGCTTGGCCATAGCGTTATTTACGCTACTAGCAGCTGCTTGCATCCGAATTTGACTTACTGTTGGCATAGCCTCTCCAAAAGGAACACTTCTTACTATGCATCTTTCGTGCCAGAGTTGATACTCAGTCTGGCGGCATAACTATCCTCAAACTGACTCAGCTCTGACTTATCCCTCTTTTTTCGGGCTTCTTGTCGCTTTTTATCCACCAATTTAGTCAATCCGCGAGTACGCATTCGAGCCTGTGTCGCAGTCATTAAAATCTCTTCCGAAGCTCTTGAGAGACCCTGAATTTGACCATCTATCTCTAGGGAGCTCTGAATCAGCTTTTCTCGAAAGGCATTGGCATCTTGAATAAAAGAGACTGTCACGCTCTCTTGAGAGGCTCCTAACATTTGAATTTCGTAATCTTTAGCGTATTCAAGTACTTGATTTTTAAAGGCTTTTGTTTGATTTACTTGGCCGGCAGCTCTTTTAGCACGGGCCATGGCCTGATCCTCACGAATTTTGGCTAAGCGAAGTAAAAGTTCAATGGCAGACATTTTTTATTGAGCTAATGTGTTGAGCTATCTAGGGTGCTATCTCAAATAAGAGCTTTTCGGTCTGCTCAATGGGCACCATAACCTCTGAATCTTGCTGCAAAAATGCCTGGATTTTGGGCCACGCTTGAAGAGCAGCATCTAATTCAGGATCTGTTCCGGCGATATAAGCGCCCATAGATACTAGGTCTCTTCCCCGCATATACCGACTATAAAGCTGCTTTAAACGGCGCGCCGATAGCAAGTGTTTTTTGGAGACGACTTTAGGCATCACCCGCGAAATCGATTTTTCAACATCAATTGCGGGATAGTGTCCACTATCAGCTAACTCTCTAGAGAGAAAAAAATGGCCGTCTAAAATGCCTCGCGCTGTATCAGCAACCGGATCATTCGTATCATCCCCCTCAAGTAAAACCGTATAAAAGGCGGTAATCGATCCGTCGGGATTTGCACCATTTCCCACTCGCTCAACCAACTCGGGCATTCGAGCGAAGACGCTGGGAGGATAGCCGCGAGCAACCGGTGCCTCGCCTAAGCTTAGGCCAATTTCTCGCAAGGACATAGCGTAGCGTGTTAGGGAGTCCACAATCAAGACAACATGTTTTCCTTGGTCGCGAAACCAAATAGCCACATCGGTTGCATACAAGGCACCTTTGGATCTTGCAAGGGGTGATGCATCCGCTGGAGCCGCTACGACAACGGCACGTTTAAGGGATTCGGAGCCTAAGGTATCTTCACAAAACTCACGAACTTCACGGCCCCGCTCCCCCACTAAGCCAATCACAATCACATCGGCTACACAGTTACGTGCCAACATTCCGAGCAAGACGCTCTTACCCACACCAGAACCAGAAAAAATACCGACACGTTGCCCACGACCCACTGTCAATAAACCATTGACAGCTTGGATACCCACATCCAAAGGTTCGTGAATTGGCGTTCTATCAAGAGGATTTAAGTTGCGCTGAATAAATGGCGTCAGCTGTTTTTCACCATACCCCTTACCATCGATTGGTCGACCAAAGCCATCGACTACCCTGCCTAATAAACTCTCACCGATCGGGAGTGGGTCACCAATACTGCTTGAGGTGTAGCCCTTACCTGAATCAAAAGGAGTATTTGCTGGGTACACCAAAGCGCCTGGAGAAATACCCTCCATCGCATCAATCGGCATCAGGTAGGTAATCGCACCATTAAAACCAATACACTCTGCATCATAGGTTTTGCCACCCAACTCAGAAAGGATGGTTGCGCCAGTGCCAATACTCATTGGCAAACCCTCAACCTCCAGCACAATTCCAGAAACGCGCTTTAACTTACCTTCACGAATTGACAGCGGTGCTTCAAGTAAGTGTTGCTTGCGCACCTCTAATTGATTTGCTAACTCAGCAGGCTGCAAATGACTCACTCTGGATTTACCTCATCACCTGATGATGCAATCGGACCATCTTGCCAAGGTACTTCATCAATACCATTCAGTATTTGCTCAGCAGTATTTCGATCCAAACCTAACGCAGCTCTGACCAATGCAATACGTGCTCGTTCACCAACATCAATGCGAGCACCGCTTACTTCAACATAGGCGTGACCAAGCTTGACATCTGCATCAATCAAAATAGTGCAGTTAAATGGTAATCCTGGATCTTCCACAATTTTTTTCCAGGTCTCTACTTCTTCCCCGTTCAGTCGCAGATAGAGATTTTCACCAGGGCGTGGCAAGCGCATGAGCGCTTCTTGAACCGCTGCTACGAACGGAGCGCGTTCCATAGAATGATTTGCAGCTAAGCGCGCTGCAGTTTCATAGGCAAATTCGGTCAGCGGCTGAGCAATCGCCTCTGGCATACCTGTGAGCGCATTTAATAATTCTCCAAGTGCAGCCTGTAGGCGATGAGTCTCATTATCGGCATCGGCATACCCTTGTTGATAGCCTTCACGATAGCCAGATTCTTTACCTTCTTTATAACCAGCATCACGGCCTTCAACAAAACCTTGGTTATTACCTAACTCATAAGCCTCGTTATAAGCGCTATCGCGTATCGCCTCCACCTCTTCAACCGTGGGATAAAGAATGGGCGCAACCTTTGGAGGTTTAGGGGGCTTTGGAGGATCAAAGGAGGGCGGCTCCCACCTCGTCAGCAGGGAGTCCTCATCAGAGGAAGGCATCGGCTGACTTGCCCCTTTCCATGATCATGCGGCCTTCTTCAGCCAAGTTGCGGGCGATACGAATAACTTCTTTTTGCATTTCTTCGACTTCTTGCACCTTGACTGGTGGGCGTGTTTCCAAATCTTCGCGCACACCATCAGCAGCGCGCTTGGCCATATTTTTGAACAGTTTGTCGCGAAGTTTTGGACTAGCGCCCTTCAGAGCAATGATAAGTGTTTCTTGCGGAACTTCTAAGAGCAAGGTTTGTAGTGAGCGATCTTCGATATCGTTAAAGTCTTCGAATACGAACATCTTCTCCTGAATCGCATCGGCCAATTCAACATTAAAGTCTCTGATGATTTTAAGCGCTTGTTTGTCAAGGCCGCCAGAAAGCATATTGAGAATTTCGGCGGTAGGTACTACGCCACCAACAGTACTTCTGCGGAAGTCTGCATCTGGACCAGCCGAACGTGACATCACTTCATTTAACTCCTTCAGAGCGGCTGGTTGAACTTTTTCTAACAAAGCAACACGAAGAATCAATTCATTACGCAAATCATCTGGGAAGAGCTTCAAAACAGAAGCTGCTTGGCTAGGCTCTAAGAACACCATCACAGTGGCGACAATTTGTGGATGCTCACCCTTGATCATCTCATACAGAACATCCGGCTCCATCCTTTTGAGCGTTTCGATACCAGACATATCCAACGTGGATTCCAGACGACCGAGCAAATCAGAGGCGCCTTCTGCTCCCATAGCCTTAGTCAGCATGTTCTGCATAAAGTCATCGGTATCAAAGGCCACCTGGGAATTATTTTCCGTGACTTCTTTAAATTGTCGGAGCACTTGTAAAACTAAGTCGCGACTTAAGGAGCGCACGACCGCCATCTTTCCCGACAGCCTTTGTACCTCAAATGGCGTCATGGTGCGCAAGACGTTTGCTGCCGATTCTGCGCCAACCGCCAATAGAATAACCGCAGCACGTGAGGCACCATCAAGCTCATCAAAACTTAAGAGGCCCGTTTGAGTTGCACCCTTAACGCCCTCTTTAAGCGCCTCTGCAATCGAGAGGCTTTTTGGTGCTAGGGCTTCTTCATCGGCCATGATATTTACTCTTCATCTTAACCTGCAGCAGTGGCAGCTACATTTGCAGCATTGGTTTTATTAGCATCCTCAGCTAGCCACTCTTTAAAAATGGCGGATACCACTTTGGGATTATCGGCAACAAACTCTGTAGCGTATTTGAGAAGCGATTCATACTCATGCTTTTTCTCATCCTCAAGACGAATACGCTCTTCGTCCATCTTCTTTTTCTCATCTTCAAGACGCTGACGCTCTTCTTCATCAGCAATACGCTGACGCTCTTTTAATAACTCCATCTCCATCCGCCGCTTCTCGCGCATTTTTGGATCCATCTGCGCCATCTCGGCTTTGATCTTCTCATCAAACTCTTCTTCAATACGCTGCTCTTCCAAAGCATCGTCGACTTTCTTTGGAAAGAGTAGTGGCTTAACCACACCAAAGAACATAATGCCTAGCGATCCCAAAATGATGGCAAATTTAAAGAATTCTTTACTAAGCTCAATAAAGCCAGGCTGCTTGTAAAAGGCTGGCTCATCTGGCACTTCAATCTTAAAGGGAATATTGGCGACACTCACGCTATCGCCACGTTGCTCGGTAAAGCCTACCGCATCCCTGGCAAGGTTATTAATCTGGACAAGCTCTTTTGCACTAAAGGGTACGGGCTTAAGCGGTTTACCATCCTTATCAACACCAGTAGGTTGCTTATAGTTCACCACCACAGCTGCAGAAACCCTTCTGACCTTACCTTTCTCAGACTTGATACGCTCAATCGCACGATCTAGTTCGTAGTTAACCGTTAAATCTTTTTTAATATTATTAGTACTAGAGGAAGAGCTTGTAGGCGGGGCATTCAAATTTTGCGGACCGGTGTTTGCGGCGGCCCCAGTAGGCGCATTAATGGGCGCCTGTGCTGCGCCAGGAGGCTGATTTGTCAAAGCTCCTGGTACGCCAGACGCTGATGGATTGGGCGCTGCAGCCTCATTGGATTGTTGACTGCGAATCGATGATTGATTTGGTGGAGAGTTGCGGCCAAAGGTTTCTTGGGTGCGCTCCAGCTCACCAAAGTCCATATCTACTGTGACCTGAGCGCGCACATTCTCTTTACCAGTCACTGGCTCCAAGATTGATTGCACGCGTTTTGATAGAGCGCCCTCTAACTCAGCAACATACTTGAGCTGATTACTATCTAAGCCCATAAGGCGCTGCGCATTTGGGGCCAACAAACTACCCTCGGCATCCACAATCGTCACATTGGCTGGCCCTAAATTCGGTACCGAGGAGCCCACTAAATTAGTAATCGCGGCAACTTGCTGGGTATCTAGGAAGCGGCCTGGGTGCATCGTTACAACAACCGATGCAGTAGGCTTTTCTTGTTCGCGCATAAATGCGGTTTGCTTTGGAATCGCTAACATCACTCTGGCAGATTTAACTTGCGCCAAAGAACTAATGCTGCGCGCTAATTCTCCCTCAAGTCCACGTTGATAGTTCACCTGCTCAACAAATTGGCTAGTGCCCATCTTTTGATTTTCAAGGAGCTCAAACCCAACATTGCCAGCCTTGGGTAAACCCTGGCCAGCAAGGCGCAAGCGCGTCTCATATACCGAGGATTCAGGTACCAAAATGGCAGCGCCGCCCTCGGTAAATTTATAAGGTACGTTCATCTGCTGTAAAGCGGCAACAATCGCAGCCCCATCACGCTCGTTAACGCTGGAAAACAGCACGCGATAGTCATCTTTGCTGCGACCAGAAACAATCACAAAAGTCAGGGCAGAGATAAATAACAGTGCGGCAGCGGCGACAATCAATCTTTGCTGCATACCTAGCGCTTCAAAGCGCATTTGCAGTTCGCCAAATTTTGAGGGGAGTTTTACCTTGCCCACAAAAGGGGCTGATTCTGGAACAGCAAAGGCTGGCGGCTTAGAGCCAATATTGACTACTGCCGCATCCTTTTCGCTTTCCTGTATTTCGGGCTGTGCTTCTTCGCTCAATGGCTCGTTTCCATCAGATCAGGCAAAAATTCTAAAAATATAATAGCACTATATATAGAACTTTTTTGCCTATTTTCTCTAAATATTGATATTCTATGATCATATTGTAAAAAAAGAGGCAAAATTTGCCTCCCAATCTCGCTGAGCATCGAAGCCCAAAAATCCCTTGCCCAATTCAGAAAACACCATGCCTCTTGCTACAAATAGTGGCAGCCCACCTCTAGATGCCAAGCACTTAGAAGAAGCATTTGCCATTTTTTATGCCGAATCTCAGAAACTGGAGGCTCAGCAAAGCGCCCTGCAGGAAAAGATTAACCAGCTCAGCGATGAGCTACAAAAGTCTAATCAACGGCTCGGTATTTTGGTCAATGCCATTCCAGCGGGCGTCATCTTGCTAGAGAACAATATTGTGCTATTGCACAACCCTGCGGTATTGCACTTCTTGCCCACCCTTAGCGCAGGTCAATCGTTTGCGATCCCCCATGATTGGCAGCAGTCCATTGCCCCTGGTGAATACCTCATTGGCCAGACAGATAGCCCAGATTTAAAGGCACAAAAGACAGTGCAGGTCATTCGCATTGACGAGGGTATTCGTAGCTTTATTCAAATCCAAGACATTACTGCCAATATTTCCTTGCACCAAGAAACCCAACGTGAAAATCGCTTAACTGCCATGGGGAAAATGGCAGCCGGGATTGCCCATCAATTTCGCACGCCATTGGCAACCGCCCTGCTCTACTCATCTCACCTCTGTGATGATGATTTAGCGCCAGACATGTCAAAAGAATTTGCGCAGCGTCTACGTAAACAACTGATCGATCTGGAAAAGCTCTCGCAAGATATGCTGCGCTTTATTTCAAATCGCCCAAGTAAGAATATTCTAAGTAGCGCTCAGCAAATCATCGATGAAGCTCAGGCCAGCATTCAAGCATTGTTTGAAAACAAGCAGGTTAAGCTCAATGTGCAATGTAGCATCCCCTCCTCAGCAATGTTGTTAGTTGAACCTAAATCTATACCCAATGCTTTAGTTGCCGTTTTAGAAAATGCACTCAGTGTATCCAAGTCGAAAGATACCGTGCAATTACAAGCAAGTGTGGATACCAAAAAACTCATTATCAGCATCCAAGATCAAGGCCCTGGCATTGCATCAACCATTATTGATTCTTTGTTTGAGCCCTTTTCTACTACTAGCGCAAATGGTACTGGCCTTGGTTTATCGATTGCTAAAAATACGATTGAAGCGCACCGTGGAACCATTACTGTCGAGAATTCTACTAGCGGCGCTACCTTCAAAATTACCTTACCAATTGCCTCTGAGTAACTAGCCAATCACCTAATAACCCTAAATATTGCGAATAAATCAATCATGACCGAGCTTTTAAATGAACGCTTCCCAGTCATTCTTGTTGAGGATGACGAAGATCTGCGAGAAGCTATTGCAGTGACCTTAAGAATGAAGGGCATTGACTTTGTAACGCACCAGCGCGCAGAAACTGTAGTCCCTTTGCTGCGTCCAGATCTCAACACGGTATTGGTAACGGATTACAAGCTACCAGGTATGAACGGTATAGATTTACTCAAGATTGCACAAAAAGAATGTCCTGATTTACCAGTAGTCATCATGACCGCTTTTGCCGATGCTAAGCTCGCTGTAGAGGCGCTTAAAGCAGGTGCGCGTGATTTTTTAATTAAGCCTTTTGTGCCACAGCAGCTCATTGAAATTATTTCTCGCTATCGTGCGCCCAATAGCGCGCCTGTTACCGCGCCTGCATTAGCAACCGACCAAACTAACACTGAATCTGTTGGTTCAAAGATTAGATCTGCTGAACATAACGTAATCGCAGTAGATCCAAAAACAGTGGCGATTTTTGCTCGTTGTGAAAGAGTAGCCGCCACGGATACAAGTGTATTGGTCACGGGTGAGTCAGGCGCCGGCAAAGAAGTAGTAGCCCACCATATTCACAAAACCTCTAAGCGCGCCAATGGTCCTTATGTCGCAATTAATTGCGCAGCTATTCCTGAGACACTCTTGGAATCGATTTTATTTGGTCATGAAAAAGGATCTTTTACTGGCGCAACGAAAGCGCAAGCTGGTAAGTTTGAACAGGCTAATAAAGGTACACTCTTTTTAGATGAAATCGGTGAGATGCCAGCAGCCCTGCAAACCAAATTGTTAAGAGTGCTACAAGATAAAAAGATTGAGCGCATTGGTTCAACCGATTTAATTCAAGCAGACGTACGCATTATTGCCGCCACCAACCTCAACCTTCAAGATCAGGTCAAAGCCGGCAAATTTCGAGAAGATTTGTACTTTCGCCTAAACGTCTTCCCAATCCATATCCTAGAACTTCGTAAACGTCCACTAGACATCATTCCACTGGCTGAATTCTTCCTAAAGCGCTATAGCGTCAATATTGGACGAGATTCTTTAGCCCTTAGCAATGCTGCTAAAGCCTTACTCCAAAAATATGCCTGGCCTGGTAACGTTCGCGAACTAGAGAACATTATTCAGCGCGCGGTATTACTGGCTGACCGGGATCAAATTTATGCCGAGGACTTAGAGCTAGACGACTCTCATTTGAGTCATGACATCTTGACCCCAGAGCACAGCGCCCAAACCCCTGAAATCCCAGAAATCCCAGAAACCCGAGAAACCCCGAATTTAAGCCCTAAATCGGGGCAAAATGGCACAGAAATTGCATTAATTAAGAGTGAAAGTGGTCAAGATATTGAGTCAGTAGAGCGAGAGCACATCCTTAAGGTATTGGCCGAAGTAAATGGAAGTCGAACGAAAGCCGTAGAGATATTAGGTATTTCAGCAAGAGCCCTGCGCTATAAGCTCAAATCCTATAAAGAAGCTGGTTTTCTAAATGAATAAGTAATCTGAGTGATTTTTTAAGTGATTTTGATGGATAATTAAGCATATGAGTACAACCAACGTCGATTCTATGATTACCCGGATGCAAGCGCTTGCCGCTGCAGCCAGTGGTAAGCCTGTAGCTGTCGATAACCCGGCAGGCAATGGTGTTGACTTCTCAGCCGTACTCAAAAACGCGATTGAAAATGTAAATACCGCTCAAAACAGTGCCCAAGCCAAGGCCCAGTCCTTTGCAACTGGTGCTTCTGACACCTCCTTGGAAGATGTCATTGTCTCTTTGCAAAAAGCCAACCTTTCTTTGCAAGGGATGATTGCAGTGCGCAATCGCTTAGTGGATGCTTACAAGGAAGTGACTAATCTGCAGGTGTAAGGCTAGAGATTGGCAAGGCATTAGCAAAAAGCCCGACCGATCGGGCTTTTTTTATTTCCTTCTTACCACCCTTAATATCGCTACTGCTGACTTATCTAGCGGTCGATAACCACATTGTTGGGATTGGGCACGGTTTTGCCATCAAGCTCATAAGCCCATGCCAGCACCTCAGCGACTGCCGCGTAAAGTTTGGGAGGAACTAATTCATTGAGCTTGAGCTGCATTAAAAACTCGACTAGTTCAGGCTCAGTCCTAGTGGGAATCCCCAATTCTTTTGCTTTAGCCAAGATGGCATCTGCAATAAATCCTTCACCCTGCCCCGTAATGCGTGGAGCAGCACTATTGGTCTCATAGGCCAAGGCAACTGCTTTGCGAATCTTTTTCTCATCCATCAGGAACTGGCCTCTCCTTTAAGACTTACCTTAGCATCAGGATCTACTTGTGAGCGCATTTGATCAAGTAACTGCGTAAAAGAGTTACTCAGGATTGATTGTGATTTCGCAGATGCCTCAATCGCCACATGTATGCTCTCACCAAATTGAGTGCCCACTACTTTAAAGGGGCCTAGATTTGGGAGCGTGACTTCCATAGTGATCTTGCTGCCCTTTTGCATTTGGGTAGGATCGCGAGGATCAGATTGCCAAGCATCTTCTCGGTACAAGCGACCTTGCACATTGGGCATTAACTGGCCCTGCCATAATAAGTCGCCGCGCAATAGTAACTTTACCGAATCTTGCAAGGCAGGCGTACTGCTAAGTTGATCAACTAATCTGCCTGCTTCTGCTGGAACATCTCCTATGGTATTGGACTGCATCTCACCACTATCACTTGCGGGAAATAGTAGTTTTTTTAATTGATCAGCGGCAAAGATTCCGGAGGTTTGTAGATTTTGATACAAAATATTCATGGCAACTCTGGGGTCAGCTATATTTGCAACGACGGGGTTTGCGCCTGGCCAGCTCACCACCACATTCTGTAATGCATTCTTGTTGCCGGTATTTACAGTCTGCCCTAGTTCAGGAACATCGACCGCCAAGATATCTGAGAGCATCTGTCCTAGCGCTGCGCCACCTAAGGCATCCATGCGATTGAGACTTTGTGACAGCAGGCTGTCCACTCGTGCTTGCGAAGGATTGCCAGATGCCTCCGCTTGATTGGCCGTGAGGCTAGAGATTTCTAATAAGACCGCTTGATCTACAGTTGGTTCAGTTGGCAATAAAGTACTTGGCTGTCCACGACCAATAGCACTGTGCAGGGCATCTTGCAATGAGCCGCCCGCTGAGGAATCGACTACTGGCAAGGGTAAATTGAGCGCTACGCGAGGGTCAATCGCACCCAGACTTTCAACCACAGTGGGAGCTGTTGGTGGCGAAATTAAATCATTTCGATGAAAATCAACTACAGAATTGATCGGCAAATTGGGTGGGATCGGAATTGCCATAATCCAGACTCACCATTTATAAATTGGCGACTTGTCTTTCTGATCTAGTGCCTTTAGCACTTGACTCATCGGCAGACAATTGACCGATGATCTCTTTGGGTACGAGCTCTAACCAAGCCTCATACAAAGGAGTCAAAACATCAATGACTGCTTGTACTTTTTCAGGAGACTTACTAGCTCTAGCAGAAACAATTTCCCGCAAGGACCACTCATAAACAGCAGCTAAGCTTTGAGAAATCTCACCACCCTCTTGAAAATCTAAACAAGCCAATAATCCTTGCTGAATCAGATCATGCGCCTTGGTAAAAGATTCGACGGCATAATCGCCTTGCTCCATCGCATGTTTACCCATCTTCAGATGATCAAAAAGTCTTTCGTAAACCAAAATGATCAAATTCCCAGGACTTGATGAAGCAACGCCTGTCTGTACTTGTGTGCTTGCATAAGCGTTCGCTGCTCTTGCTCTCATAAAGTGTGCCTTTTATTTTCCTGCGCTCATATTGGTTAATGCAGTTAGTGCACTTGACAATGAATTGCTAGTGGAGCTAAGTTGGAACAGTAATGCGTTTAGAGCAGAATACTGCGTAATGTAGTTATTCTGAACATTCGCTAAGTGCGCTTGCAATTCGTCCTGACGCTTTTGTAGGTCTGCGACCGAACTTGACTGGTTTTGAATCTGCTGACTTAGGGCGCCGCTAAAACTAGTCTGAGAAGTAACAAAGGTGGCTAATGAATTAGTGTCGCTGACATAACCGACCTTAACACCTTTAGCTAAAGTAGCTTGCAACCCATTTGCCGAAGCTTGTGCATGCGTAATGGAATTGAACTTAAT
>Ga0209085_1001847_pt1 | contig 12575 bp, 18 predicted proteins | sample C_131016_EF_Meta_FD_187310 | JGI IMG/M metagenome (GOLD analysis project Ga0209085, IMG submission 187310) | Freshwater microbial communities from Lake Croche, Canada to study carbon cycling - C_131016_EF_MetaG (SPAdes) (version 2) | ecosystem: Environmental > Aquatic > Freshwater > Lake...
TCGCTGCGGCCTTCTCATCGGGCGTATAAGCCGTTTTTTCTTGGGGTCTAGGGGGTAGGTAGCCCCCAACACCTGAAACGCTTTTAAAGGTCGGTAAAGTGCCCATCACAACTTTGCTTTTTAACCATTCCGTAATTTTGGGCCATTGATGCGGTTTTGCCCATGCATGGTGGGTGCATAGCTTGCTGCCCTTGTCCACCGTCCATTCCATTGGGCATTCAAATGCACCGCAAAGTAGGTCAATTCGGTCAGGCACTTGTGCCTGTTCGTGTTTCTCTTTTGCTTCAAAGTAGCTCATGTTTGCTCCTGGTGGTATGCGCCTTCAACGATTCGGGGGAATTTGCTTGCCGTGAAAAGAAACTCAAAGTTGGCTTTCCAGTCCTTTGATCTGCCTGTCAAAAACTTGGATTTGCCTACATGGACAAAAAACCAATCAAAAAACTCTAACCCTCTTTCCCTGTCCAGCTTGTCGGCAGACACCACATCACGCCATCTTGCCGCCACTAGCCGCTTTCGGGAATCGCTGACCACGGTCACCCTTGGAAGCATTGGCAAGCGGCTGTTGTACAGGTCAACAATTTCAGCAATTGGCGCTGATGGCGTTTTCTCGCTTGGCGAGACAACAAGAGACATAGTCTCTGTATTTATTGGTTCTTGGTTAATGGTTATTGGTTCTTGGTTATTGGTTGGTTGAACGTCCGTTGAACGGGCGTTGAACCTGCGTTCAGCGGATGCTTTACCAGCCTTGGACGCTTGTTCAATCTTAGAGTGGAAATGGGCTATTTCCTTGTCTGCTCTGCTGTTAACAAAGCCTTCAGGGGTGGATGAAAAAAACTCATCCAACACGCTAAAAACTTCAGCTTCGTATTCCCTCATGCCAATTTGCCTGGCAATGTCGTGAACTTTTATGGGTTTTTCGTGAAGATAGTAGAAGTCTAGAAGTCTTCTGTAGGCAATGTCTTCAATGACGGTTAAATGCCGTGTGTGGGAAGCATAGTCCCCTATGTTGAATTGATAGTAATGCAAAATTTTTCCCAAAACTGTCCCACACAAAAAGAAACGAACGGCAGGCAGGTGGGCTTGCTTTTCGGTAGGGTAGCTACCCCCCACCTAGCCGTGTTTCAAACTCAAATACTAAACCATTCAGGTTTCAGCACCATTAACTGATACAGCCTACCTTGCGGCAAGGCTTTCCATTGCCACACAGCCCCTCTAGACACGCCTAATAGACGGGCTAAAGCTGATTGCGACCCCGCAAGAATGATGGCTTGTTCTTTTGTCATTTGTAAATTTTACTACACATCAATAAAAAACAACAATTTAGGGTAAACACCTACACACAAAGTCTAGAATGCTATACAATCACAACCAATCCGCAACATATCGTAGCGGTCTTTTAGGAGCTAGTAGGATGAAACAAACTTACGTTGTCGAATGGAATCCAACCCACACCGCTGATGGTTGGTCACGCATGGAATTCACTTCCATTACTAAAGCCCTAGGCTTTATTTCCCTGATGGCAAAACGTGGTTGCCATTGCCAAATCTTCAAAGCATAAGGAGTACACCATAAACGAAATCCAAGGCCCATATCCCAATCAGCGCAAGAAAAAAGTTGACCGAATCATCACTTGCCTCACGTTGGTGGCGCTTGCCATTGTTGCCCTTGATTTGTTTTTGTGGAGGCCGTAATGACTGCTAACCAAATCATTGCCAACATATCAGCCACGGCTGACCGTATGTATGCAGGCCAGCCTGCTGTTGACCGCCTAGCTTTCCAAGTCGGAATGCTGGAATCCAAGATTCGTGAATACGTTTACTTGCTCGACAGCCTGAAACAAGAAGTTGCAGAAGTCATACAGATTTTGGAGGATTGATGCGAGTGATTACCTATCCCCTACTCTGCTGGCTGGCTGTAATCACCACGGGCTGCAGCACATTCCAACCGCCCAAGCCGCCCAATCAAGAACTGGTTGTGGATGCCCGTGTAGCCCCTATGGGGCGCAATGAAGTTATAGACGCCGTTAAGCAATGCGAGACATCAGGGCTACGTGCCATTCCTTTGTACGCAAAACGGCAGATTGCAGGCTATTCCGTGGAAACGGTAATAGAAGTGACCTGCGGCCCTAAATACGTCTATTGATATGTCCCAACAACAATTTTTTGAAACAGTACAACTGCAGGAACTTTATGAACAAGATAGCAACAGCGTTAGTCAAAGCCCAAAATCAGTTTGGGCCAGCCCTCAAAAGCAATACGAATCCGCATTTCAGGAGCAAATACGCCGATTTGAGTGCGTGTGTGGAGGCCGTGGTAGATGCATTGAATGCAAATGGGGTGTTCTTGATGCAGCAAACCAGCGAATGTTTAGACGGGGTAATTGTTGAGACTTTGTTCTTGCATGAGTCAGGCGAAAGCCTGTCCAGCGGCAAGCTCCATGTCCCTGCTGCTAAACAAGACCCACAAGGTTATGGTTCGGCTCTGACTTATGCCAGGCGTTACAGCCTGATGGCGGCTTGTGGGATAGCACCTGAAGACGATGACGGTAACGCCGCCAGCCGCAAGCAAGAGCCAAAGGTTAGCGCACAACTGATGGCAGACCACCTTGCGGTAATAGACGCTACCACCAATAAAGAAGAACTGCAAACCGCCTACGCAGCCGCTTATGAAGCCTGCAATGGCGACCAAACATGGCAATCACGGGTGATGGCAGCTAAAGCCGCACGTATTAAGAAAGCAAAGGAAACAACATGATAGAACTTCCATCCACATGGCCTGGTTTAGTGGCTACTGCCGAACAACGTACAGACGAATGGTTTACCGCACGTTTGGGCAAGGTCACGGCTTCTAGGGTGGCAGACGTAATTGCCAAGACCAAGACGGGTTACAGCACCAGCCGTGAAAACTACATGGCGCAGCTTGTGGTAGAACGTATGACCCAAAAACCCACAGAGTCTTATTCCAATGCGGCTATGCAATGGGGTACGGAACAGGAACCGTTTGCTAAAGCGGCTTATGAGTTAGCCAAAGACGTAATGGTGGAAGATGTGGGATTTGTGCCTCACCCCAACATTCCGATGGCAGGGGCTAGTCCTGATGGGTTTGTGGGGGTCAATGGCCTGGTAGAGATCAAGTGCCCAAATACGGCAACCATGATTGAAACTCTGCTGACCAAGAAATGCCCACAGAAATACTTTACCCAAATCCAGTTTCAGCTTGCCTGTACGGATAGGGTGTTTTGCGACTATGTGGTTTTTGACCCCCGTATGCCTAAACACTTGCAATTGTTTGTCACACGCATAGAACGTGATGAAGACTACATTGCTCACATTGAAGATGAAATACAGACTTTTCTTGAAGAAGTCGAATCTAAGGTTAATTTACTCAACTCACTAGGAAACCCAAATGTCTAAGCTCAAAAAAGAAATATCTTGCATCGTAGGTCAGTACACCAATGCCCAAGGCGCTTCTAAGAACCGCTACCAACGTATCGGCAGCATCATTGAAACCAAGAACGGGGATATGCTGAAGCTAGACGTTATCCCCCTGCGTGATGGCGGGTGGGACGGTTGGGCTTACCTGAACGACCCTAAACCAAAAGACTTGGGGTTTGATGATGAGTTTTGAACACATTAGGGCGCGTAGCAGCGACCCCATCACATCCTTTATGGCGGCTGACGCTGCCCCTGTGTTTGCAAAAAAGCACGTTATCACCATATTGGAGTGCTTGGCAAAGCACGGGCCGCTAGGCAAAGACGGAATCGCCAAACTTACAGGGCTTGATGGCGTACAAATTTCTAGGCGGTTGCCTGAACTGCAAAAAGATGGGTTGGTTATGCTGACAGGCAAAACCGTCAAATCCAGTACAGGCAATCAAGAACGTGAATGGCGCCTGGCAATACCATGCTAGAAATCTTTTTGCTCTTATTGCTTGGCGGTGCGGTACTGGTGTTGGCGGTGCTTATCGCCATCCATGTCCTTAAAGACTAAGAAACATGGCGCGTTCATCAATGCGGCGGTTTTGAAGCCCTTTGAGAATCTTGCCACCCGCCATGCAATATTTCAGCAATTCCTCCGCAGCACCTTCTTTGTCGCCACGGTTCAGCTTGGCTCTTAGGGTGCTGCGTTGCAATGTGCCTAACCCTACATTAAAGCTAAAGCTAACCAGGGCATCAAATTGACCTTGGGTTAGGGGTACAGGTATAAACTTCTCTACGCCACGCTCAAACCGCTGTAAGTCTGCGGCAAGGATGGCATCCACTTCTTCTACAGAAAACTTGCGATTGTCTTCAGGGCGCAAGGGGTAGGCGTCACGGTTTTCTATTTTTAGCTTGCCTTGTTCGGGGTAAAGCACATGGCCTACACCAATAGTCCACAACTTTGCGGGGCAGCGGTATGGGGTGAACCTTATGCCCTCATGGTGCTTAATGACCGCAAGGGCTTTGGCGCTGACATTCATTTGCCAAACGCTCTGCCGCCAAAGTGAAACGCTATGATGGACGCAAACAAAGTTTGGGTTTCGTTATCCCAAAGCTGCTCTGCCAGCTTTTCAAAAGATACGTTTGAACTGATACCATGCCATGCGAGGGTCAGGTCGATTACTACAAGCAGAAAAAAGAAGCCGTAGGTAATAACGGGTCGAACTGAAGCTCTTAGGTTGTGCATCCATTGGCTAGTTCCTTCGTTCAGGCTGGTGTCATGTGCGTAGATAGCTTGCATCTCCGCTTGCTGTGCGCCAATTAGAGCCGTTTTTTCTGACGATTTTGTTTCAATCTCAAGCTGCTCAGTCTTGATGTGTTCAATGCGTTCTTGCGCCTCAAACCCCGCTTTACGCATTTCTAGCTCACGCTGAATCTGCATTTGGGCTAATGCAAGCTCATGCTTTTTGTCGGCACGGTCTTGAAATGCGTCTAACAGCTTGGGCAAGCCGCCCATCAGGAATGAAACAATGGTGGAAAGTAGAGTAATCATTTTTTCTCGCAGGTGTGTTTGGCACGTTCTTCAAGTATTGCAATGGACTGCCTGTTGTAATGGATTTGGTCACGGTTAAGTTGAATTTCTTTTTCCAAATCTTGGCGTAGTTTTTCACGGGCAAGTTCGGCCCCGCTATTGGGTGCTTGCCTGTTGTCAGATGTAACCACCAAACTAATCTTGCTGTTCAGAATGGTCACTTCATGCGCTAAGTTGGATAGCGCAGACATTAAATAAACTACACAGCTAAAAAGCAAAGGCAAAATTGCAAACGTGATTTTTTCAATCAAAGCGCCTTTTGCGGTTTCTTTAGGCTCATCGCTCATTTGTCAGCCTTTTTGTCTAGCTTGTCAAAAATCTGCTTGCAGATGTCTTTTAGCTCATCAATGTCTCTGCGGTAATCGTCTTTGATGACGTAGCGCACATGAACTTCTTCTAGTCTGTCTTCTAATCGAGTTAGGCTTTTGGTGATGTTGTTCAGCACCCATCCTGCCAAAAAACCCGCACAGGAAACCACAATGTTGAAGATTTGCTGGTTGTCCATGTTAGGCCTTCATTACATAAGCTAGGGCATAGTAAGGAGGCAAGTTGGCGTTAGTGCCTGACACGCCTGCTGAAACCACGGTAGTAGATGTGGCAACAGTAATTCCTGTGGTAGCAGTTGATGTATTTCTGTTATTTCCAAGCCCTTGAACAACGGCTTGCCCAGCACCTGCACCGCCAGCAAAAGCCCCTGTGTCGTTATAGGAATGAGCATGGCCAGAGTCAGTTACCGCTGACGATGAAGAAGCCGTATGCGTGTGACTAACCACTACAGAATCTGTAGAGCCACCTGTGGCGTTTACTGCATAGACTGAGCCAGCGCCAACAATAAACTTGTCCCGCAAGTCAGGTGTGCCGTTAGCGCCATCGCACAAATACCACCCTAAAGGGACGCTGCCAATTGCCCCGTACCATAATGAAATCATGCCTGTGGGGATAGTTGTACCAGCGGCAGCTTGGACACCAATAATTCCATAAATGTTGTCGTACGTGCCAATGGTGACTGCTGCGCTTGTTTTGACCACAAACTTGTAAAAAACACCATAGGTTAACCACACATCTGTAGGCGGTCTGCCTGATGCGTCTAAGACGATAGGGTTGGTGTTGGCTACGTTGCCACTAATGGTGGTGTAGGTCGCTTGGGGCGTTGTAGAACCCGCTTGGTAGGTATAAAGCAGCCCACCGTTTAAGGGCTGTCCGTTGTTGTCAAAGAACTGCTGACCGTTGCCAATAGGCGATAGATTGACTGCCATGATGTGCCCTTATTTGAGATCGCTAATTTTATTCGTGCCTGTCTGACCAAGTTTTGCAGCCTTTTCCATTTCTTTTTCCATTTTTTTTGCGGCTTTTGCTTCAGCTTTTACGGCTCGACCCGCTTTCATTGATTGACCTAATTTGCCACCAACATATGTTCCAAAAACCGCACCAGGTTCTTCTGCTAAAAAAGCACCAATAGCGCCTCCAGCAGCAGACCCAGCAGTAGGCAAGTTTTCTTCAATAAGACCAACACGGCGGCCTTGCAAAGCAGCACCTTCGTACTTTAATGGCGGCGTGTAGTGACCAACATAGTTCAATGCATGAAATTTTTGCACTTCGCTAGGAGGGAATGTTTCTACAATTTTTTGGCCTATGACTGAATTCAGAACATTGTTAGCTTTTTGTGAACTCCATTCACCTGCATTTTTTGTACCTGCTGCGTACACTTCACGGGCTAAAGCGCCATCAATTTCAGCAACTGCGGCTGCGGCTGACTGACGCAATTCTTGAGGGACAGGCGGCATACCTTCGGGCGCATTACGAATTCGGCCTTGCGCCAGTTCAGACAATGTGTCCCGAATGTGCCGCCATTGGTCTTTAGGCAAGTTATTTAGCTTGGATGGTATTTTTTCTAATGGCGTTGTTGAAGTAAGAACCCCATTGGCATCAACTTCACCAAACAATTTATTGATGCCTTTAGAACCCAAAATGGTTTTTTCAACTTGGTGAATTTTGTCGCCAAGTTTGTAAAGTTTGGGGTCAGCCACCGCAGCAATATCTTGGTCAATTGCTTGGTTAACCCTTTGGATTGCCCGTGCATTTTGCGGTGTCCAATCTGCATTTATAGCTTTACGCACAGCGTCATAGGCAGCGACAGAACCAGGCGGGTGCATTTTTCCAGTTGCATCCTCAAACCCAACTGTTTTAGCAAGAGTCAAATATTCTTTAGCTGCGGCTTGTACGCCTTCCACACCTTTAATTTTTAGACCTGCCGCCCATTGTGGGTTTTTTAGCAAGTCGTCAACATGAGTGGTTTTGATTTGATTGTTACCGACCCTTTCAAACGCTGAGTCGTAAACTTGTTTTTTGGCTTGGTTTAGATAGCCTGTAATGCTTGCAGAAGATGCGTCACTAGGGTCAATTCCATGAAATACATCATTGATACGACCACCACGCTGTTCATCATTGATTAGGCTGCGTGATGCACCTGTGGCATCTACACGCTCTTGAGCAAACTTTGAAAGGCCAATCTGCTCATTCGCAATTTGCTCTTTCATTTTTAAACCAAGCTCTGTTGGGTTTGCCATGTTTGCCAAAGCGTGTTCATTGCGTAACAAATTTTCATTGCCCGTCACCACGCCTGGCCTTGGCTTAAGCCCTGGCAGCACTTCTTGGAATAGCTCTGACCTAAGTTTTTGCTCGGCAACAGGTACATCCGTTGGAGTTTTAGTCAGCTTGATAGCGGGGAAAGTCTCTCTACCGCCTGTTTCCTCACCTGTGAATTTTCCAAAGTAAGGATTGTTTTGAACCGCTGCCGCACCTGCGCTACCCGCAGGAACTTGCTTGGCTTGAAATTGTGCCTGCGCTTGTTCTTTAGACAATGGCTTGACAACCTCAAGCTCTGCTGCGGCTTCACGAATAGGTTTGGTTACGGCTTGCGCTGCTTGCTTGGCAATAGGCACACCTTCTTTTAGTGCCTGTGGTACGGCTGCGCCACCAATGACCATCATGTTTCTGATGTCGGCAGCAGGTATGCCTGTTTTTTCTGAAATCTGTTCAGGGGTCATGCCAAGCACGTTAAACATTCTGTTTAGCTCTTTGGCAATTGGCTCTGTAATGCCGCCCAAAGGCTGCTGATATGTTTCCTTGCCTGTAATGCCCAAGGCTCTACCTAACGGCTTGTCAATTGACGCCGCCGCCGCCTGTCCAATCTGTTCGGCACGTTCAGGCGTGTTAGCCGTTCTAGCCAATGCTTGAACCCCTGCGCCGTAAAGTTGCGGCACAACACCATATAAAGTGTCTATGCCACCAGCAACTCGTTCACCAATTTTTTGCCTTGCTTCTAAAGCAGACGCAACCATTGATGGGACAGCTTTTTGCGGTTGCATAAACCTATTGACCAACTGACCCATTACGGTTGGCTGTGGTGCTGGCGCTGTCAAACCGCCTGTTGGGATTTGTTCAGGGCCTGCAATTGGGGCTTGGGACGGTTGAACTTGTGGTTGTGCCTGTGGTTGGGTTTGTGGCTTTACTTGTGTCTTGCCAAGTATCAATGCACCTAAATCATCTTCAGGTGCGGCTTGTGGCGCTTGTGGCGCTTGTGCGCCGCTAGTTACTTTGTTGACGTAAGCCGTAGGGTCTTTGGTAATAAACCCACCATAGTCAGCCAAGGCTTTTTTAACATCGCCTTTGTTGCGCTGCACCAATTGTTCAAGATAGGCTTTGGCAGCAGAACGTGATTGTTCTTCATTAAATGGGTTGAACTCAATGCCCTGCTTGTGAAGCATTTGCACGGTTTCAGGCAAGAATTGATAAGGCCCCATCGCCTTAGTCTCTTTGTTGATTGCAAACTTGTCTTTGCCGCTTTCAACACGGCGCAAGCTGTCTAGCAATTCATCAGTAATGACCGATGCAGATTTACCTGCTGGCTGTTTAGCTGATGTTTCGGGCGCTTTGCCCAAGATTAGTGCGCCAAGCTCATCCATTTACAAACTCCCTGTTTCGGAAAGTTTCTTAATATTTTGGTACTTGTCAAAAAACTCTTTACGTTTTTTTTCATCACTTCCAAGCAATTTATCAATTTGAGTTTTACGTTTTGCAGGGTCAGAAATAGCGTTGTAAATGTTCATGGCTTCAAAAACTTTGCTGTCAGCATTAGCATTCCATGCTTGCTGATAAGCCTTCATGTTGTTGTCGCCAAACTTTTGTGCAAACTGCTGTGCGCCCCTTGCTTGTAAATCAAGGTTGGTTTGGTCGGCTTGCACCCTACGGGCAATTTCTACTAGCTTTTCAGGCGGCATTTTGATTGTGCCGTTTGCTACTTGCTGCATATCCAAACCTGAAACGGTATTGCCTGCACCGCCCATAGCGTTTGCGTTAGACAAAGCCAAACGTGCAAGGTCTTTTGCCAAAATATCGTATTCAGCACTATTGATTGCCATACGAATTTTTTGCCCCACTTTACCAATTACACCGCCGCCTTTTTCAATGTCGTATAAATCAGAATTGATAAGGTTGGCCTGCTTAATCACTTCTTCTACGTTACGGCGGTTTTCAGGCAAATTGCCCTGTGCATTTACCATGCGGTTACGATATTCAACACCTGACGTTTGGTCAGCAATTTCGGTAGGTTCAGGTCTGTAAGGTTGATCTGCCCTACGCACAGGGTAAGGCACTCGCATACCTGGCGCAACCTCTTGCCCCGCTGTAACAGTTTGTGGGGGCGCTTGCAATCCACCTGCCCTGCCAATTTCAACGGTTGGCTTTGCAGCGCCCACGCCTGGGGTAGTAGTAACGGTAGCGCCTGCTTCTGTTGTCTGTACGCTTGGTGCAAATGCAGTTTGCTGTTGCGTAGGCGACATGATGGCTTGGCTTGCTTTGATAAGTGCATCAGACACTTGTGGGCTTGCTTGCATTTGAGAAAACACAGGAATGTAAGACCGTTCAACCAAATTTTTCAAATCTGGGTTGTTTGGATTTTGCTTAACAAGGTTTTCTAATTCTGCATTAATGATTTTGGGGTCATTGATACCTGCTCGACCAAGCAGCCCCAAAGTTGATGAAACAAGCTGCCTTTGATCTTGCGTAAGATTCTGCTTGGCTTTTAAGCCCTCAGTCTGCGCTGTGCTTAGTGTGCTGAACTTGCTAATGTAGTCTGCGCCCGTTAATGGTGCAATCTTTGGAACTTCGGCGTTAATTTTGTCAATGTCTATGCGCCCATCTGTTTGAAAGTTTTTTGGATTAGAAAAAAACGTCTGCATATTGCGCCGTTCTAAATCAGCTTGCTCAGTAACGCCTAACTGAATTTGTCCTGTCCTAGTGGCCTGTTGTTGCTGTTGCAAAGCCAATGGATTTACTTGCTCGGCTTGTTGATACTGCTGTACGCCACGGGCAATGTTCAGCATATCCCCCAAGGACATAGGCTGTGGTGATCTAGATTGGGAAGCTACGGGGGTAAAGTCTGCCATGATTTATCCTAGCTCAAAGTTTGTAACGCCTGTGGGTACTGTTCCCCCGCCGCCAAACCCATACACATTGCCGCCACCGTACTGTTGATTAGCCATTGCAGCGTTCATTGCTGGATTTCTTTGATTCAACAATTGGGATAAGTAGTAGGCATTACCTGCGCCCTGTAAGCCACTTCCGTATGCGTTACCCGCAGCCACTTGACCTGCGCCAATAGCAGAACCTGCGCCAGTAATTGCGTTGCCTACGCCTTGGGCTGTGTTGGATGAAAGCTGTCCCGTCTGACCAAGTGATGTTCCCCCCAAACCTGCAATATTAGATTGAATGTTGTAAATGTTGTTTCTATCAGTTTGGAAACGGTTGAAAGCGTTTTGGTATTCCTGACTAGCTGCGCCTTGTCCATAGTTCATCAAACCTGTAAGGGTGTTGCCGCTGATTGCACCGCCTGCTTGATTGGCAAGGTTTAGATTTGCTAAATTGCCTTGTTGAAGCCTAAAGTTGTAGCTAGGGTCAATACCTGCCATGAAGTCTTCAATACCATACTGTTTTGTTAAGTACGGTTTCATAGACATGATGTCTTTTAATGCGCTATAGCCTGCCTCACGGTAGGGGGCTTGTTGTGCATTTTGCACATCAAACATCTGCTTTTGCATAGCTGCGGATTCCCGCATTGCATCCGCTTGCGTTTGTGCGCCACGCTGTGCGGCCTGACCACCTAAAATGCTACCTACAATTGCGCTGCCGCCAATAATCCAAGGCATATCAATCCCCTTTTATCAAAACTTCATCCACTTTAGACGGGTCTTTTTCGTCTGTAGCATGGATGCAATACCAAATAACGTCCGTCAGGGCTTTCACGCCGTGATTTAAACCCGCCTTAATTTCGATGCAGGCAGGTGCTTCTATGATTTGATTCTCCCCCGCATTTGCCACGATAGCTTTACCGCTTGCCAAAATAGACAAATGGCTAAAGCTGTGCTGATGCTGAACCAAAGTAGTCCCCGCAGGAATATGTGTCTCTTTGGCATAGAGCTTGTCAGCAAAATGGTGAATGATTTTAGGGTCAATCATAGGTTGTAGTAAGGCACTTTATACGGAACACCGTTAACCGTAATGTTTATAAACCCAACGGGGTTAGCTGGCAACGTGGCAGACCCTGCCGTAGCAGTCGTGGCAGATGTAAAGTTCAGCAGGTTAATAAAGTATTGCTGCCATGTCCGTGTGGGGCGCTTGGTCTGTGCGTCCAAAAATTCCGACTGTGGATAAGGTTGGGATTGTGGGATAGGTAATGCCATCAGTTTTCCCCCGCAGAAGCCTTAAGGTTAGCAGACACAATGACCGCTTTCACGGGGTCTGATATTGCCACCTCAAACACTCTGTCCCTAGCCCACCCCAAACGCCGCCAAATTGCACGGTTGGCATATCGACCAATAGCGCCAATAGTCACCCAATGTTCGTTTGACCATGTAGAGCCGCCATCATCTGACCATTTCAGCATGGCTTGGGGGTTGTCGCCTTGACCTGTGGATAGCCCCACGCCTGGCTGGAATTGAATCTGTAGCTCATCAAAGTATTGGCGCTGGAAGTCAGCCACCAAATGTGGCGCTCTGCGTAGCCGCCTAACGTTCTGACCATCGTCTGTGTAATTGTCTTTGTCTAGCTTGTAAATCTTGCCGTTGGCATAGTCGCCCACCATTACTAAGCCTTGGAATTGGGCGCAGCAATTGCCTCTAGCCCGTTCGTATTGGCCTAAATTGTTGGTGTATAGCCATTTATGCCACATCTGAGATGCTACGTCATAGCACCATGTAAGCTGAATAGACGGAAATGAAATAACGTAAACCTCATGGCCTTCTAGTTGGTAAGTCCACGCCACCGCATCGCTGACGTTTTGATTGGTCAGGGAATTTTCTACCGCATGGGTGGAAATTCTTGTAGGCACATAGCCGTTCATCTGAACGATTTGGGCTTGACCACGGATGTTGCGACTTAGATAGGCAAATGAATTACCTAAACGGGCCAAACTCTTTTTGGCTGCAATTCCATGCTGTGTAGAAGTGCCTGGGATTCTTTGAAATGGGAATGGGCTAGTGCCTGCATCAATCCATACCTCACTAGACA